>Ga0310826_100251_pt1 | contig 72247 bp, 76 predicted proteins | sample WT_ome_FD_201306 | JGI IMG/M metagenome (GOLD analysis project Ga0310826, IMG submission 201306) | Sorghum-adapted microbial communities enriched on wild type (WT) sorghum from Joint BioEnergy Institute, Emeryville, California, United... ... | reverse complement strand
ATTTGGTGCTGCACAAGGGCGTCAGCGGAGAAGTGTACAACATCGGCGGCAACAACGAGCGCACGAACCTTGAGGTCGTCAAAACCATCCTGGCGGAGCTCGGCAAGCCGGAATCGCTCATCCGGTTTGTGAAAGACCGTCCCGGACATGACCGTCGCTACGGCATCGACGCAACAAAGATTCGCCGCGAACTGGGGTGGAAGCCGAAATATTCCTATGAGACCGGCATCCAGGAGACGATTCGCTGGTATCTCGCGAATCAGGATTGGATGAACCAGGTGGTATCCGGAGCGTACCTCCAATATTATGAACAGCAGTACCGCGATCGGCAGGGATGATGATGGCCGGGAACGTGTTAAAAATTCTTGTCACCGGAGCGAACGGCCAATTGGGGCAGGAGCTTGTTCGTCTCCCTGCGCCGCCGGATATCGAGATCACCGGATTCGGCCGGGGGGAGCTGGACGTAACGGATCCCGAACAATGCCGGAACGTGATCGGCTCCTACAAGCCGGAAGTCGTCATCCATTGCGCGGCTTACACGAAGGTCGACCAAGCCGAGTCAGAGCCGGACGAAGCTTATCGCGTCAACGCCGACGGGACTCGGAATGCCGCCCTTGCAGCGGAACAAATCGGCGCCAAGTTCGTTTATATCAGTACAGATTACGTTTTCGACGGAAAAGCCAATGTGCCTTACCGCGAAAATGACCGCACGGATCCGCAGTCGGTGTACGGCAAGTCGAAGCTGGCCGGGGAGCAGTGGGTTCAGTCGCTGTCCAGCCGCTATTTCATCGTGCGCACGTCGTGGGTGTACGGGAAGTACGGAAGCAATTTCGTGAAGACGATGCTCAGGCTGGCGGAAGAGCGTGACAGGCTCAAGGTCGTGAGCGACCAGGTGGGTTCGCCGACTTACACGCTGGACCTCGCGCAGTTCCTGCTGGAGTTGGTGCAGACAGACCATTACGGCATCTTCCATGCATCGAATTCCGGCGCCTGCTCCTGGTACGATTTCGCGAAGGCCATATTCGAGGAGCGGGGGATGATCGTACCGGTTGAGCCGTGCAAGACGGACGAATTTCCGCGTCCCGCGCCGCGCCCGGCTTACTCGGTGCTGGATCATGGCGCCATTCGGGCGCATGGGCTGAAGCCGCTCCGTCCGTGGAGGGAAGCGTTAAGCAATTTTCTGCTACAAAATCAATTTTCCGGGGGTGCGAGATGAAAATTCGTAAAGCCATTATTCCTGCAGCCGGGCTCGGGACCCGGTTCCTTCCGGCGACGAAAGCGATGCCGAAGGAAATGCTGCCGATCGTGGACAAGCCCACCATCCAATACATCGTGGAAGAAGCGGTAGAGTCCGGAATCGAAGATATTATCATTGTCACGGGCAAAGGCAAGCGCGCGATTGAAGATCATTTCGATTCCAGTTTCGAATTGGAGTACAACTTGAGGCAAAAAGGAAAGCTCCAAATGATTGAAAAGGTCCGGCACCCTTCGAACATTGCAGACATTCATTACATCAGACAGAAGGAACCCCGCGGTTTGGGGCACGCGGTATGGTGCGCGCGAAAATTCATTGGAAACGAACCGTTCGCGGTGTTGCTTGGCGATGACATCATCAAATCCGATGGTTTGCCCGCCCTTCGGCAGATGATGGATCTGTTCAATTACTTGCAGTCCTCCGTCATCGGAGTCGAGCGGGTACCCCGACAAGAAGTGTCGCGTTACGGCATTGTTGACGGCATACCGGAAGGCGAACGGGTGCACCGGGTCAGGCGGTTGGTCGAGAAACCCGATCTTGATCATGCGCCATCCGATATGGCGATTATGGGCCGGTACATATTGACGCCCGCCATCTTCGACATCCTTGGCGAACAAGAGCCGGGCGCGGGCGGGGAGATTCAACTGACGGATGCGATCAGCACACTGACGCAGACCGAAAATGTTTTCGCGTACGAATATATGGGAACGAGATACGATGTTGGCGAGAAGCTCGGTTTCATCAAGACGACGCTGGATTTTGCCATTCAAAGAGAGGATCTGCGGGACGAACTGATCTCTTACATGAAAGAACTGGTGGAACGCTACGAAGCAGCTGCGTCCGTGCCGGGTGCCGAACTCGCAGAACGGTGAGGGTGATGCGAGATGGAATCGCCCATGGATGGCGCGCAGGCGTTCAGCGTATGCATCGTAACGCACAACAGCGTGTGGGACATCGGTGACTGCTTGCAAGTTGTGATATTCTGAACGAGCGAAACAACGGCTTCGCCGGCGGGCAGAACCAGGCGATCGCCGCGTCTGCGCCGTCCGATTACGTGCTTGTGCTGAATCCGGCCTTGTTGCTCGGCCCGGACCGCCGCATGCTGTCGAAACGTTAAGGAATCTGGTGGAAGATTGTTGGTAAGCCGTTTTTTTTCTGCTAGAATTGTAGAGTAGTGAACGAGAACATGGCTGATAGTCCGGTCAACTGTGGGTGAGTGCGGTGCTCAGGCGGAATCAGCAGTTTCTGACACAACTCTATGTGCTATGCGACGCCGTCGGCATACTGGCGGCTTATCTCGCGGCATACTGGGTCAAGTTCAAGAGCGACTGGCTGCCGGGAACGACGGCGTTGCCGTTCAGTTCCTACATGTTCTGGGGCCTGATGTACGCGATCATGGCCGTCATCGTCGGCTATTACGGCGGGCTCTACAAACCCCGGCGGCGGACGAGGCTCTCGATGGACGTCTGGAAGCTCGGGCAAGTGCATCTGTTCAGCTTCATCGGGTTGCTCAGCCTGCTCTATTTCGCGAAGCAGCTCCATGTGTCGCGGGAGTTTCTCGGCATCTTCCTGGGGCTGAACCTGACGCTCCTGTCGGTCTACCGGCTCGTGGTGAAAAAGATGCTGTTCCGGCTGCGGCGCCTGGGCTACAACAAGAAGTTTCTGCTCATTCTCGGCGCGGGTTCGGTCGGACGGAATTTCTACAAGAGCCTGCTGCAGTATCCCGAGCTTGGATACGAGGTGTTCGGCTTCCTTGACGACAATCTGAAGGAGCATCCCCCGACCGGTCGTCCGATGCCGCCGATCCTCGGCGGATTGGACCGGCTGGACGAGGTGCTGCGCAAGCACATCATCGATGAGGTCATCGTCGCCCTGCCGCTTGCGGCGCACGGCAAGCTCGCGGAGATCATCGAAACCTGCGACAACGCCGGCGCGAAGACGCTGATCATTCCGGACTATTTCGATCTGCTGCCGGCGCGGCCGTACTTTGACAATTTCGCCGGCATTCCGCTGATCAACGTGCGCGACATCCCGCTGGACGAGCTGGGCAACCGGCTGCTGAAGCGGGCGTTCGATATCGTGTTTTCGATTTTCGCGATCATCGTGACGTCGCCGATCATGCTGATCGCCGCGATCGGGATCAAGCTGACGTCTCCCGGGCCCGTCCTGTTCAAGCAGGAGCGGATGGGGCTTGACCGGCGCACGTTCATCATGTACAAGTTCCGGACCATGCACGTGTCGGACCAGAAGACGGCGGATACGCAGTGGACGGTGGAGAACGACCCCCGCCGCACGAAGTTCGGCGCGTTCCTGCGTCGGACAAGCATCGACGAGCTGCCGCAGTTCTTCAACGTGCTGAAGGGCGACATGAGCGTCGTCGGTCCGCGGCCGGAGCGGCCGTATTTCGTCGAGCAGTTCAAGGACGAGATTCCGAAGTACATGGTGAAACACCATGTCCGGCCGGGCATCACGGGCTGGGCGCAGACGAACGGGCTGCGCGGCGATACGTCGATCCGGGACCGGATCGACCACGATTTGTATTATCTCGAGAACTGGTCATTCATGTTCGATCTGAAGATCATCATCCTGACGATACTGAGGGGATTCGTGAACCGCAATGCCTATTGACACCACGGGTCGGACGGGAGACAGGCCGGAAGTGTCGGTCATCATCCCGACGCTGCAGGCCGGCGAAGCGCTGCGCGCGTTGATCGAGGCGCTTCGGGGACAGACGCTTGCGCCGCGCGAAATTCTCGTCATTGACTCGGCCTCGACGGACGGCACTCCCGAGCTCGCGTCGGCGTGCGGCGTCCGGGTCATCGGGATCGACCGGAAGGACTTCGACCACGGCGGGACGCGCAATCAGGCCGCAAGCCTCGCCGTCGGCGAAGTTCTTGTATTTATGACGCAGGATGCGATGCCGGAACATCCGGAGATGCTGGAGCGGCTCGTGGCGCCGCTGCTCGCGAACGATCGGATCGCGTGCGCCTACGCGCGGCAGGTGCCGCGCGCCGAAGCGGGCGTGCTCGAGCGGCTGACGCGCGAATATCTGTATCCGCAAAGTCCGGAAGTGAAATGGGAGACAGATCTGCCCCGGCTCGGTCTCCGGACGTTTTTCTGTTCGAATGTGTGCGCGGCGTACCGGCGGGAGGTTTTCGAGCGGCTCGGAAGGTTCCCGTCGCCGGTGCTGTTCAACGAGGATCTCTTCTTCGCGGCGCGCTGCATCCTGGAGGGGTACGGGGTGGCGTACGCGGCCGACGCGCGCGTCGTCCATTCCCACGATTACACGCTCGGCCAGCAGTTCCGGCGCTACTTCGACAACGGCGTTTCGATGAGCGGCAATGACTGGGTGTACGCCCGCTCCGGCGTAGCCCGGTCCGGGAGCGGGCTTGTGCTCGCCGTCGCGCGCGAGTTGATCCGCGGCGGACAGATGCGATACATTCCGCGATTGCTGGCGGAGTCGGCGGCGAAGTTTATCGGCTACCAGCTCGGGAAGCGGCATCGGCTGCTGCCCGCCGCGCTCTGCCGACGGTTCAGCATGCACCGGGGCATCTGGGACCGGTACTACGGAGCCCGGGCGGGCGCGGGCGTGCCGGGCGGCCCGGGCGGGGAGACGCTGCGCGGGTAGCCGGCGGGATGCCGGAATCGGTCGGAGAGGGAGCGGTTGCGGGTGAGGAAGATGCTGATCGCCGCCGCGGCGGTCTTGCTGCTGCTTGCGGGCGGGGGTTATGTTGGCATGCAATATGTGAAAAATGTGATCGCGAACCGCGTCATGGACGAAGTGATCGAGCAGGTGCTGCGGGATGAGGAAGTGCGCAGGCTGCTGGACGATCCGGAGGTGCGGCGGGCGCTCCGCGAAGCCGTGGCGGAGGAGGATCTGGAGCGGCTGCTCGGCGAGCTCGGGGCGCAGCCCGGTGGATTGGGGAGCGTCATCGCCGGGTCCGGCGGCTCGGTCGCGGACTCGGTTGAAGGCGAGGGCGTTTTGGCTGCGGGGCCGAAGGCGGGAGGCGATTTGCCCGTCATGAGCCTTGAAGAGGCGGAGGCGCTGGTGCTGGAGAAGTTTTCGATCGGCGAGATCCGCCGGTACGCGGCGATGGCGCGGGGAGGCCTGACGGAAGAGGAGAAGCGGCTGATCCGGGACGAGGCGCTGGGGCGATTCACGGAGGACGAATGGCGGGCGCTCCGGCTGGTCGCGCTGATCGAGGCGGAGCGGCGGAGCGGAACCGGGAAGTAAAGGTCGGTGTGGGTGAGGTGTCGACAACATGGTTTTGGGCATCGGGAGAATCGGCGGCCTGATCCTCGCCGGCGGGCAGAGCAGCCGGATGGGACGGGACAAGGCGCTGCTGCCCGTCGGCGGATTGCCGCTCATCGCCGTGCTGCTGGCGCGGATGGCGCGGCATTGCGGGCGCGTCATCATCGCGGCCGGCGATGAGCGGCGGGCGCGCGAGTACCGCGCCGCGATCGCGCCGGCGCTCGAGGGCGGCGCGATCGCCGAACGGCGCGTCGCGTTCGCGCTCGACCGCTACGCGGGCTGCGGCCCGCTGGCGGGCCTGCACGCCGGTCTGTCGGAATTGCAGACCGGCTGGGCGCTGGTGATGGGCAGCGACATGCCGCACGTGTCGGCGTCGCTGCTCAATCGCATGCGCTCCGCGGCCGCCTCATCCGGGGCGGCCGCGGCGGTCGTGCACGCGCCCGGGCAGCCGTTCCACGCGCTCTACCGCGCCTCGCTGGCGCGGGAGATCGCGGAACGGCTGGAGCGCGGCGAGCGCCGCCTGCTGGCGCTGCTGGAGCGGCCCGACGCGGTGGCCGTCGCGCCCGAACCGGACGAAGCGCGCGAAGCGTTCGTCAACCTGAACACGCCGGAAGCGTACGCGGCGTACCTCGCGGAGCATCGGGACGGGCCGGCCGTCGAATACGGCGACTGAAGCCGCGCTGCCCGCCGTCTGCTCCGCAATCGCCGGAACGTTTTCCGGCGTCCCGCCCATCTTCCCCCGTCAGCCCCGCGGCTTGCAACCTCCCCCGCGCCAGCCTATACTGGTTCACGAAACACGACGCGCCGCATGAATCACGAAAGGTACGATGCGACATGGCATGGCTTTATGTTCTCATCGGCGGGCTGATCGAGATCGGCTGGGCGTACGGCATGAAAGTGTCGGAAGGGTTCACCCGACCTGTGCCGAGCGCGGTCACCATCGCGCTGCTCGTTGTCAGCTTCTACTTCTTCGCGAAATCGATGACCATGCTCGAGACCGGCGTGGCGTACGCCGTCTACACCGGCATCGGGACGGCCGGGACCGCGCTCATCGGCATGCTGTTCCTCGGCGAGTCGACCGACCCGCTGCGGATTTTCTTCCTGGCGCTGCTGATCGGCGGCATCATCGGATTGAAGATCGTGACCCCCGCGGATTCCGGCGAACAGCTGCCCCGACAACCGACCCGACAGCCGGCCGACGAAGGAGGGACGGGCTGATGGAATGGATCTACCTGCTCATCTCCGGCTTCGGCGAGATCGGCGGCGTCACGTTCATCAAGCTGTCCGACGGCTTCCGGAAATGGAAGCCGACCGTCGGCGCGATCGTCTCGAGCTTCATCAGCTTCTACTTTCTCTCGCTTGCGCTCCGCGACATCCCGATCGGCACCGCATACGGCATCTGGACCGGCATCGGCGCGGCGGGCAGCGTGCTGCTCGGCATGGCGCTGTTCAAGGAATCGCGGGACGTCCGCAAGCTGCTGTTCATCGCGATGATCATCGCCGGCGTTGCGGGACTCCGCGTCGTCGGCGCCTGAACCGCCCGACTGCGATGACGGCACGCTCAGCTACCTGTGCATGTCGTTCTGACCCCATATCCGCACGCCCCCGGCGCCGCATGGCCGGGGGCGCTTGTCTGTCTTGCGGGATGATTCTCCGCCGCCCGGACACCCTAACCGGAAAAAAAGAAAGGCGGAACCCCCATGCGGCGTTCTCTCCTCACCGCGGCGCTGCTGGCATCCTTCCTCCTGCCGGCGTTCCCCGCGCCGGCGGAGGTACGCGCGGCCCCGCCCGCCGGGCCCGGAACCGGGCCGCTCATCCATCCCCTGGACGGCGCGGCAAAGCACGCGGCAGATCCCGCCGCGCCCGCGCGCACCCGGCACAGGGCGATCCGGTGCGTCCGCGCTTCGCTCGCCGAGCTGGCGCGGCGCGCGGACTTTGCCGTGTTCGCGCCGCGCGCGCTGCCGGCGGGCTGGGTCCCGGCGGTCTGCGCCTACCCGCCGGGCGGCCGGCAGGTCGCCGGCCTGCGCATCCATTTCCACGCGGCGTACGCCCCGCTGCCGCCCGCCGGCGCCCTCGAGCCGCGGATCGCCGGCATCGCCCAGACGAAGGCGTTCCTGCCGGAGCTTTCGGACAAGCACGGCAAGCCCGTGCGGCTGCGCGGCCGGACCGCGCGCTTCAGGCCGTGGCCGCCCGGCGTGCACGACGCGGACGGCCGCCCCGCGCACGGCGGCACACTGCGCTGGATCGAGCAAGGCACGCTGATCGAGATCGACAGCCGCATTCTGACGAAGAAGCAGATGATCCGGCTTGCCGAAAGCCTGACGCCGCTGCGCGATCCCACCGGCCGGATCACCGGGCCGTCGTCCGATTTGCCGGCCGCGCGTCCTTCGCCGCGCCCCGATCCTTGATTGCCATTTTCCACCGGCGACTCTATACTGGGACTTGAGCGAACACCCGGGACCGGCGAAGCCGACCGGGCAAGCCCCATGGCTCGGGGAGGCGAAGGCGGTTGATTCGGATCGGGCTGGCGGGATGGGGAGACCATCCGTCGCTCTATCGGCACGCTCGGCAGGCGCGCGGCAAGCTTGCGGAATACGGCGGCTGGTTCGACATCGTCGAGGTCGACGCCTCGTTCTACGCGATCCAGCCGGAGCGGGTGACGGCGAAGTGGACATCCGAAACGCCGGACGGCTTCGGCTTCATCGTGAAGGCGTACCAGGGCATGACCGGCCACGCCCGCGGCGGCGCGCCGCATGAGGACACGGCGGCGATGTTCGCCGCGTTCCGCGCGTCGATCGAGCCGATGCGCGCGGCGGGGAAGCTGCTCGCCGTCCTGTTCCAGTACCCGCCGTGGTTCGATTGCACGCGCGAGCACGTGGACAAGCTGCGCGAGGCGCGGGCGCGGATGGACGGCATTCCGTGCGCGCTCGAGTTCCGCAACCGGACCTGGTTTGAAGGCGGCATGCGGGAGCGGACGCTCGCGTTCATGAAGCGGGAGGGCTGGATCCACAGCGTGTGCGACGAACCGCAGGCCGGGGAAGGCTCGATTCCGATCGTCGAAGAAGCGACGGACGGCGGCCTGACGATCGTCCGGTTCCACGGCCGCAACGCGGCCGGCTGGAACGCCGGCGGTCCTGGCTGGCGCGACGTGCGCTACCTGTACCGCTATTCCGAGGCGGAGCTGGCGGAATGGGCGCGGCGGCTCGAGCGGCTCGAGGCGCAGTCGGAGACGGTTTGCGTCATCTTCAACAACAACTCCGGCGGCGACGCCGCGGACAACGCGCTGCAGCTCATGCGGATGCTGGGGCAGCGCCCGCCGCGCGGCAGCTTCGACCCGCCGGCCGAACCCGAGCAGATGGACCTGTTCGATCTTTGATCCAATTCACCAAGACGGGGAGTGAGGCGTTCGATGGCCAACGTGCGGCATGTGGCGGAGACGACGACGCTGAACAACGGCGTGAAGATGCCGTGGTTCGGACTGGGCGTCTACAAGACGCAGGAAGGACCGGAAGTGGAAAATGCGGTGGCTGCCGCCCTTGAGGCCGGCTACCGGCTGATCGACACCGCGGCGCTGTATGGCAACGAGACGGGCGTCGGCAACGCGATCCGGGCGAGCGGCATCCGGCGGGAAGAAGTTTTTGTCACGACGAAGGTATGGAACTCCGACCAGGGCTACGACGAGACGCTGCGCGCGTTCGAGGCGAGCCTGGCCCGGCTCGGCTTCGACTATGTCGACCTGTACCTCGTCCACTGGCCGGTGAAGGGCAAGTACAAGGACACCTGGCGCGCCCTCGAGCGCCTGTACAAGGAAGGCCTCACGCGGGCCATCGGCGTCAGCAACTTCCACATCCATCACCTCGAGGACCTGATGTCCTCGTGTGAAGTGAAGCCGGCCGTGAACCAGGTCGAGTGCCACCCGCTGCTCACCCAGACGGAATTGCGCAAATTCTGCCGCGAGCAGAACATCGCGTTCCAGGCGTGGGCGCCGATCATGAAGGGCCAGCTCGACCTGCCGGTGCTGACCGAGCTGGCGGCGAAATACGGCAAGACGCCGGCCCAGATCGTCCTGCGCTGGGATCTGCAGAGCGACATCCTGACCATTCCGAAATCGATTCGCCCCGAGCGCATCCGCGAGAACGCGAACATCTTCGATTTCGAACTGTCGGACGAGGACATGGCCCGCATCGACGCCCTGAACCAAAACAGCCGGTTCGGCGCGGACCCCGACAACTTCAACTTCTGAATCTTCATCCGTCCCTCGGCAAACACTACGGGACATGAGCGGGCGCCGTTGACAACCTCGAACTGTAACGAATATAATTACAGTACGAAGCGAGGTGCCCTCATGAACAGCGAGTTCACCATAGCGGTGCACAGCCTCGTCCTGCTGGCCTACCTGCCCGGGCGGATGGCTTCGAGCGAGACGATCGCGGACAACGTCCAGACGAACCCGGCCCGCATCCGCAAGGTGATGGGCGTGCTCCGGAAGAGCGGCTTCGTCGAGACGCGGGAGGGAATGCGCGGCGGCTACCGGCTGGCGGTGGAGCCCGGCGAGGTGACGCTCGGCGACATCTACCGCGCGATGGCGGCCGGTTCGCTCATGCCGGGCTGGTGCTCGGGGGATCCGGAGATGGACTGCATCGTCGGCTCGAACATGCGGACGGTCATGAACGGCATTTTCTGTTCGGCGGAGAAGCGGCTGGAGGAATATTTCGACAGCATCACGATCCAGACCGTGCTCGGACAGATCCGCGCCTGCTAAGGTGTGTCGGGCCCGCAGCGGTCCTCGCATACAGCATGGAAGCGCGGCATGCGCTTCGACACTCTTGCAAGGAAAGGAGATCAGACGATGGCTATCGAACTGACGAAGGAGAACTTCCAGGCGAGTGTCGCCGAAGGCGTGACGCTGGTCGATTTCTGGGCGCCCTGGTGCGGCCCGTGCAAAATGCAGCTTCCGATCGTCGAGGAGCTGTCCCGGGAACTCGGCGGCCAGGCGAAGATCGGCAAGATCAACGTCGACAACGAGCCGGAGCTCGCTTCCCGATTCGGCGTCATGAGCATCCCGACGCTGATCCTGTTCAAGGACGGCCAGCCGGTCGACAAGATGGTCGGCCTCACGCCGAAGGAAGCGCTCAAGACGAAGATTCTCGCCCACGTGTAACGGGTATCCGGGGATGCCGGAAGCAGAGCCTGCGCGCCGCCTGTTCCTGCCGGGAGCGGCGGCCGCGGGCTTTTTTGCTTGCGCGCGGGCTTCCCTGCCCCTCCGCCCTCATGTATAATGGCGAGAGAGATTCGAGGCTGTGGACAAGGAGTTGCAAGATCAATGGGCTTGAAAGCGGGAATCGTCGGCCTTCCCAACGTCGGGAAGTCGACGCTGTTCAACGCCATTACACAGGCGGGCGCGGAGTCCGCGAACTATCCTTTCTGCACGATCGACCCGAACGTCGGCGTCGTCGAAGTGCCGGACGAGCGGCTGGACAAACTGTATGAACTGGTGAAGCCGCAGCGGAAAGTGCCGACCGCCTTTGAGTTTGTCGACATCGCCGGCCTCGTCGCGGGAGCGAGCAAGGGCGAAGGGCTCGGCAACAAATTTCTGGCGCACATCCGCGAAGTGGATGCGATCGTGCACGTCGTCCGCTGCTTCCAGGATGAAAACATCACCCACGTCGCCGGCCAGGTCGACCCGCTGAGCGACATCGCGACGATCAACCTGGAGCTGATCCTCGCCGACCTCGAGACGGTGGAGCGGCGCCTCGAGCGCGCCCGCAAGAACACGAAGAGCGGGGAGAAAAAATATTTCCAGGAAGTCGAAGCGCTCGAACGGATCCGCGAGGCGCTCTTTGGCGACCAGCCGGCCCGCAGCGTGGAGCTGGACGACGAGGAGCGGCTGATCGTCCGCGACCTGCATCTGCTCACGATGAAGCCGGTCCTGTACGCGGCGAACGTGAGCGAAGCCGAAGCGGCGAATCCGGACGCCAATCCGTTCGTCCAGGCCGTCCGCGCTTACGCCGAGTCGGAGGGCGCGGAAGTCGTGCCGATCAGCGCGAAGGTCGAGGCCGAGATCGCCGAGCTCGACGGCGAGGACAAGGCGCTTTTCCTTGCGGAGCTCGGCATCGAGGAATCCGGGCTTGACCGGCTGATCAAGGCGGCCTACAAGCTGCTTGGCCTGCAGACGTACTTCACGGCCGGCGAGCAGGAAGTCCGCGCCTGGACGATTCGCAAGGGCACGAAGGCCCCGCAGGCGGCCGGCGTCATCCACTCGGATTTCGAGCGCGGCTTCATCCGCGCCGAGGTCGTCTCCTACGAGGACTTCGTCGCGGCCGGCTCGATGAACGCGGTGCGCGAGCGCGGCCAGCTGCGCCTCGAGGGCAAGGACTACGTCGTCCAGGACGGCGACATCATGCACTTCCGCTTCAACGTATAGGGGCCAAAAGACACTGCGCAGGCCGCATCGATTCGTGCTGTCCCCGGCCCGTTCCGGCGCGCGTCCCGTCGCGATTGGCGCGCCGGACACGGGCCGTTTTGCCGGCAGGCGGGGGCGCATTGACCCGTTCCACCCAGGCCGGCACGCGGGGGAGCGCTTTTGTGATATAATGATACAGTACGGAACTTCGAAGCAGGGGTGTTCATCGATGATGCTGGACCGTTTGCAGGCGCTGGCGGACCGCTATGAGAAGCTGAGCGAGCTGCTTTGCGATCCCGCAGTCACGGCCGATCCGAAGCGGCTGCGCGAATACTCGAAGGAACAATCGGACCTGGAAGAGGCCTACCAGGCTTATATCGAATACAAGAAAGTCGTCTCGCAGCTCGACGACGCCAAGGCGATGCTCGGCGAGAAGCTGGACGACGAAATGCGCGACATGGTCAAGCTCGAGATCGAGGAGCTGACGGAGCGGAAGGAAGCGCTCGAGAAGCGCATCCGCGTCCTGCTGCTGCCGAAGGACCCGAACGACGACAAGAACGTCATCGTCGAGATCCGCGGCGCGGCCGGCGGCGACGAGGCGGCGCTGTTCGCGGCCGACCTGTACCGGATGTACACCCGCTACGCCGAGTCGCAGGGCTGGAAGGTCGAGCTGCTCGACGCGAACGTGAGCGACCTCGGGGGCTTCAAGGAAGTCATTTTCATGATTTCCGGCAAAGGCGCGTACAGCAAGCTGAAATACGAGAGCGGCGCCCATCGCGTGCAGCGCATCCCGGTGACCGAGTCGGGCGGCCGGATCCATACGTCGACATCGACCGTCGCGGTGCTCCCGGAAGTCGAGGAGATCGAGGTTGAGATTCTGGACAAGGATATCCGCATCGACACCTTCTGCGCGAGCGGTCACGGCGGCCAATCCGTCAACACGACGAAATCGGCCGTCCGCGTGACCCACATCCCGACCGGCATCGTCGCGACGTGCCAGGACGGCAAGTCGCAGAACGACAACAAGCAGAAGGCGCTGCAGGTGTTGCGCGCGCGCATCTACGAGATGCGGCGGCAGGAGGAAGAGGCGAAGCTGGCGGGCGAGCGCCGGAGCAAGGTCGGCACCGGCGACCGGAGCGAGCGGATCCGGACCTACAACTTCCCGCAGAGCCGCGTTACCGACCACCGGATCGGGCTGACGCTCCACAAGCTCGACGCGATCATGAACGGCGAGATCGACGAGATCATCGACGCCCTGACGCTTGCCGAGCAGGCCGAACTGCTCGAGCAGGAGAACGCGGCGATCGTCTGATCCGGGGCGGACTCGCCGCAACGGATGAAAGGAGGCCGCCGGATGGCGGACAGAATCAAAGCATCGGCCCGATTCGAGCCGGCCGGCGGCATGACGATCGGAGAAGCCTGCCTGCAGGCTTCTTCTTACTTGGAGGCTTGCGGCGTCACCGAGCCGCGCGAAAACGCCGAGCTGCTGCTCATGCACGCGCTCGGCATGGACCGCGCCGCGTTCTTGCGCGACTGGCGCGAACCGATGCCGGAGGACCGCCTGGCCGACTGGGTCGCGATGGTGCGGCGCAAGGCGTCGGGCGAGCCGGTCCAGTACATCATCGGCGAGCAGTGGTTCTACGGCCTGCCGTTCACCGTCACCCCGGCCGTGCTCATCCCCCGCCCGGAGACCGAACTGCTCGTCGAAGCCGTGCTGGAGACCGCCGCTCGTCTGTGGCCGGACACTGGTGGGGTTTCGCAATCGAATGCCGCCCGCCATCGTCAATCCTGTGTGCGCGACGCTGACAATGGCGCGGCACGGCTGATTGTCGCCGATATCGGCACCGGCAGCGGAGCCATCGCCGTCGCGCTGGCGGTGCGGCGTCCGGATTGGCGTGTCTTCGCGACCGACCTGTCGCCGGACGCCCTTGCCGTCGCGAAGGCGAACGCGGAACGCCACGGCGTCGCGGATCGCGTCGCCTTTGTATCGGGCGACCTGCTCGAACCGTTCGTCACGGGCGTCGCGGACGCCGTTCCCGATATCGTGGTCTCCAACCCGCCCTACATCCCGTCGTCCGACCTGTCCGGCCTGCAACGCGAAGTGCGCGACTACGAGCCGCGGCTCGCCCTCGACGGCGGGGCCGACGGCCTCGACCCATACCGCCGCATGGCGGATCAGCTGCGACGGCTCCCGTCCGCTCCGCGCCTTGTCGCCTTCGAAGTCGGCTTCGGCCAGGCCCGCGCCGTCGCCGACCTGCTGGCCGCCGCCGGCCTTTGGCCCGATATCCGCATCGTCCGCGACTACGCGGGCATCGAGCGTCACGTCATCGCTTCCGCTCCGGCCCCCTGAATCGAACGCCGCGTCACACCTCCCGAGTCGAGCGCCACATCATCGCGTCCGCTCCCGCACCCCGAGTCGAGCGCCACATCATCGCGTCCGCTCCCGCGCCCCGAGTCGAGCGCCACATCATCGCGTCCGCTCCCGCGCCCTGAGTCGAGCGTCACGTCCCCGCCTCGGCTCCCGCGCCCTGTGCCGAGCGTCACGTCCCCGCCTCGGCTCCCGCGCCCTGTGCCGAGTGTCACGTCCTCTCCTCGGCTCCCGCCCCTTGGATTCCTCGCTTCGGCTGTTCGGCCGACCGGTTCGGCAACTCTCCCGCGTCCCGCGGTCAACGGTCCCGGGACGTCCGCCGTGGCAGTACGTACGGGTTGCCGCCTTCTGGTTGCCGCACCAACGTCCGTGTCCTTTCGGCCGTTTCTCCGCTATCCCCTTCGCTCAGGAGGAGATGTGCGTCATCGGTATCCCGCGCGTTCGGGGTGGGATCCGCGTCGCCGGTTTTCCATGTGCATAAAAGAAGATTTGCGTCACCGGTATCCCCTGTATTCGGGGCCGCATCTGCGTCGCCTGAGTCTCCGGGCCGTCCGAGCATTGGCGAAACATCGCCTCAACCTTGTTCTTGCAGTATCCCCTTCGCTCAGGTGGAATGTTGTTCGCCGGTTCAGATGTATGCCTGGCTGTCGGAATGAGGCCGATACTTGATGTGCTCGCGCCTGGGTTCATGCTGATTCTTGCGCCTGGAGCAACGCCAATTTCGGGCTTGATGTTTCCCTCCCGGACGGAGCAACGCACCCTCCGTATCCGGACGATGCCAGCCACTGTGGGGATCGGAGCAAGTCCCGTCTGTCAACGGCGGACCCCTTTTCAAAAACGGAATCCCGCCACACCTGAACGAAGGGGATACCGAAAAAGTGAGCAAGAAGGATATCCCGTTCCTCCAGCAATCGACATCAGACTTGCCGCCTGAGCGAAGGGTATACCGGAAAAACAGGTGAAAAGGACATCCTGCTCTGAAGTCCATTCCGCCTGAGCGAAGGGGATACCAGAAAAACGGACAAAACGTGCAATCTCGCCAGGAGCCGCCGATGCAACCGACAAACCGGCTGCCTTGCAATTTCATATGGATTCGCTCCCTGAGGCGTTTGGGAGCGTAAACCTCTCTCCGGGTTGCGGCTCACGAGTCAGGCGATGGATCTGCCCTGCTTGAGATGGGTGGCCAGTTCGCGCAACTTGAGGATCATTTTGTGCACGTTAATGTATGGGTTCCACGTCCAGTCGGGCTTCGGCGGAACGGGACGACCGACGATGGAGCGGCGATCGGGAGCGCTGCGGAAGCCGACAAGCCGCATCAACGCCGTTCGCACTTCGGCGCCGGAACGAACCGTGTTGTAACGGTAGGCGCCTTCCTGCAAATAGTAATGCACATGTTTTGCGCTGACCGTGCCGTGGTATAGCCGCATGCTACTTTCGATCGACCATCCGACTTGCTTGACGGACAGCGCGCCGGTCCGCCCCCAATCATCGACGTTCAGATCAACCCTGGCGGACGGGTCGACATATCGTTCAATGAAGCGCATCGCGCCTACGGGGGTGATTTTGCTCATGTATGTCTCGCCGCCACGATCCGGCGCGATCCGGATCTGTTCGGGTTCGCCCCCCTCGTTCACGGATGCGCCGATGATGAAGGGATGCTCGGTTTTGTTCAGGCCTTCATGCGAGGGTATCGCGTATCCGTTGGCAATACAGAGTTCGAGCCGTACGAGGCCGGTCAGGAGTTCGCCTTCGACGGCGGCGGTCATGGCGTCGCGAATCTTGTGCAGCATGAGCCAGGCAGTCTTGTAGGTCACGCCGATCACCCGGCTCAGGAACAGGGCGCTGACATAGCGGTACGAAATGAGTGAGATGGCGGTGAACCATTTGGACAGCGGGGTGCGGCTGCGCTCCATGACCGTACCGGAAATGACGGAGCATTGCTTGCGGCAGGCGGCACACTCATAGAGCGGCAGTCTGCGGGTGCGAATGATGCTGTAATCGGCGGATTGGCACCTCGGGCAACGGTAGCCGTCAGGCCAGCGGACGCGAAACAGCGCGTCGGCGCATTGCTTCTCCGTCCAATGGAGGAAAGACGGAACCTTCGGAGAATGGATGTACACGGCGATCACCCGCGAGCAGGGAGAATGCAACTCCATTATACAGAACATATGTTCTTATTTCAATACCAAAAAGAAATATTATCCAACAACCTGCCGATCTGTCCGCACATTCCCGCCTAAGCGACGGGGATACCGGAAAAGCGGAGGAAAGCGCCTTTGTTTCGGCTCGTTCACGCTCCATGCGGCGGAGAGGTTCGTTCCCATTCTGAGCGACGGGGATACCGGCAGCTCTCCCCCGGGTAAAGGGAATACCGGTCGCTCTCCCCGGGGATTGGGAATGCCCGTCTCCCTCCTTGGAGAGGGGGATGCCGGCTGCCCTTCCCTGAGCGAGGGGGATACACGGGAATCTATCAGCGCGCGGGTTTGAAAGAATAATAGAGCGGGCATAATGGGGGATACAGTCGTTCCGGAACGCAAGCCTGGGCGCCGACGGGCGCCGCGCAAGGAGCTTGTGTGAACATGACGATCCGCACTCATCCCTTCGTTGTGCCTTATCGTCCGGTGTACGGATATGTGGTGCTGCTCGCAATGCTGATTGCGATGTGCTGGGAGAACGCGTTGAACCATGCCGCGATTGTGGAGGGGGCCATTCCGGAGGAAGCGATCCGCATCCGGATACTGGCGAATTCGGATTCCGCTCCGGACCAGGCGGTCAAGCGCCATGTCCGGAATGCCGTCGAGGCTGAACTGCGCAAGCTGTCGGTCGGGGCGATGTCGATCGGGGAAGCGCGGGAGGCGATCGCCGGCGTTCTGCCCGAGCTGGAAGCGCTGGTGAACCGGGAGCTTGAAGCGCGGGGATTCGGCTACGGCGCCGCCGTGCGGCTGGGTTCGGTGCCGTTCCCGGCCAAAATCTACGGCAACCGGGTGTACCCCGCGGGCGACTACGAGGCGCTGCTGATCACGCTCGGGCAAGGCCGGGGCGATAACTGGTGGTGCGTACTGTTTCCGCCGCTTTGTTTTGCCGACGCGGTGGGGGCCGGCAAGGCCGAGACGGGCAAGAACGGCCGGACTGCGGCGACTGAAGCGAATGAACCGGCGGGAGCCGGGAGCGTGACGGATGGCGGTCGGGAAGCAAAAGGCGACAGCCGGAGTGCGGCGGGCGCCCATGTTGCGGCGGGAGATCACGGGAACGGGACGGATGACGTCAGGGTTCTGCCGGAGGAGGCCGGGAAAGGGACGGATGGCGTCGGGGCTTTGCCGGCGGATGCCGGAAAGGGGACGGACGGCATTCAGGTTTCGGCGGCGGATGCGCGAGGGGCGCAGGATGTGGAAGTGAGGTTCGCCGTGTGGGAGCTGATCCAGCGGATTCTGGATTTCTTCCGGCGGCTGTTCGGCTGAACGGTTGCCGAGCCCCGGGCGTTTGGTATAATGATTGGCAATGACGAACCGGGCTTTGCGGCCCGGTCGGGAAAGAGGAAGCATCAGGTGGACACGAAGACGAAGTTGTGGCCCGCCGACGACGCCGCGCTCGCGGAGGCCGCGCGGACGCTGCGCGAAGGCGGGATCGTTGCGTTTCCGACGGAGACGGTGTACGGCCTGGGGGCGGACGCGCGCAATCCCGAAGCGGTGCGGCGGGTGTTCGAGGCGAAGGGGCGGCCGTCGGACAATCCGCTCATCGTCCATATCGCCGACCGAAAGCAGCTGGAGGAGCTTGCGCTGCCCTTCGGCAGGACGGAGGAGCGGCTGATGGACGCGTTTTGGCCCGGGCCGCTCACGATCGTGCTGACGGTCAGGCCGGGCGCGGTGGCGCCGCAGGTGACCGCCGGGCTGGACACGGTCGCGGTGCGGATGCCGGCGCATCCGGTCGCGCTGCGGCTGATTGCCGCCGCGGGCTGCCCGGTCGCGGCGCCGAGCGCGAACCGCTCGGGCCGGCCGAGCCCGACGCTGGCGGCGCACGTCCGCGAGGATCTGGACGGGCGCATAGACGGGATCGTCGACGGGGGACCGGCCGAGGTCGGCCTGGAATCGACGGTGGTGATGGTCGCGGGCGGCCGGATCCATGTACTGCGGCCTGGCGGCGTGACGCGGGAGGCGCTCGCGGAAGCCGCGGGCTGCGAAGTGGTAGTCGACGGTGTCGAGGGCGTCGGTGAAGATGAAGGCAAGGATGGAATCGGCGGCGGTACAGGCGGCTTGGAAAGCGGCGGCGAATACGTCGCGGCGAGCGGCCGGACAAGCGGTGCGGATGGCGGATCGCGAAGCGGCGACGCGCATGCCGCGGGGAGCGGTGCGGATGACGGATTGCGAAGCGGCGACGCGCATGCCGCGGGGAGCGGTGCGGATGACGGATCGCGAAGCGGCGACGCGCATGCCGCGGGGAGCGGTGCGGATGACGGAATGCGAAGCGGCGACGCGCATGCCGCGGGGAGCGGTGCGGATGGCGGATCGCGAAGCGGCAACGCGCGAGCCGGGGACAGCGGCGGGATTTCGGCGCCGCGTTCGCCCGGCGTAAAGTACGCGCACTATGCGCCCCGCGGCGAGATGACGCTCGTCATCGGCGAGCGCGGGGCGGTGCGCGACTATATCGGCCGCGAGGCGGCCACGGCCCGCGCGGCCGGCTGCCGCACCGGCGTGCTCGCCTGGGAGGAGCACGCCGCGGAGTACGACGCCGACGCGGTCGTCGTCTGCGGCAGCCTGGCGCGGCCCGAGGAGGCGGCGCGGCGCCTCTATGCCGCGCTGCGCGAGTTCGACGAGCGCGGCATCGGCCGGATCTGGGCCGAGGGATGCCCGCCGGAAGGGATCGGGCTCGCGCTGATGAACCGGCTCGCCAAGGCCGCCGGCGGGCGGATCGTCCGGGTGTGACGCCGGACGGACATGAATCCGGTCTTGTCCGCATAGGTATAAGGGGAAAACCTGTGCGGAAGGAGTCGGATTCATGTCGGTTGACGCTGCGCAGACCGGCCAGCTGCTCACGCTGCTCACGATCGCGTTCGCGCTCGGGCTCGATGCCTTCTCGCTTGGGCTGGGCATCGGGCTGCAGGGCATACGCAAGCTGCATATCCTGAAGCTGGGCGCCCTCGTGGCGGCGTTCCACATGCTGATGCCGCTCCTGGGCCTCGCGGCGGGCCAGATGGTCAGCGGTCTGCTCGGCAGCGTGGCGACGAGAGCCGGCGGGCTTCTGCTCATCGCGCTCGGCGGCCACATGGTGTACAGCTCGCTGCGCCGCGAACACGCGCCGCGGCTTGATCATCGCTCGGCAGCGGGCATGCTGCTCCTGGCGCTCGGCGTGAGCGTCGATTCGTTCTCGGTCGGGGTGTCGCTCGGCATGTTCGCGGCGGATGTCGTGACGGCGGTGCTGCTGTCCGGCTTTTTCGGCGGCACGATGTCGATCGCGGGGCTGCTGCTCGGGCGCAAGGCGGCGAGCGGTCTCGGGGAATACGGGGAGACGTGCGGCGGGGCGATCTTGTTCGCGTTCGGGGTCATGTTTTTACTATAATAGTTAACCGGGAGAGGTTGGCGCACACTGTGAAGGAGGGATGCGGCGTGGTCCGTGTCTTGTTCGTCTGCACCGGCAATACGTGCCGCAGCCCGATGGCCGAAGCGCTGCTTCGGGCCAAGGCGAAGTCGCGCGGCGTTCCGGTCGAGGTCCGGTCGGCGGGCGTGGCGGCGGCGAGCGGCGCCCCGGTGTCCGGGCACGCGGCGGAAGTGCTCCGCGAGCGGCAGGTGCCGCACGAAGGCGCGTCCAGCCCCGTGACGGCCGAGGCGGTGGGGTGGGCGGATCTCATCCTGACGATGACGACCGGCCACAAACGGATGCTGCTGGAGCGGTACCCGGAAGCGATCGAGAAGACGCATACGCTCAAGGAGTACGTGGAGGACCGGCCGGAGGTGCTCGCGGAGATCGCCGAGCTTGAGCGGCTGTACGCGGAATGGCATGTCCGCCAGGCGATCGGCGAGAAGCTGGGCGACGAGGAGCGGGCGCGGCTGCTGGAGCTGGAGGGCCGGGTGCCCGATTTCGACATCGCCGATCCGTTCGGCGGATCGCTCGACACGTACCGGAAGGTCGCGGACGAGCTGGAAGCCGCGCTGGACAAGCTCATCGAGAAGCTGGCGGTGAATCAGGAGGAGAGTCAGTCCGGGAATCAGTCGGAGCATCAATCGGAGTCCCGGTACGGGAATCAGTCGGAGCATCAATCGGAGTCCCGGTACGGGAATCAGTCGGAGAATCAGTCGGATTCCGAATGAAAGCCGATTGATTTTTCACGAGTCTTCGGCTATGATGGACTTGATCATACACGGGTCCGATGTGACTGGCGACGTTAGTGGGGAACCACGGTGGAGCATCGGACGATATCGGCCGGTCGCCTGGGCAAAGAGCATTCGCGCTGATTGGCGCGTTATGCTCTTTTTTGTCTTTTTCACAAAAAGCGAAGGCATACTAAGTTCATCTCTTACGGGGGAGGCGGACTGCCATGAAAATTGCCATCGGCGCGGACCATGCGGGTTATCGCCTGAAGGACGAGATCGTGCCGCTGCTGAAGGAGCTCGGCCACGAGGTCGAGGATCTCGGCTGCGACTGCAGCCAATCGGTCGACTACCCGGACTATGCGATTCCGGTGTGCGAGCGGGTCGTGAAGGGAGAGGCCGACCGCGGCATCCTGATCTGCGGCACGGGCATCGGCATGTCGATCGCCGCGAACAAGGTGCCGGGCATTCGCTGCGCGCTCGTGCACGACCTGTTCTCGGCGAAGGCGACACGGGAGCACAACGACTCGAACGTGCTGGCGATGGGCGAGCGGGTGATCGGACCCGGCCTCGCGCAGGAGATCGTGAAGGTCTGGCTCGAGACGCCGTTCTCGCAGAACGAGCGGCACGTCAACCGCGTGAACAAAGTGATGGCGATCGAGCGCCGTCAGGCTTAAGCGCGGGAGGGCGGACGCGATGGATGAAGCGCGTCTTCAATCGATTGCGGCGGATACGGAGCGCTGCGTCCGCGAGCTGGCGGAGGCGGGCGGGCTGAAGCCCGGGCAGCTGCTCGTCGTCGGGGCGAGCACGAGCGAGGTGATCGGCCGCCGGATCGGGACGTCGGGCGCCACGGATGAGGCGCGGGATGTGGCGCGGGCGATCTTCGCCGGCATAGAGGCGGCGCGGCGGGACATCGGGTTTCATCCGGCGTTCCAGTGCTGCGAGCATCTGAACCGGGCGCTCGTCGTGACGCGCGAGGCGGCGGAGCGGTACGGGCTCACGGAGGTGTCGGCCGTGCCGATTCCGGGCGCGGGCGGCGCGATGGCGGCCTGGGCTTACCGGCATCTGCCGGACGCCTGCCTGGTCGAGTCGGTGCAGGCGCACGCAGGTCTGGACATCGGCGACACGCTGATCGGCATGCATTTGCGTCCCGTGGCGGTGCCGGTGCGGCCGAGCGTGCGGACGATCGGCGAGGCGCACGTGACGATGGCCCGCACGCGGCCGAAGCTGATCGGCGGGGAGCGGGCGGTGTACGTCCTGAGGCCGGAAGACCGGGTTTAGGCGGAATCGGGCGAGCGGAAGGAAGACGGCGGCGCATCGGAGTCGCCTTTTGATCAAATCAGGAAGTCGGGGAGGAAAAAACGAATGGAATTTCTGCGCAAACAGGATCCGGAAATCGTCAGGGCGCTCGGGCTGGAGCTCAAGCGGCAGCGCGACAACATCGAGCTGATCGCTTCGGAGAACATCGTCAGCCGGGCGGTGCTCGAGGCGATGGGCACGGTGCTGACGAACAAGTACGCGGAGGGGTATCCGGGCAGGCGTTACTACGGCGGCTGCGAATACGTCGACATCGCGGAGGAGATCGCGCGCAATCGCGCGAAGGAGCTGTTCGGCGCCGAGCACGCGAACGTGCAGCCGCACTCCGGCGCGCAGGCGAACATGGCCGTCTATCTGGCGACGCTCAAGCCGGGCGACACGGTGCTCGGCATGAATCTGGCGCACGGCGGCCACCTGACGCACGGCAGCCCGGTGAACGCGTCCGGGATCCTGTACAACTTCGTCGCCTACGGCGTCCGCGAGGACACGCACACGATCGACTACGAGGAAGTGCGCAAGGCGGCGTTCAAGCATCGCCCGCGGCTCATCGTGGCGGGCGCGAGCGCGTATCCGCGCATCATCGATTTCGAGAAACTCGGCGAAATCGCGAATGAAGTCGGCGCGCTGCTCATGGTCGACATGGCGCACATCGCCGGCCTCGTCGCGGCGGGCCTGCATCCGAACCCGGTGCCGCACGCGCATTTCGTGACGACGACGACGCACAAGACGCTGCGCGGTCCGCGCGGCGGCATGATCCTGTGCCGCAAGTCGTGGGCGCAGGCGATCGACAAGGCCGTGTTCCCCGGCACGCAGGGCGGCCCGCTCATGCACATCATCGCGGCGAAAGCGGTCGCGCTCGGCGAGGCGCTGCAGCCGTCGTTCAAGACGTACGCGGAGAACGTCGTGAAGAACGCCAAGGTGCTCGCGGAGGCGCTGCAGGCGGAAGGGCTCAATCTCGTCTCCGGCGGCACGGACAACCATCTGATGCTCGTCGACACGCGCAATCTGAACATCACCGGCAAGGACGCCGAGCATGTGCTCGATTCGGTGCGGATCACGGTGAACAAGAACGCGATCCCGTTCGATCCGACGAGCCCGTTCGTCACGAGCGGCATCCGGATCGGCACGCCTGCGGTGACGTCCCGCGGCATGGGCGAGGAAGCGATGAAGACGATCGCGGGCGTGATCGCGATGACGCTGAAGAACCCGAAGGACGAGGCGGTGCTGGACAAGGCGCGCGGCATCGTGAAGGAGCTCACGGAACAGTATCCGCTGTACCCGGATCTCGAATATTGAGCGCTTGGATCGGAAGCGAAGGACGACCGGTCGGGAAAGTTTCCCGGCCGGTTTTTTTTTATGCTCGCAAGGCGCGGGCGGTTTGGCAGAGCGCATCTGATACAATAGTCCCAAAAACCGCCCAGACCGCGATGAAAATGGTTGACGAAATTGCATGGAAGTGGTAAATTAGTTTCTTGAAATAGGTTAATAGATCTAGTATATAGATTCATAGATGGGACTAATGGCAGGGGTGGTGATCGGGTCTGCGGGTACGGTTGGGCGAATTGCTGATTCAGGCCGGACTGATCACCGAGGAACAACTGCAGGAAGCGCTTCGCGAGGGCAAAGAACGCAACATGCGGCTCGGCGACGTGCTGATCGCCATGGGCTACATCACCGAGCAGCAGCGGATCGAGGTTCTGGAATTCCAGCTCGGCATTCCGCACGTCCAGCTCTACCGGGAGAACATCGACCCGCGCGCGATCCGGATGGTTCCCCGGATGCTCGCCGAGACGCACAGGGTGCTTCCCTGCCGGATCGAAGGCAGCAAGCTGATCGTCGCGATGTCCGACCCGCTGGACTATTACGCGATCGAAGAACTGCGCATGGCGACGGGGATGTGGATCGAGCCCGCCATCGTCTCCAGCGAAGAGCTGGATCACGCGATCCGGCGGTACTACGGCCTCCAGGAATCGGTCGACCAGGTGATGCAGGATCTGGCGGTGCGGGAGGCCGGGACCCGGGAAGAGGAGCCGGCGGAGGAAGAGGATTCCCCGGTCGCGCGGACCGTCAACCAGATCATCCAGCAGGCCGTGCTGATCGGCGCGAGCGACATCCACTTCGACCCGCAGGCGGACGCGCTGCTCATCCGGTACCGGGTGGACGGCGTGATGCGCACGGAGCGGACGCTGCCGCCGAACATGCAGGGCGTCATCGCGGCCCGCATCAAGGTCATGTCCGGGCTGAACGTGGCGGAGCGCCGCCTGCCGCAGGACGGCCGGGTGGAAATGAACATCGCGGGCCGCAAGATCGACATCCGCATTTCCACGCTGCCCACCATCCACGGCGAGAAAATCGTCATGCGGATCCTCGACCTGTCGCAGTCTCTGATGGAACTGGAGCAGCTCGGATTTTCGCCGCACAACCTCGAACTGTTCCGGAAAGGCATCGCCAGCTCCCACGGCATCGTGTTCATCACGGGACCGACGGGCAGCGGCAAGACGACGACGCTCTACTCGGCGCTCGCCCGGCTGAACCGGGAAGACGTCAACATCATGACGATCGAGGACCCCGTCGAATACCGGATGCGGGGGATCAACCAGATCCAGGTCAATCCGCGGACCGAGCTCACGTTCGCCCGCGGGCTGCGGGCGATCCTGCGCCAGGACCCGAACATCGTCATGGTCGGCGAAATCCGCGACGTCGAGACGGCCGAGATCGCGGTGCGCGCGGCGATGACCGGGCATCTCGTGCTCAGCACGCTGCACAGCAACAGCTCGGTGAACGCGATCACCCGCCTGATCGACATGGGCGTGGAGCCGTTCCTCGTCGCTTCCGCGCTCCGGTGCGTCGTCGCCCAGCGGCTCGTGCGCAAGGTGTGCCGCTACTGCGCGGCGGAGCGGGCGCCGTCCGGGCGGGAGGCGGAATTGCTCGCGGCGGCGGGCATCCGGGCCGACAAGCTGCTCATCGGCGCCGGCTGCGCGGAGTGCCTGCGCACCGGCTACCGGGGCAGGCTCGCGATCCACGAAGTGCTGTTCTGCGACGACGGCCTGCGCAATCTGATCCTGCGGAAGCGGGCGGACAACGAATACCGGGACCATGCGTCCCGGCACGGCGGCCTCATCCCGATTCTGCATGACGGCCTGGCGAAAGCGGCGGCCGGACTGACGACGGTAAGCGAAGTGCTGCGGGTCGTCGACGAAGGATAGCGCGGGCCCGCGGGAGGGAGCTCCGGTCATGGCGAAATATCGATACCTTGCCGTCGACGCGTCCGGACGTTCGAAGCGCGGTTCCGTCGAGGCGCCGGACAAGCGGTCGGCGGCGGAGAAACTGCGCGGCGACGGGCTCTGGATCATCCGGCTGTCCGAACCGGCGCCCGGCTTCCTTAACCGTTCGATCCCGCTGACGGGCGGGCCGAAGGTGAAGCTGGAGGAGTTCGTCGTCTGCTGCCATCAGCTCGCCACGCTGTACCGCGCCGGCATCAGCCTCGTCGACGCGCTGCAGATCATGGTCTGGCAGACGTCGGGCAAAGATTTCCGCAACGTGCTGCGGCAGATGGTCCGCGACATGCAGATGGGGCTGCAGCTGTCGGAGGCCGCGGCGAAGCATCCGGCCGTCTTTTCGGATGTCTATGTCAGCATGGTGCGGGCGGGCGAGGCGAGCGGCAAGCTGGACGAGATTCTGGTGCGGCTCGCCGCCCAGTACGAGAAGGACCACAACACGCGGACGAAAATGCGCTCGGCGATGATGTACCCGGCGTTCCTGGCCGTCCTGACGGCCGTCGTGTCGGTGGCGCTGGTCACGTTCATCCTGCCCCGATTCGTCGCCTCGTTCCGGGACTCGGGCGCCGAGCTCCCGGGGTTGACCCGGATGCTGCTCGGGCTGAGCGACGCGCTGAAGCACACCTGGTTCCTGCTGCCGCTGCCGGCGATATTGGCGGCGCTGCTGTACAAGCTGGTCCGCGGCCGGCCGAAGGGGCGCTACGCGATCGATTACGCCCTGCTGCGCATCCCGGTGCTGGGGCCGCTCCGGATCAACCAGATCCTTGCCCGCTTCAGCCGCACGTTCGGCACGCTGCACATCGCCGCGGTTCCGATCTTGAACATTCTGTCGATCACCGCGAGCGTGGTCGGCAACGAGGCGATCAGGCGGATCGTGCTGGACGCGCACGAACGGGTGCGGAAGGGCGAGCCGATCGCCGACGCGTTCCGCGAATCGCCGCTCATTCCGCCGATGGTCTCGCACATGATCGCGATCGGCGAGAAGTCCGGCGCGCTCGACACCGTGCTGGACCGGATCGCCGAGTATTGCGAATCGGTTGCAGAACGGACGAGCGACCGGATGAAATCGTTGTTGGAGCCGCTCATGATTCTGGGGATGGCCGGCATCGTCGGCATCATTGTCATGGCGATGTTCCTTCCGGTCTTCCGGATGATGGACATCACCCGGAATATGGGCTGAGCCCATAGATTATTCCATCTCTATGAATGGAGGAAGTTGGAATGGAAGTGTTGAGCAGGAAACTTCTGCGGTTGCCGCGGAACCAAAAGGGTCTGACGCTTATCGAACTGCTCGCGGTGCTCATCATCCTCGGCATCATTCTGGCGATCGCCGTGCCTTCTGTAATGGGTGTCATCAATCGTTCGAAATTGCAGGCGGATATCGGCAGCCTGAACCTGATCAAGGATGCCGGGCTTCGCTACGCACTTGCCAATGACTTGACCGCGTCAAGCACAACGGTAACCGTGCAACAATTGGTTGCGGACGGTTTTCTCAACGCGGTTCCGCAATCACAGTCGAAAAAGGTCGCGCAATTCGGGTCTGTGGTCATCACGCTCAGCGGCAACACCTACACCGTAAAGGTTTATGTTGAAGATACCGGTACGCCTAACACTGAGATTACGGAGGCTACCTTTAGCTCAACATGACCATCGAACTTTCACTTACCGTATTAACGGCGGCGTTCATGGGGCTGCTCATCGGCAGCTTCCTGAACGTCGCCGCCATTCGCATTCCGGGGGGCGAGTCGATCGTCGCGCCGCCCTCGCACTGCATGCATTGCGGACACCGGCTGGGCCCGCTCGATCTCGTCCCGGTCGCCAGCTACCTCCTGCTTCGCGGGAGGTGCCGCTATTGCAAGGGCCGTATCTCGCCGGCCTATGCGATCGGGGAGCTGACCGCGGCGGCGGCGTTCGCCGTCACCGCGTGGCGGGTCGGACCGGACGCGGAGCTCGCCGCCGGGCTTCTGCTCGCGTCGGTCCTGATCGCGTCCGCGCACAGCGATCTGCGGACGATGCTGATCCCGGACAAGATCGTCTTCTTCGGCCTCGCGGCCGGGCTTGTTGCGCGGATCTTCTCGCATCCGCTTCCCTGGTGGGACTATCTGCTGGGCGCCTTGCTGGGCGGCGGGCTGATGCTGGCGCTCGCATTCGTCAGCAAGGGCGGCATGGGCGGCGGCGACATCAAGCTCTGGACGTTCGCCGGCCTGATGCTCGGCGTCAAGCTGACGCTGCCGGCCGTGTTCGCGGCCAGCCTGCTCGGCAGCCTGTACGGCGTCGGGCTGATGATGGCCGGCAAATTCCGCCGCAGGATGGAGGTGCCGTTCGGGCCCTTCATCGCCGCCGGCGCGCTCCTGGCCTACTGGTTCGGCGAACAATGGATCGACGGATATCTGAAGCTGTTCACATCCTAGGAATCACGGGCAGGTGCGGCAGATGTGGAACAAGCGCTTCGCCCTGGGGCTGGAGATCACCGATTTTGCCGCGAAGGCGGCGGAAATCACGGTGCGCTCGAAGTCCCGGGCGGCGATCAACCGGCACGCGGCGGAGCGGCTGCCGGACAACAGCATCAGGGACGGCCGGATTCTGCGGAAGGACGAAGTCGTTGACGCGCTGCGCAACCTCGTGAAGCAGATCCGGCCGCGCACGCGCAAAGCGCACATCGCGCTCCCCGGCTCTTCGGTCATGATCCGCTTCCTGAAGCTGCCCGATCTGCCGGACAAGAAGCTGCGCAAGGTGATCGAGTTCGAGCTGGAGCACCGCATTCCGCTTCCGTTCGACTCGCCGCAATTTGATTTCGTGAAGCTGGGCTCCCCCGCTCCGGCGGGCGGGGATGCGCTGCGCGACGTCATGCTGGTCGCCGCGCCGCTGGAGACGATCCGCGAGTACGCGGAGGTCGTTGCGGCGGCCGGCCTGTCCGTGAAAAGCATCGAGATCCGTCCGCTGTCGCTCCTGCGGCTCGTCGAGCGGACGGGACAGGCGGAACCCGGCAAAACGGTGTTGCTCGCGGATGTGGGCGACCGGATGTCCGATCTCGGGATGATCCACAACGGCGAGCTCCGGGTGGCGCGCAGCATCCCGATCGCGTTTCCCGATCCGGAGAGCGGCGATTCCGCCGCCCTGCGGCGCGCCTGCGGCGAGCTGGTCCGGGAGATCGAGCGGCTCCTGATCTTCTTCCGCTACAATCTCCGGTTCCGGGACCGCAGCATCGACCGGATTCTGCTGTCGGGAGAAGTTCCGTATCTCGAGCGGATCATGCTGGAGCTTGCCGGTTCCACGAATCTCAATGCCGAGATCAGCCTGGTCAGCGGCGAGGCGTTCCGGATGCGCACGATCGAGGCGGAGCAGGCGTTCCTGTCGCTGGCCGTGCCGATCGGGCTCGCGCTCAGGGGGATCGGGCCATGAGACCGATCAACCTCCTGCCGCGCGTGCCGCTGTCCCGGCGGCTGCTGAAGCCGGTGGTCGCCGCGATCCTCATGTCGACGGCGGCCGTCGCCGCCGGCATCCTGCTGCTGCATGACCAGTACCGGACCCTCAGCCGGATGTACGAGGCGGAGATCGCGCGCCTCGACGCGCAGATGCTGGAGCTGCTCGCGTCTGAGCGGCCGCCGCGATACGCCGATGTGACGGCCTACCGCAATCTGGTGGAGCAGCTCGAGCGTTCCGGACGCGACTGGGGGCCGGTGTTCGAGCTGGCCGCCGGGCTCCTGCCCCGCGCGTCGTCCATCGCTTCCGTCACGGCCGACCGGGACGGCAAGGTGACGCTTGAGGTCCGGATGCCGGGCCTGGCCGAGATCGCGGCCTATTCCGCGGCGCTGCGGGAGGCCGAGCCGGTCGCGGACGCGGCGGTCGTCAGCATCCGGCTTGAATCGTCCCTGACGGCGGACGGCGCCGCCGTGCGGGCGGTCCCGGTGTATTCGGCCCTCATCGAGCTCCAACTGGCCCATCCGACCGGAACGGAGGGGGCGGGGTCATGACGGGGCGCGACCGCGACAATGGGTTGTCCGTCAAGGCCGCCGTCCGGCACGCGCACATGCCGAAACCCGTGACCGTCATGCTGCTCGCGGCGGCGGCGGCGCTGGTGCTGCTCGGCATGCTGGCCGGCTTCCTCCTGTACCCGGCCTTGAAGGAGCAGCGGGAGCTCGAGCGGCGCTACGCGGAGAAATCTTCGGCGTTGACGGCCGAAATGCAGCGGAAGGCCGCCGAGGTTGTCGATATGGACGAGCTGGCGGCGCTGCTCCGCCGGGTGCCGACACGCCCCGAGCGGGAGGCGTTCATCCTCGCCCTGCGGGAGATCGGTCGGGAGAGCGGCGTGGAGATCATCAGCCTCTCCACCGGCTCCGGAGCCGAAGTCCCGAGTGCCGAGCTTCCGGGCATCATCGGCGAACTGGCGGAGGGCATCGGCGTGACGCAGCAACCGCAGTCGTCCTCTTCCGGGCGTCAAGGCGGCAACGGGGCCTATGAGGAAATCCGCTACGAGCTGGAGATTGCGGGCACGTGGAAACAGGCGGCGGATTTCGTGCGCAGGATTGGCGAGCTGGAGCGGCTGGTGACGATTCCGGCGTGGCGCGTCGCGGCGCAGTCGGCCGACGCGTCGTGGGACTCACGGCCGATGGCGGTGACGATCACGCTGGCGCTGTACGCGGGAACCGGTTACGAAGGCAAGTTTCCCGGCGCGGAGGCCGGAATTCAAGGCGGTGATGGCGAGTGAAGGATCAGAGAGGCGCTTCGCTGGTGGAAGTGTTGGGGGCGTCCGTGATTCTGGGGATCGTCGTCGCCGCCTTTCTGGCGTTGTCGCAGCACATGGCGCTGGCCGACCGGACGGCGGATCTGGAGACGCGGGCGCTCCGGCTGGCGGAGGAGAAGCTCAGCTACGCCAGCGATCAACTTCGGAACAACAACGGCTTGCCCGCGAACCAACAGGAGGCGGACGGCTTCTCGGTCGTCTACCAGATCGCGGCGCTGGGAAGCGGGACCGATCCGGTCGCCTACAACGATCAGTCGTTCGGGCCGAAGCATCTGTCGCTGCAGACGATCGTGACGGTATCGGAGAACGGCAAGCCGACGCCCGCGCTGCTGACGGTCACCGTGTCCTGGGGGGATGCGCCGTGACGCGCGATGAACGGGGCACGACCTTGACGGAGCTGCTGGCGGCCATGACGATCACGATGATCGTGCTGGCCGTGGCGTTCTCGGTTTACTACGCGATCCACAACGCGACGACGGGCGGCATGGAGCGCTACATGGACAAGTCCGCGATGAACGGGGCGATGAACCGGCTGGCCGCCGAGCTGGCGGACGCGACGACGGTCTACGTGTCCGCGGCCGGCGACGAGATTCGCATGACCAACGGCAGCGGCGCCCGCGCGATCGTGTTCGACGCGGAGGGCGGGACGCTGACGCTGTACGCGTTCAGCGAGGGCGAATCGCCCGCGGGCAAGCTGGCGAACGTGACCGACGCCGCGATCAGACTGGCGACTCGCCCGGAACTGTACGCGAGACCGCGCGAGCTGCCGGCCGTCGTGGAGGACATCCGGCTGTACAACGCGCAGGGAGTGCCCGTCGCGGGCGCGTCCGTCGGCGGCGGGGCGGTGGTCCGGCTGGCGGTGACCTTCGTGACGAGCGACGGACCCCGCGCGGTCGAGACGGCGGTGAAGCTGTTCCATGCCTCGGCGTGACGCGGGCGGCGGATGTTTTTTCAGCGGAAGGGAAAGGAGGCGGACCGATGACGGGGGGATGGATCTCGCGGGTGAAAAATGAACGAGGCGCGGCGGCTTTCACCTACGTGTTCATGCTCGTGCTCCTGCTGGCCGTCGTCGTGCCGCTCATCCTGACACTGCTTGCGAACTCGGCGCTGGACGTTCGGACCTCCCGCAACGAGAGACTGGCGGAACGTCTCGCGCTGGGCGGGATGGAATCGGTGTTCGCGTATCTCAGGGATTATGCCGAAGACAGCGGCGTCGACCGGGGCGCGTATCTGGAAGACTATCCCGGATTCGTCGAATGGTCGTATGCGACGCCGGAGAACGTGCCGGTCCGCTACAGGGCGGAGATCTCGCCGGAAGCGCAGGGCCGGTACATCGTCACCGTGGAAGTCGAGGCGGGGGCGGGCGCGGCGAAGCGCAAGAAGACGGTCGAGTATCTGTTCGCGCCGACGATGGGTTCGGCGGACCCGCATGTGGTGACGGACGATTCCCTGCGGATGGTCGTGCCGGCCGGCAACGGGACGATGTACGTGGGCGGCAGCTACGACGAGCCCAGCATCCTCAACGTCGATCCGACCAATCTGGAACATCTTTCTGCCGCGATCGGAGCCGCCATCGAGCACTACCGGGATGAAGCTTATGACAGCTACGGCGGCTGGATCGACGCGTATCTGCCGATCGCCGCGGCGGCGGCCTGCACCGGCAACTGCGTGTCGGATCCGGTCTGGGAGAATTGGGCGGCGAACATGCCCGATCCGCCGGTGCTCAGGATTCCATCCAACAACTATTGGGACGCGGTCGACGTCACATTCGGCAGTCCTTCGAATCCGGTCGTCCTGATCCTCGAGAACCGTCCGAGGTTCAACAATCTGAAGATGACGGTGTACGGCACCGTGTTGTTTCCGCAGGGGATGGACTCGAGCGGCTTCAATTTGACCGTTCACGGCAACGTCGTCTTCGGCGCGGGTATCTCGCCGACGACCGTGTTCGACGTGACGACGCACAAGCTGAACGGCGAAGGCGGGCATTTCTACGTGCTCGGGGAGTTCACGCCGACCAACGCGCCGAACCTGAACATCGCCGGCAACTTCTATGCGGACGATGTGCGGCTGTCCAACGCGTCCCGGATCAACATCGGCGGCAAAATGATCGTCGAAAGCGAGCTCCGGTTCCAGAACACGATGATCCAGTTCAATGTCGGGCAAGACCTGCTCATCGGCTCCCTGTACACCTGCTGCACGAACCGGATCGATACGGGCGGCGATCTGCTGATCGAGGGCAGCATCATCCGGTCGAACCCGCTCGAGCTCCATTCGGGCGGCTACATCGGGGTCGGCGGCAGCATCGCGGCCGCGCCCTGGCATCCGATCTACGTCGAGTCGGGAGGCGGCACCACGTCGCTCATCGTGCCGTCGGGCCCGGACGGCGGCGGAAGCGGCGGTTCGGAAGGCGGCGGCAGTCCGGGGAACTGGAATCCGGTGCGGGTCGGGTGAACGTTTTTTGGCCGCGGACGGAAGACGATGCCGATTGCCCGGGAACATGATATAATGGACGGGATCAGCAACCACGGTCAGCAGAACGCATCGCCGGGACGCCGGGAGGAGGCAGCCAATGGGCAAGGTAGTCGTGTGCGATCATCCGTTGATCCAGCACAAACTGACGATTATTCGGGACAAGAACACCATTACGAAGGACTTCCGCGATCTCGTCGGCGAGGTCGCGACGCTGATGGCGTACGAAATCACGCGCGACCTGCCGCTGTCGAAGGTGACGATCGAGACGCCGGTCGCGAAGATGGAAGGAAGCGTGCTGTCCGGCCGCATGATCGGCCTCGTGCCGATTCTGCGCGCCGGACTCGGCATGGTTGACGGCATCCTGAAGTTGATCCCGTCCGCGAAGGTCGGCCACATCGGGCTGCAGCGGGACGAGGAGACGCTGAAGCCGGTGGAGTACTATATCAACCTGCCGACGGACGCGCAGGAGCGGCTGCTCATCGTGATCGATCCGATGCTCGCCACCGGCGGCTCGGCGGTCGCGGCGCTGTCCGCGCTGAAGGCACGGGGCTGCAGGCATCTGAAGCTGATGTGCCTGATCGCGGCGCCCGAAGGGGTGGCGGCGCTGCAGGCGGCGCATCCGGACGTCGATTTGTACGTCGCCGCCATTGACGAGCGGCTGAACGAGCGCGGCTATATCGTTCCGGGGCTCGGCGACGCCGGGGACCGGCTGTTCGGCACGATGTGACGGGAGCGTGAACGGCATCTTGGCAAGACTGAAAGTGATGACGATCTTCGGCACGCGGCCGGAGGCGATCAAAATGGCGCCGCTCGTGCTCGAACTGCAGAAGCACGAGGACGAGATCGAGACGATCGTCTGCGTCACCGCGCAGCATCGCGAGATGCTGGATCAGGTGCTCGAATTTTTCGAGATCAAGCCGGACTACGATCTGAACGTGATGAAGGACCGGCAGACGCTGACCGAGATCGCGGTGAACGTGCTGCAGGGGCTCGACCCGGTGCTGAAGGAGACGCGGCCCGATCTCGTGCTCGTGCACGGCGATACGTCGACGACGTTCCTCGCGAGCTACGCGGCGTTCATCAACCGGATTCAGGTCGGCCACGTCGAGGCGGGCCTGCGCACCTGGAACAAAATGTCGCCCTATCCGGAGGAGATGAACCGTCAGCTCGCCGGCGTGCTTGCCGATCTGCACTTCGCGCCGACGGACTGGTCGGCCGGCAATCTCCGGCGCGAGAACAAGCCGGAATCTTCCATTTACATAACGGGCAACACGGTGACGGACGTGTTCCAGTACACGGTCGATCCGTCGTTCAGCCATCCGCTGCTCGACTGGGCGAAGGGCCGCCGATTGATCCTGATGACGGCGCACCGGCGCGAGGCGCTCGGCGAGCCGCATCGCAACATCTTCCGCGCGGTGAAGCGGATTGCCGACGAGTTCCCCGACATCGCGGTCGTCTACGCGGTGCACATGAACCCGGCGGTGCGCGAGCCGGCGAACGAGATTCTCGGCGGCCACGAGCGGATCCGGCTCGTCGACCCGCTGGACGTGTTCGAAATCCACAATTTCTATCCGCACACCTACATGATTCTGACGGACTCCGGCGGGCTGCAGGAGGAGGCGCCGTCGTTCGGCGTGCCGGTGCTCGTCCTGCGCGACACGACGGAGCGGCCGGAGGGCATCGAGGCGGGGACGCTCGAGCTCGTCGGCACCGGCGAGGAGCAGGTGTACGCGGCCGCGCGCCGGCTGCTTACGGACCAGTCGGCTTATGACCGGATGGCGAACGCGGTGAACCCGTACGGCGACGGGCGCGCCTCCGAGCGGATCGTGCAGGCGATCCTGCACCATTTCGGCCGGCGGGACGGCCGACCCGAGCCGTTCGTCGCCGGGCGGCGGACGGAGCGGACCGCCACCGGGCCGGCGGATTGAGCGCGAGGCGCGGGGACGAAAGTCGGAACACGCCGCCCCGGGCGTCCGGAGGACGGTACAGCAGACAGTGAAACTGTACGGTTTTGGACCCGGAGAAGCCTTGATTTTTCAAGGATTCTCCGGCTTCCGTTCACACAATGTTAGAATATTTGTGAATTGACAAAGTTCTTGCCGCACGGCTAAAATATATGGGGATTAGCAGGGGTATCGCATATGGACAAGAAGGGCAAAGGCGACAACCCGTGGCGGGCCGCCGGGCTCGTCGGCGCAATGGGCGCCGACATGGCCGTGTGCGTCGCGCTCGGATATTTCCTCGGCAGCAGGCTCGGCGGCAAGCCGGGCTGGGTTGTGTTCGGCGTCCTCGCCGGACTGGCCGCCGGGATCATGACCTGCGTCATGCTGGTCCGCGCCGCAATGAGGGATGGCGATGGCTGAGCTGCTGGGAAGAGCCTTGCGAACCGCGCTTTTTTTTATGTCCGCGCTGCTCGCCGCCTGGGCGTTCGTACCCGAAGGCCGGACGGTCGCGGCCGGCCTCCTGCTGGGCACGGCGGCAAGTGTCGTGAATGCGTTTTTATTGCGCCGCCGCGTCGAGCTGATCGGCCGGATGGCGGCGGAGGGACGGGCGCGCCGGACAGGTCCCGGCCTCGGCGCGAGGCTCGCGACGGTGCTGCTCGCCGTGCTGGTCGCGCACCGGTTCCCCCATTGGTTCGCGTTGCCGGCGGTGATCGCGGGATGCTTTTTTGTCCAGATTGCCATATTTTTCGCGGCCATTGCGCAGCATAAATCACGATCCGGCGGAAAGGGGTGAGAATACAGCGTGCACATTTTCCCTGTACTGGACATTAACGGCTTCCACCTGGATCTGTCGACAATGGTCGGGCTGATCGTGGCCTGTGTCATCGTGTTCGTGCTCGCGCGTCTGGCGGTTCGCAACCTGTCGGTGGACAACCCCTCCAGGTTGCAGAACTTCATGGAGTGGGTCGTCGAATTCGTGCACAACACGGTCGCCAGCGCGATGCCGCTCCACATGGCGAAGAAGTTCGTCGCCCTCGGGATGACGATCATCATGTTCATCTTCGTGTCCAACCTGCTGGGCCTGCCGTTCGGCATTGTGACCGAGGTGGCGGAGGATCATCACGGTCCCGTCACATTCCTCGGCTTCGAGCTGATCAGCGCCGAAGAGGTGGAGGAAGCGCACAAGGAAGGCAAGCATCTGTCCATCGCGTGGTGGAAATCGCCGACGGCCGACCTCTCCGTAACCGCCGGCCTGGCGATCACGGTCATCGTCCTGGTCCACTACCTGGGCATCACGCGGAACACGAAGCATTACTTCAAACACTACATCGAACCGTACGCGATCTTCCTTCCGATCAACATTCTGAAGGAATTGTCGAAGCCGCTTACGCTGGCGCTTCGTCTTTTCGCCAACATCTTCGCGGGCGAAGTGCTGATTTCCACGATTCTGATGCTGTCGTGGGTCGGCATACCGCTCATGGCGGTATGGCAAGGCTTCAGCATTTTCGTCGGCGCCATCCAGGCATTCCTGTTCACCATCCTGACGATGGTTTACATTTCCCAGGCCGCGGTTCATGAAGAAAAACACTGACGGCCGCACAACATCAATCCATATCTATTGAGGAGGACTTGGCAAATGGAATTTCTCGCAGCAGCACTTGCAGTAGGTTTGGGCGCACTGGGCGCCGGCATCGGTAACGGTCTGATCGTCAGCAAGACGGTCGAAGGCATTTCGCGTCAACCGGAACTGCGCGGTACGCTCCAGACGACGATGTTCATCGGCGTCGGTATCGTCGAAGTCGTGCCGATCATCGGCGTCGTCATCGGCTTCCTGCTTTACTTCGGAGCTTAATAACAAGCCCGGCGACAAGAGCGGCGGGGAGGCTTATGCCCTCCACGCCTTCGTTTTGAATGTGCATGCGCTCGCGGGAAAGCAGTTCGAAAGGAGTGTAAGCCGTGCATTTTGTCCCTGAATCGACAGTCATTACAATCATCGCGTTTCTGATCTTGTATTGGCTGTTGAACAAATACGCGTTCGGGCCGCTCTTCGGCATCATGGAGAAGCGCCGGCAGCTCGTGAAGGAAGAGCTCGCGGCCGCCGAAGAGAGCCGCAAGGCCGCCGAACAATATCTGGCGGAGCAGAAGCAGGCCGTCGAGGAAGCTCGCCGCCAGGCATATGAAATGATCGAGCAGGCCAAGAACTCGAGCGCGAAGCAGGCCGAGGAGATCATCCAGGCCGCGCGCAACGAGGCGAACCGCCTGAAGGAAGAAGCGCTCCGGGACATCGAGAGCGAGAAGAACAAAGCGGTTGCGGCGCTCCGCAGCCAGGTCAGCGGCCTGTCCGTGCTGATCGCGTCGAAGATCATCGAGAAGCAGATCGACGAGAAGTCCCATCAGGAGCTCATTGAGCAATATCTGCAAGAGGCGGGGAAACAATCATGAGCCGCGCCTCCGTCATCGCGAAACGCTACGCGAAGGCGATCTTCGAGATCGCGCGCGAACGCGGCGCCGTATCGGAAATCGAAGAGCAGCTCCGGGGAATCGCCGAAGCGATCGAAAGCGATGCGGACATCCGCAAATTCCTCTCCTTCCCGAACATCGAGTCGCAGCGCAAGGCGGAGGCGATCCGGCAGGCGCTCGGCGGCAAGCTGTCCGACGACGTGCTGCAGCTCGTCACGCTGCTGATCCGCCGCGGCCGCCAGGACGACATTCCGGGCGTGTACGAAGCCTATACGCGCATTGCCGGCGAAGCGACCGGCGAAACCCGGGCCGTCGTCTACTCGGCGATCCCGCTCGGCGAGGCCGAACTGGCGTCGATCGTGGAACGGTTCGGCAAGATCACGGGCAAGAACATCCGCGCGGAACAGCAGGTCGACCGTTCGCTGCTCGGCGGCATCCGGGTGCGGATCGGCGACCGTCTGTACGACGGCAGCCTGTCCGGCAAGCTCGCGCGTCTCGAGAAAGCGTTGAATTCCTAAGTTACGATGGACAGGGGTGAGCCTTTTGAGTATCAGACCTGACGAGATCAGCACGCTGATCAAGCAGCAGATCGAACAATACAAATCCGATATTGAAGTCGTCGACGTCGGGACGGTTATTCAAGTCGGCGACGGGATCGCGCGTGTGCACGGCCTCGAGAAAGCGATGGCCGGCGAACTGCTCGAGTTCGAGAACGGCGTCGTGGGCATGGCGCTGAACCTCGAAGAAAACAACGTCGGTGTCGTCATTCTCGGTCCGTACACGGGCATCCGCGAGGGCGACCAGGTGAAGCGGACCGGCCGGATCATGGAAGTGCCGGTCGGCGAAGAGCTGCTCGGCCGCGTCGTCAACCCGCTCGGCCAGCCGCTCGACGGCAAGGGCCCGATCAACGCGAAGCAATTCCGCCCGGTCGAATCGCCGGCTCCGGGCGTCATTCACCGGAAATCGGTCCATGAGCCGATGCAGACCGGCATCAAGGCGATCGACTCGATGATCCCGATCGGCCGCGGCCAGCGGGAACTCATCATCGGCGACCGCCAGACGGGCAAAACGACGATCGCGATCGACGCCATCATCAATCAGAAGGACACCGGCGTGAAGTGTATCTACGTCGCGATCGGCCAGAAGCAATCGACGGTCGCGAGCGTCGTCGAGACGCTGCGCCGCCACGGCGCGATGGACTACACCATCGTCGTCACCGCATCGGCATCCGAGCCGGCGCCGCTGCTCTTCCTCGCGCCGTACGCCGGTTGCGCGATGGGCGAATACTTCATGTACAAGGGCGAGCACGTCCTCGTCATCTATGACGACCTGTCCAAGCAGGCGGCCGCGTACCGCGAGCTGTCGCTGCTGCTCCGCCGCCCGCCGGGCCGCGAGGCTTATCCGGGCGACGTCTTCTACCTGCACTCCCGCCTGCTGGAGCGCGCCGCGAAGCTGAGCGACGCCCTCGGCGGCGGCTCGCTGACGGCGTTGCCGTTCATCGAGACGCAGGCTTCCGACGTGTCGGCGTACATTCCGACGAACGTCATTTCGATCACCGACGGTCAGATCTTCCTGGAGTCCGACCTGTTCTATGCCGGTCAGCGTCCGGCCATCAACGTCGGGATCTCGGTTTCCCGGGTCGGCGGCAACGCGCAGATCAAGGCGATGAAGAAGGTCGCCGGCACGCTGCGCCTCGATCTGGCCGCGTACCGCTCGCTGGCGGCGTTCGCGCAATTCGGCTCCGACCTCGACAAGGCGACGCAGGCGCAGCTGACGCGCGGCGCGCGGACGATGGAAATCCTGAAGCAGGGCGTCAACCAGCCGATGCCGGTCGAGAAGCAGGTCATCTCGATCTTCGCGGCGATCAAGGGCCATCTCGACGATCTGCCGCTTGAGGCGGTCAGCCGTTTCGAACGCGAGCTGCACCTGTACCTCGATTCGAACGCGCCGGAGATCGCCCAGTCGATCCGCGACACGAAGGATCTGACGCCGGAGACCGAACAGGCGCTGAACGAAGCGATCATCAAGTTCAAGAAGAGCTTTGCCGTCTGACAGACGGATCGGATAAACCTAGAATCCTGCCATGTTGCCGACGTCGCAACCTGCCCCGGACCGCGGATCATTCCGGCGGACTCCGGGACAGGCCCGTGGCGACGCGGCCATAAGGCACGCAAAGGCGGGTGAACCAGATGGCCAAAGGCATGCGCGAGCTCAAAGCGAAGATCAGAAGCACACGGAACACGATGCAGATCACGAAGGCGATGGAGCTGGTGGCGGCTTCCCGCCTCCGCCGCGCCCAGGAAGCGGCGACCGCGGCGCGTCCGTACGCGGACAAGCTGAAGGAGGTCGTCGCGAGCATCGCGGCCGGCTCGAAGGACGTCAAGCATCCGATGCTGCAAACGCGCCCGATCAAGCGGACGGGGTATCTCGTCATCACCTCCGACCGGGGGCTGGCGGGCGGCTACAACGCGAACCTGCTGCGCAACGTGCTGAACACGATCCGCAATCGGCACAGCTCGCCGGATGAATACGTCCTGTTCGTGATCGGCCGCAAGGGACGCGACTTCTTCCGCCGCCGCGGCATGGCGATCGCGAAGGAAGTGACGGGTCTGCCGGATTCGCCGGTCTTCGCCGACATCAAAGCGATTGCGCAGGAAGCGGTCAAGGGCTTCGAAGACGGACTGTACGACGAGCTCTACCTCTGTTACAACCAGTTCATCAATGCGATCACCCAACGGCCGGTCGAACGCCAACTGCTGCCGCTCGTGAGCGAGGATGTGAACGCGGCGGGGCCGACCACGACGTACCAGTACGAGCCGTCGGCCGAAGAAGTGCTGAACACGCTGTTGCCGAAATATGCGGAGACGCTCATCTTCAGCGCCCTGCTGGACGCGAAGGCGAGCGAGTTCGGCGCGCGGATGACCGCCATGGGCAACGCGACGAAGAACGCGCAGAAGATGATCCAGACATTGACCCTGCATTACAACCGGGCGCGTCAGGCCGCCATCACGCAGGAAATTTCCGAAATCGTCGGCGGCGCGAACGCGCTGATGGGCTGAACCATTACGCGCCTGCCGCCGGCCTCGTGAGGCCGGTCCGGGCGCTCCAGGAGGGAACGATATGAGAAAAGGACGCGTGGTGTCCGTCACCGGTCCGGTCGTCGACATCGAGTTCGAACGCGGACAACTGCCGGACGTCCTGAACGCGATCAAAATCGAGGCCAAGGGCGAAGGCGGCGGCCCGGACATCAACCTGACGCTCGAAGTCGCCCTGCACCTTGGCGACAATCTGGTCCGCACGATCGCCATGGCATCGACCGACGGCCTCGTGCGCGGCATGGAAGCCGTCGACCTCGGCGGCCCGATCACCGTGCCGGTCGGCGCGCCGACGCTGGGCCGCGTCTTCAACGTCCTCGGCGATCCGATTGACGAAGCCGGCGACGTCGTATCCGACGTCAAGCTGCCGATTCACCGTCCGGCGCCGGCGTTCGAGCAACTGTCGACGCAGGCGGAAATCCTCGAGACGGGGATCAAGGTCATCGACCTGCTCGCGCCGTACGCGAAGGGCGGCAAGATCGGCCTGTTCGGCGGCGCGGGCGTCGGCAAGACGGTCACGATCCAGGAACTGATCCACAACATCGCGCAGGAACACGGCGGGATCTCCGTCTTCGCTGGCGTCGGCGAACGGACCCGCGAAGGGAACGACCTGTACCATGAAATGAAGGATTCCGGCGTCATCAGCAAGACGGCGATGGTGTTCGGCCAAATGAACGAACCGCCGGGCGCGCGCCTGCGCGTCGCGCTGACGGGCCTGACGATGGCCGAATATTTCCGCGATGAAGAAGGCCGCGACGTGCTGCTCTTCATCGACAACATCTTCCGCTTCACGCAGGCCGGTTCCGAAGTGTCCGCGCTGCTCGGCCGGATGCCGTCGGCCGTCGGCTACCAGCCGACGCTGGCCACGGAAATGGGCCAACTGCAAGAGCGGATCACCTCGACGAAGAAGGGTTCGGTCACGTCGATCCAGGCGATCTACGTCCCGGCGGACGACTACACCGACCCGGCTCCGGCGACGACGTTCGCCCACCTCGACGCGACGACGAACCTCGAGCGCCGCATCGCCGAGATGGGGATCTTCCCGGCCGTCGACCCGCTGGCATCCACTTCGCGGATTCTGACGCCGGAAGTCGTCGGTCAGGAACACTACGAAGTCGCGCAAGGCGTCAAGAAGATTCTGCAGCGCTACAAGGAGCTGCAGGACATCATCGCGATCCTCGGCATGGACGAACTGTCCGAGGAAGACAAGCTGATCGTCGCCCGCGCGCGGAAGATCCAGAACTTCCTGTCCCAGCCGTTCCACGTGGCGGAACCGTTCACGGGCGTGAAGGGGATCTACGTACCGGTCAAGGAGACGGTCCGCAGCTTCAAAGAGATCCTGGAAGGCAAGCACGACGATCTGCCGGAGGCGGCGTTCCGCTACGTCGGCACGATCGAGCAGGCCGTGGAGAGAGCCAAGTCGCTCTGATGCGGCTGGCGGGAGGGAATCTCGATGAGCACAATGCTGCTTGAAATTGTCACGCCGGAGCGCATCGTCTACTCCGAGCAGGTCGACATGGTCGTCGTGCGCGGCGTGGAAGGCGAGCTCGGCATCCTGCCCAACCATATCCCGCTGGTCACGCCGCTCAAGATCGCGCCGGCGAAGATCAAGCAGGGCGGCCGCGAGAAGCTGGTCGCGGTCAACGGCGGGTTCGTCGAGGTCCGCAAGGACAAGGTCGTCATCCTCGCTGAGAGCGCGGAACTGCCGGAGGATATCGACGTCGAGCGGGCGCTCGCCGCGAAGGCGCGCGCGGAACAGCGGCTGCAGGCCGCGCGGCAGGAGGAGATCGACTTCCGCCGCGCCCAACTGGCCCTGATGCGCGCCATGAACCGGCTCGAGGTCAAGAACCGTCATCAATGACAACCGTCGGTCGTGCCTGATCCGTCAGGCATGGGGAACCTGCCGGCTTCGCCGGCAGGTTTTCTTGCTGTCCGGAGTCGGCCGCGTCGCCGCTGCACCGCGGCGCGGCATGCGTGTCGCGGCCAAGTCAAGGCACGGTCTCGGCGGGTCTGCAGCGTGGTATACACGCTGCAGGAGTCCGGATGTGTGTGCCGGCGGGTCTGTAGCGTGGTATACACGCTGCAGGAGTCCGGATGTGTGTGCCGGCGGGTCTGTAGCGTGGTATACACGCTGCAGGAGTCCGGATGTGTGCGCCGGCGAATCTGCAGCGTGGTATACACGCTGCAGTTGGCCTGATGTGTCCATCAGCGAGCCGCATCACGGCGATCTTCAGCATATTGGATACCATACGTTTGGCCAGGGAGGTGATCGCGACATGATCCGCCGCTTCTTGCGCTACTATCGGCCTCATATCCGATTGTTCTGGCTCGACTTCGGGTGCGCCGTCGTCGCTGCGCTGCTGGAGCTTGCATTCCCGATGGCCGTCAACTGGGTGATCGACGAACTGTTGCCGACGAAGGACTGGAACGCGATCGCCGTCGCCTGCACCGCGCTGCTGTTCGTCTATCTGTTCGCCATGTTCATGCACTTCATCGTCGGCTACTGGGGCCACATGCTGGGCATCAATATCGAGACGGACATGCGGCAGCAGGCGTTCAACCATCTGCAGCGGCTGTCGTTTCGCTATTTCGACAACATGAAGACGGGCCATCTGATGTCGCGGATCACGAACGACCTGTTCGACATCGGCGAAATGGCGCACCACGGCCCCGAGGACATGTTCATCGCGCTGATGACGTTCGCCGGCGCGTTCGGCATCATGTGGACCGTCGACTGGCAGCTGGCGCTCATCACGTTCGCGGTCGTGCCGATCCTGATCGCGCTGATCGCCTATTTCAACGTGAAATTGAACCAGGCGGCCAAGCAGATGTTCGAGAACATCGCCGACGTGAACGCGCGGGTCGAGGACAGCGTCTCCGGCATCCGCGTCGTGAAGTCGTTCGGCAACGAATCCTTCGAGATCGAGCGGTTCCGGCGCAACAACGCCGGGCTGCGCCGGGCGAAGCTGCGCGCGTATCTCGCGATCTCCCTCAGCTCGTCCGGCATGTATATGCTCAACCGGCTGATCATGCTGATCGTGCTCGTCTCGAGCGCCTGGTTCGCTTACCGGGGGCGCATCACGCCGGGCGAGCTCGTCGCGTTCCTGCTCTATGTCCAGATCTTCCTGAAGCCGATCGACAAGATCAACGCGCTGATGGAAATGTACCCGAAGGGGATGGCCGGCTTCCGGCGGTTCTGCGACCTGATCGATACGGAGCCGGAGGTGAAGGACGCCCCGGACGCGATCGAGGTGAAATCGCTGCGCGGCGACATCGAGTTCCGGAACGTGACGTTCGGCTACGAGCCGCATGCGAAGGTGCTGCGGAACGTGTCCCTGAGCATCCGCGCGGGCGAGACCGTCGCGCTCGTCGGACCGTCCGGCGCCGGCAAGTCGACGATTTGCAGCCTGATCCCGCGCTTCTATGACGTGGACGAGGGCGAGATCGCGATCGACGGCATTCCGATCAGGAAGATGACGCAGCGTTCGCTAAGATCGCAGATCGGCGTCGTGCAGCAGGACGTCTTCCTGTTCAACGGCACGATTCGCGAGAACATCGCGTACGGCCGGCTCGGGGCGTCGGAAGAGGAGATCATGGAAGCCGCGCGCCGGGCGCATCTCGAGCAGATGATCCGCGATCTTCCGGACGGCCTCGACACGGTCATCGGGGAGCGCGGGCTGAAGCTGTCGGGCGGCCAGCGGCAGCGCCTCGCGATCGCGCGGATGTTTCTGAAGAATCCGCCCATACTGATATTGGATGAAGCGACATCGGCGCTCGACACCGAGACGGAACGGATCATCCAGCAGGCGCTGGAAGAACTGGCGGTGAACCGGACGACGATCGTCATCGCCCACCGGCTGGCGACGATCCGCGGCGCGGACCGCATCTTCGTCGTCAGCGGCGACGGGATCGCGGAGGAAGGGCGGCACGAGGAACTGCTGGCGAAGGGCGGGATCTACGCCCGGCTGCACCGGGCGCAGTTCGGCGAGACGCTCGCGACATGAAGCGAAAGGCCGGGCGGCAAACCGGACATAGACGGGGCGCCCCCCTATAAGCTATAATTGTTAAGTGAATTTTTGCGGCCGGACCATCCGCCAGCCGCCCATACTGATCCTGCGCACGGAGGCGAACGTATGGAGAAATACGTCAACAGCTACGTGATCGTGGTCATTTTTGTCATATTGGGCATCCTGCTTCCGATCGTGGCGCTCGGGCTCGGCCGGCTTCTTCGTCCGAACAAGCCTACGAAGGAGAAGCAGACGACGTACGAGAGCGGTAACGAACCGGTCGGCGAAGGACAGGTTCGCTACAACATCAGGTATTACCTGTATGCGCTGATGTTCGTCATTTTTGATGTGGAAACCGTTTTCTTGTATCCCTGGGCCGTTGCTTACAATCAGCTCGGCCTGTTCGTGTTGATTGAAATGCTGATTTTCACGGCTCTGCTTCTGGTGGGGCTGTTCTATGCCTGGAAGAAGAGGGTGCTGAAATGGGATTCGATCTGGAACAGGTGAGGCCTGAAGAGCTCGAAGAGCTGAAGCGCAACGTGCTGGTGACGTCGCTCGAGCAACTGAAGGGCTGGGCGCGCAGCCACTCGATGTGGCCGCTGACGTTCGGTCTGGCTTGCTGCGCCATCGAGATGATGGGCACGGGCGCCGCGCACTACGACCTCGACCGGTTCGGCGTCATGTTCCGCCCGTCGCCGCGCCAGGCCGACGTCATGATCGTGGCGGGCACCGTGACGAAGAAAATGGCCCCGCTGCTCCGCCGGCTGTACGATCAGATGCCGGAGCCGAAGTGGGTCATCGCGATGGGCTCGTGCGCGACGGCCGGCGGTCCCTATGTGCGTTCGTACTCCGTCGTCAAAGGCGTCGACCAGATCGTGCCCGTCGACGTCTACATTCCGGGCTGCCCGCCGAATCCGGCGGCGCTCATCTACGGCATCAACAAGCTGCGGGAGAAAATTCGTTACGAGGCGAAGACCGGGAAGCAGGTGACGAATCGGTGAGCGAAGAGAACAAGCGCGAAGAAGGCCGTCCGGCGGCTCCGGAGCAACAGGAGCCGGCGAACACGCAGGAAGTCGCCGGTTCCGAGCCCGCCGGGGCGGGAGCGGAGCATCCGAACCAGCCGCAGCCGGACACGATGCCGGAGCATTCGGATGGCGGCGCGTCCGGGAAGCCGGCTGAACCGTCCGCATCCGCGCCCGCCGGCGAAGGCGCCGGAGCAGGCGCGGGAGCGGCTGCAGCCGCGGATCCCGAGCGCGAAGCGAAGATCAAGGCGGCGCAGGAGGCGCGCGCGGCGCGTCTCGCGGCGAAGGCCGCCGCGGAAGGCGGCGCGGCCGGAGGCGCGGCGGGAGCGGGCGCGGCAACCGGCGCCGGCGCTGCAGACCCCGAGCGCGAGGCGAAGATCAAGGCGGCGCAGGAAGCGCGCGCCGCGCGTCTCGCGGCGAAGGCCGCCGCGGAAGGCGGCGCGTCCGGAGGCGCGGCGGGAGCGGGCGCGGCAACCGGCGCCGGCGCTGCAGACCCCGAGCGCGAGGCGAAGATCAAGGCGGCGCAGGAAGCGCGCGCCGCGCGTCTCGCGGCGAAGGCCGCCGCGGAAGGCGGCGAAGCCGCTCCGGCGGAGCCGAAGCCGCCGTCGCCGAAGCAGCCCTGGCTCGACGAGGCCGTCGAGCTGCTGAAATCCGAAGTGCATCCGGAAGCGGTCGAAGAAGCGGCGATCAACGCGCTCGCGGGCGACATGCCGACGATCACGGTGAAAGCCGAGCATTGGCGCGCCGCGGCCGAACTCCTGCGCGACCACGAGAAGCTGGGCTGCAAATATATTCGCAATGTGACCGGCGTCGATTACGAGACGCATCTGGAAGTCGTCTACTTTGTCCTCAATCTCGAGACGAAGCGCGAATACGCGATCAAGATCCGTACGGACCGCGAACAGCCTTCCGTTCCGTCGGCAACGCCGGTGTGGCCCGGGGCGAACTGGCCCGAGCGCGAAATTTACGATCTGCTCGGCGTCGATTTTCCCGGCCATCCGGACCTGCGCCGTATCCTGATGCCGGACGACTGGGTCGGCCATCCGCTGCGCAAAGACTACGTTCCGCTCGATCCGGAGGTGTGACGCGTGATCCGTACCGAAGAACTGCTGCTCAACGTCGGCCCTCAGCACCCGAGCACGCACGGCGTCTTCCGCCTCGTCGTGAAGCTGGACGGCGAAGTCATCACGGAAGCGACGCCCGTCATCGGCTATCTGCACCGGGGCACGGAGAAGCTGGCGGAAAGCCTGAACTACACGCAGATCGTGCCGTACACGGACCGAATGGACTACCTGTCGGCCATGACGAACAACTACGTGCTCTGCCATGCGGTCGAGACCATGATGGGCATCGAGGTGCCGGAACGCGCCCAGTTCCTGCGCCTGATTGTCATGGAATTGCAACGCGTTGCGAGCCACCTTGTCTGGTGGGGCACCTACCTGCTGGACCTCGGAGCGCTGAGTCCGTTCCTGTTCGCGTTCAAGGAACGCGAGATGATCATCGATCTGTTCAACGAGCTGTGCGGCGCGCGGCTGACCTACAACTATATGCGGGTCGGCGGGGTAAAATGGGACGCGCCCCCGGGGTGGATCGACAAGGTGCGCGACTTCATCCCGTACATGGAAAAGCAGCTCAAGGAATACGACCGGCTCGTCAGCGGGAACGAGATTTTCCTCGCGCGGGTCAAGGGCGTCGGCCAGTACGACGCCGAGACGGCGATCGCCTACGGCCTCTCCGGCGCGAATCTGCGCTGCACCGGCGTGAAATGGGATCTGCGCAAGGATGAGCCGTACTGCATCTACGACCGGTTCGAGTTCGACGTGCCGGTCGGTACGAACGGCGATTGCTACGACCGGTACCTCGTCCGGATGGAAGAGATGCGCCAGTCGCTGCGCATCCTGAAGCAGGCGGTCGAACAGTTCCCGTCCTCCGGCGAGACGATGGGCAAGGTGCCGCGCGCCATCCGTCCGCCGGCGGGCGAGACGTATGTGCGCATCGAATCGCCGCGCGGCGAGATCGGCTGCCACATCGTGTCGAAGGGCAAGGCCGAGCCGTACCGGCTGAAGTTCCGGCGGCCGTCGTTCAACAACCTGCAGATTTTGCCGAAGCTGCTCGTCGGTGAGACGATCACGAACCTCATCGCGATTCTGGGCGGCGTGGACATCGTCCTCGGGGAGGTCGACTGCTGATGACGAGGTGGGTGGAGCAACCCCTGTCCTGGGAGAACGTCCTGATCTACGCCGTGTTGGCGGTCGTCTTCCTGCTTCTGATACTCGGTTATGTCACGTACGCGATTCTGTTCGAGCGGAAGGTCATCGGCTGGATGCAGTTCCGGCACGGGCCGAACCGGCTCGGGCCGTGGGGGCTGTTCCAGACGGTGGCGGACGTCCTCAAGCTGCTGATCAAGGAGGACACGATACCGCGCAAGGCGGACAAAGCCCTGTTCATCCTCGCGCCGGCGCTCTGCTACGCGCCGTCGTTCACGGTGCTGGCGATCATTCCGTACACGCGCGAGCTGTACTTCGCCGATCTGAACGTGGCCGTGGTCTACTACGCGGCGCTGTCGGCCATCTCCACGATCGCGATCGTGCTGGGCGGCTGGGCGTCGAACAACAAGTACTCGCTGCTCGGCGGCATGCGTTCGGGCGCGCAGATGATCAGCTACGAAGTGCCGCTCATCCTGTCGATCGTCGGCACGGTCATGATGACCGGCAGCATGAGCCTGCGGCAGATCGTCGAAGCGCAGGGCGACTGGTTCTGGGAGTGGAACTTCCTGCCGCAGATCATCGGGTTCGGCGTGTTCATCGTCGCGGCGGTGTCGGAGCTGAACCGTTCGCCGTTCGACCTGCCGGAGGCGGAGTCCGAGCTCGTCGCCGGCTACCACACCGAATACAGCGGCTTCCGCTTCGCGTTCTTCATGCTGGCGGAATACGTCTACATGTTCGCGATCGCGGGCCTCGCGTCGGTGCTGTTCCTCGGCGGCTGGCATCCGCCGGCGCCGTTCCTCGGGTTCATCCCGGGCATCGTCTGGATGCTCCTGAAGATGGCCTTCGTCATCTTCTTCCTGTTCTGGCTCAGGGCGACGATGCCGCGCGTGCGCATCGACCATCTGATGGGATTCGCCTGGAAGGTGCTGGTGCCGCTGGCGATCCTGAACGTGTTCGTGACGGCGGTCTGTCTCGAGCTTTTCATCAAAGGGTAACGGGGGGTAAGGGCCATGAAAGGTTTGATCCAGGGTCTGGGCGTTACGCTCAAGGCGATGACGACGAAGAAGGTCACCTATGCCTACCCGGACGTGCCGCTCAAAATGCCGGACCGCTTCCGCGGCGTCCAGCATTTCGATCCGGACAAGTGCATCGTCTGCAACCAGTGCGCGCGCATCTGTCCGACCGAATGCATCACGCTGGTCGGCAAGCCGAATCCGGATCCCGAGAAGAAGGGCAAAGTGATCGACACCTACGACATCAACTTCGAGCTGTGCATCCTGTGCGATCTGTGCACCGAGGTGTGTCCGACGGAAGCGATTGTCATGACGAACAATTTCGAACTGGCGGTCTACAGCCGCGACGAGCTGTTCAAGGACCGCGAATGGCTGGAGAACAACAACACGAACGTCCGGCAGGACAACAACAACATCGGCGCGCCGCAGAAGGGGGGCGCGAAGTAACCGATGGGCGGTTTCTACATCGACTGGTCCGGCGAGCTGGTGGCGTTCTTCGCGTTCGCCGTCGTGATGATCGTCGGCGCGGTGCTGATGCTGACGCTGACGAAGGTCGTCCACATGGTGGTGTCGCTGGCGGCCGTCTTCCTCGGGCTCGGCGGCATGTTCGTCGTGCTGGAGGCGGAATTCGTCGCGTTCGTGCAGGTGCTGATCTATTCGGGCGCCGTCACGATTCTGCTCTTGTTCGGCATCATGATGACGGACCATCAGGCCGCGCAGCATGAGCCGACGCGGCCGGTTCACGAGATCGTGTCTGCCGTCGCGGCGATCGTGCTGTTCGGCATCCTGTTCTACGCGATCCGGACCACGGAGTTCGCGCCCTCGGCTCCGCCGCTGCAGGCCGGGGTCGACAACGCGATGGAGATCGGCAAGCAGCTGTACACCCAGCACGTCATTCCGTTCGAGCTGGTGTCGGTACTCCTGACGGTCGCGTTCATCGGCGCGATCGTGATCGCGAAGAAGGAGGCGGAATAAGACGTGCTGTCATCGTACCTGACCATGGCCGCCATTCTGTTCTGCATCGGCTTGTACGGCGCGCTGTCGAAACGCAACGCCGTCATCGTGCTCATGTCGGTGGAGCTCATGCTCAACGCGGTGAACCTGAATCTGGTCGCGTTCTCGAAATACGGCGTCGTGCCGTCGCTGGACGGGCAGATCTTCTCGCTGTTCACGATCTCGGTGGCGGCGGCCGAGGTGGCGGTCGGCGTCGCGATCCTGATCGCGCTGTTCCGCAGACGCGGCACGGCGAATGTCGACGAATTCAACGAGATGAGGAGGTAGCGGCATGGAAACCGTATTCTCGCAATACGCCTGGCTCGTTCCGGTATTCCCGCTCGCGGCCTTCCTCATCCTGACGGCGTTCGGCCGCGGCATGAAGCAGTCCGGCCCCCTCGTCGCCACGCTCGCATCGTTCGCCGCGCTTGTGCTGTCGGCGCTCATTCTGTTCGAGCATATGAACGGGGCCGATGAATACAACGACAGCTTCACCTGGATCGGGATCGGCGGCTTCGAGCTGACCGCCGGTTTCGACGTGACGAATCTGACGGCGCTCATGCTGATCGTCGTCTCGCTTGTCGCGTTCCTGGTGAATGTGTACTCGATCGGCTACATGAAGGACGACGAGCGCATCACCGTGTTCTTCGGTTACGTGGCGCTGTTCACGTTCTCGATGCTCGGGCTCGTCCTGGCCGACAACCTGCTTACGCTCTATATCTTCTGGGAGCTCGTCGGGGTCTGTTCGTTCCTGCTCATCGGCTTCTGGTACCAGAAGCCGGAGGCGAAGGCCGCGGCGAAGAAGGCGTTCATCGTCACGCGCGTCGGCGACGTCGGTCTTCTGATCGCGCTGCTGCTCCTTTTCTGGTACATGCCGGACCACGACCTGTCGTTCTCCGCGATCGAGAACGTGTTCGGCCAGTCCGGCCTGATCACGGAAGGCATCACGACGCTGATCGCGATTCTGATCTTCGTCGGGGCGGTCGGCAAATCCGGCCAGTTCCCGCTGCACGTCTGGCTTCCGGACGCGATGGAAGGCCCGACGCCGATCAGCGCCCTGATCCACGCCGCGACGATGGTCGCCGCCGGCGTGTTCCTCGTCGCCCGCACGTTCCCGATCTTCGAGGCGTCGCAGGCGGCGCTCGACACGGTCGCGTATGTCGGCGCGTTCACCGCGATCTTCGCGGCGTCCATCGCGATCGCGCAGAACGACATCAAGCGGATTCTCGCCTATTCCACCGTCAGCCAGCTCGGCTACATGATGATGGCGATCGGGCTCGGCTCGGTGACGGCGGGCATGTTCCATCTGTTTACGCACGCGTTTTTCAAGGCGCTCCTGTTCCTCGGGGCGGGCAGCGTCATCCACGCGGTCCATACGCAGAACATCCACGAGATGGGCGGCCTCGGCAAGACGATGAAGACGACCGCCTGGACGTTCGCGATCGGCGCGCTGGCGCTGGCGGGCATCCCGCCGCTCTCCGGATTCTGGTCGAAGGACGCGATCCTCGCGGAAGCGCTCCACGCGAATCCGGCGCTGTTCGCGGTCGGCATCGCGGCCGCGCTGCTGACGGCGCTCTACATGTCGCGCCTGTTCTTCCTCGTCTTCGCGGGCAAGCCGAAGGCGGGCGGCGAGGCGCACGAGTCGCCGGCCGTCATGACGATGCCGCTGATCGTGCTGGCGGTGCTCGCGATCTTCGCGGGCTTCGTCGAAATGCCGTTCGCCGGCACGGGCTGGCTCGGCGAATGGCTGACCGGACATGCCGCGGAGCACGAGGGCACGGCGCTCGTCATGCTCGTCTCCACGGCGGTCGGCCTGCTGGGCATCTATCTCGGCTGGCTGATCTACGTGAAGGGCGCGATCCCGCGCGATGTCGTCACGTCGCGCGCGCCCTGGCTGACGCGGCTGCTGGAACGGAAATATTACATCGACGAGATCTATCACGCGGTGTTCACGGTCTCGCTGCGCGCGATCGGACGGGCGCTTGACGCGTTCGACCGCCATGTCGTCGGCGGCGCCGTGCGGCTGGCCGGAGGCGCGGCGGTCTGGACGGGCCGCGCGGCGACCCGGATGCAGAGCGGACAGGTGCAGTCCTACGGCCTGTATGTCGTGATCGGTCTGGTCATTCTCGTTGCAGCGATTGCCGGAAGGAGGTTTTGGTGATGGCGGGCTCTTTTCCCTGGCTGACGCTGCTGACGTTCTCGCCGATCATCGGGCTGCTCGTGCTGCTCTTCCTTCCCGGAACGAACAACCGCCTGCAGCGCTGGGTGGCCGTCGTCACGACGCTCATCCCGCTCGGCCTGTCGCTCTGGCTGTTCGCGAGCTACGACGCGGCGGATCCCGACGCCTGGCGGGAGCGGGTGGACTGGATCACGATCGCGCTCAACCACGAGGCGGTCAACATCGGCTCGAGCGCGTATGTGTTCCAGTACCATCTGGCGATCGACGGCCTGTCGCTGCCGCTGGTCGTGCTTGCGTCGCTCGTCGCGGTGATGGCCGCGCTGGCGTCGGTCCATATCAAGAAGCGCTGGAAGGCGTTCTATGTCTGGTTCCTGCTGCTTGAGACGGGGATGCTCGGCGTCTTCCTGGCGCGCGACCTGATCCTGTTCTTCCTGTTCTTCGAGCTGACGCTGATCGCGCTGTTCTTCCTGGTCGGCATCTGGGGCTCGCTGAACCGGGAGAAGGCGGCGAACACGTTCCTGATTTACAACGGGCTCGGTTCGGCGCTCATGCTGATCGCGTTCATCCTGCTGATCTCGACGGCGGGCGCTTCGCTGAACGCGACGGAACAGGGAGGCAACCTCGTCTATACGGGCGATTACGCGACAATCGCAGCGAATCTGACGGCCGAGAATTCGCTTACGAATCTGCCCGGCAATCTCGACAATCCGTTCGCGCTGAGCGACGGAATGCGTTGGACGATCTTCATTCTGCTGCTCGCGGCGTTCGGCATCAAGCTGCCGGTGCTGCCGTTCCATACCTGGATGCTGCGCGTCCACGCGGAGGCGCCGGCGTCCGTCGTCATGATCCACTCGGGCGTCCTGCTCAAGATGGGCGGATACGGTCTGATCCGGTTCGCCGTCGGGATGTTCCCCGGGCTGGCGGAGGAAGCGTCGTTCGTGCTGGCGCTGCTCGGCATGGCGGGCGTGCTGTACGGCGCGGCGCTGGCGTTCGTGCAGACGGAGTTCCGGCTGGTGCTCGCCTATTCATCCGTGAGCCATATGGGCATCGTGCTGCTCGGGATCGCGTCGCTGAACGAGATCGGTCTGCAGGGCGCGGTGTTCCAGCTCGTGTCGCACGGCCTCATCTCGGCGCTGCTGTTCCTGATCGTCGGCAGCCTGTATGAGCGGACCGGCACGACGGAGCTGGACGAGCTCGGCGGCCTCGCGCGGCCGATGCCGTTCATGAGCGGCATGCTGCTGGCCGCGGGGATGGCGTCGCTCGGACTGCCCGGCCTGTCGGGCTTCATCGGCGAGTTCCTCAGCTTCCTCGGCCTGTTCGAGACGATGAAGTGGGTGACCGCGATCGCCGCGCTCGGCGTCATTCTGGCCGCGGTGTACATCCTGCGCAGCGTGCTGAAGATCACCTTCGGACCGCAGCAGGAGCGGTACTCGGCGCTGAAGGACGCGCGGCTGATCGAAGCCGTGCCGATGATCGCGCTGTTCGCGTTCATCGTGCTGCTCGGCGTCTATCCTTCCGTGCTGACGGACGCGATGCGGGGCAGCTTCGACGACATCATCGCGCATTTGAACACGAGGATGGGGGGGTAACCGCATGGTGACTACGGCGACTCAAAGCTTGACCGGGCCGGATGTGGCTTACCTCGTCCCCGAGATCATTCTCGTCGGCATGGCGATCGTGCTGACGATCGCGGATCTGCTGTTGCCGAACACGGTTCGGCGCGGTTTCCTGAGCTGGCTGACGCTGGCATCGCTGGCCGCTTCGGCCGCGTACGTCGTCTGGCAGCTGCTGTCGTTCAACCCGTTCGGCGAGGAGTATGCGGAGGTCGTCTCGCTGCTGCGCGACAGCTACCGGATCGACGGCTTCGCGCTTACGATGAAGCTGATCATCCTGGCCGCCTCGATGCTCATCCTGCTGATGGGCATCCGGACGATCGAGCGGGACGACGACATCACCGACAAGGGCGAGACATTCACGATGCTGCTGCCGGCCGTGGCCGGCGCGCTCATCCTCTGCTCGACGGCCGATCTGATCACGATGTTCGTCGGGCTCGAGCTGCTCGGGATTTCGACGTATGTGCTGATCGGCTTCCGCAAGAAGTCGAAGCTCGCGTCGGAAGCGGCGTTCAAGTACGTCGTCATCGGCGCCGTCTCGTCCGCGTTCATCCTGTTCGGCATGTCGTATCTGTACGGCGTGACGGGTTCGACCAACCTCGGCTGGATCGCCCGGACGCTGGAGCAGGCGACGACCGATTACGAAGGGCTCGTCTATGTCGCGCTGTTCTTCCTGGTCGCGGGATTCGCGGTGAAGATCGCGGCCGCGCCGTTCCACGCCTGGGCGCCGGACGTCTACCAGGGGGCGGCGACGCCGATCACCGCGTTCCTGGCCGTCGTCTCGAAGGCCGCGGCGTTCATCGCGCTGGTTCGGGTCATCTTCAACACGGCGGTGATCCAGACGCCGTTCATTATCGGACCGTCCGCCAGCAGCGTCGGCGAAGACGTGCTGCTCGCGCTGAAGGTGCTCGCGGCGGCCGCGATGATCGTCGGCACGACGGCGGCGCTGCGGCAGAAGAACGTGAAGCGGCTGCTCGCCCTGTCGGGCGTCGCCAACGCGGGCTATCTGCTCGTGCCGCTGGCGATCGGGCTCGGGACGACGTCGACGAACAATCTCGCCGATTTCTCGTTCTACCTGCTCGCCTACGTGTTCATGACGGTCGGCGCCTTCACGGTCATGGCGGTCGTCAGCCAGACCGCGGGGCATGACGAGCTCAAGGGCTACGCAGGCCTGTACTATCGCGCGCCGTGGACGGCGGCGGGGATGGTCGTGCTGCTGATCTCGCTCGCCGGGCTGCCGGTGACGGGCGGCTTCTTCGGCAAGCTGTTCATCCTGCTCAGCTCCGTGCAGATGAAGGACTACTGGCTGGCGGCGATCATGATCGTAACCAGCGTCATCTCGTATTACTTCTACTTCAGCATCATCCGCCAGATGTTCATGCGGACCGCCGATACGGAGACGAAGCTGAACGTCTCCGTGCCGACGGGCGTGGCGCTCTGGATCTGCGTCGCGGCGACGCTGGCGCTCGGCTTCCTGCCGAACGCGTTCATGGAAATGCTCGAACAGGCCGTGACGCTGACCCGCGACATCTGGGTTGCGATGCCGAGGTAAGTTCGGTACGGGCAAGTGGAGACATGCGGGCGGCCGGATTGGGGGCGGCCGTCCGGAGACAACAGAAAAGGGTAATCCGGCCGCATCTTGTCCGGAAGGACGGGGTGCGGCCGGATTTTGTTTCGTGCGGGTTTGTAACAAGGTATCCGCGTTACAGTTCGCCCGGCGCAGGTTCGCGCGGAGCCGTAACGTTGTATCCGCGTTACAGCAGCTTCGGCACTGCCTATGTCCGTTGAATGGGCCCGTCGTCGTTTTTGACCGCACTGGCGGGCAGAATCGATTATAATAGGTTCATAGCAACGGAACGAATAAGGACAGGTCGCGATGCGAATGTTAAATTGGAACGGCTGGAAATCGGAAGAGCGGACGAACGGTGAGCGGAGCGCACACGGGTATGTCGTCGGGCGCGCGAACGGGGAGCGGAGCGCAAGCGGGCAAGTGGTCGGGCGCGCGAACGGGGAGCGGAGCGCAAGCGGGCAAGTGGTCGGGCGCGCGAACGGGGAGCGGAGCGCAAGCGGGCAAGTGGTTGGGCGCGTAAACGGGGAGCGGAGCGCAAGCGGGCAAGTGGTCGGGCGCGCGAACGGTGAGCGGAGCGCAACCGGGCATGTGAACGGGCGCGCGAACAGGGAGCGGCACGCAACCGGGCATGTGAACGGGCGTGCGAACGCGGGGCGGCGAACCGCGGGGCGTGGCGGCGGACGCAGCGAAACGCGACGCCGGCGCGGACTGGCGGCATGCGCCGCACTGTTGGCGGTCGTGCTGGCGACAGGCGCTTATCCGGGCGCGCCCGGCTGGACGGTCCCGATGGTTCACGCGGGCGCATACGAGAGTGCGAGCCCTGACAGTCCGTCTACGGAAACCAAACGCGCAAGCGCAAGCGAAGCGGCGCGCGTGGAAAGCCCGGCTCCGCAAGCTTCGGATGGCGAATCCGCGGCCGGAAGCTGGCTGCTCAAGTGGCGGGAAGGCGCGGATGCGGACCCGGCGCGTCTTCCAGGCACCGTCGTACGCTCGCGCCAGCCGGAGATGCGCGTCGATGTCGTCGCCCCGGCGGACGGCGTGGATCCGGAACGCTGGCTTGAGCGGCTGGCTTCGCATCCGGATGTGGAATATGTCCATCCCGTCGGACGGGTGAAGCTGTTGACCGTCGATGAAGACAGCAAGCGGGAACGGTCGGATGCGGCGTCCAGGGAATGCGGGCGCGAGGATGCGGCGACCAAGGCGGGCGGTCACGCGGCGGGCGTTGCAGACGGTCGCGCGGAGACGGCGGGCACGGACCCGAAACCTGCGGGAATGACGACGGACGTGGCGACCGGCGCCGCTGGGGGAGCCGCGACCGTGGCGGCGGACACCGAGGCGAAGGCAGGATCGGCGCCGCGGGCAGCCGTCACGCCGACGGCGATGGATTTGCCTGGCAAGCCCGACGATCCGCATCTGGAGCGGCAGACCTATCTCTCCCTGATCGGCGCGGACCGCGCCTGGGCGCTGGTTCCGGGCATGGCGTCGGATCTGACGATCGCGGTGGTCGACACCGGCATTGATCTCGATCATCCGGATCTGAAAGACAATCTCGTCGAGGGCATCAACCTGATCGACCCCGGCAGACCGCCGGATGACGACAACGGGCACGGCACCCGGGTGGCCGGTGTGCTGGCCGCCGCGGGCAACAACGGCATCGGGACGGCCGGCGTGCTCTGGAAAGCGAAGATCATGCCGGTCAAGGCGCTCGATTCGAGCGGATTCGGCGATGAGGAGGCGCTCGGCGAGGCGATCGTGAAGTCGGTCGATGCCGGAGCGAAAATCGTCGTCCTGTCCGTCGGGCTGTACCGCTACTCCCCCTATATGCGGGATGTCGTCCAGTACGCCGAGAAGAACGATGTGCTGCTCGTCGCGGCGAGCGGCAACGACGGCCTGACGCAGGGCGCCAAGGCGGCAGTCAAATATCCGGCGGCCTATCCGACGGTGCTGGCCGTCGCGGGAGTCGCGGCGGACGGCAGTCCGGAGCGCCGCTCCAACGTCGGTCCCGAAATCGACATCGCGGCGGCGTGGGAAGTGTACACGACGGCGCTCGGCGGCGGATACCGCAAGGAAGAGGGCACATCGATGGCCGCGCCGCAGGTGGCCGCGGCGGCCGCGCTCGTCTGGTCGAAGGAGCCGAACCTGAAAGCCTGGCAGGTGCGGGAGCGGTTGATGCAGACGGCGCAGGATATCGGGGCGCCCGGCCGCGACGACCAGTCCGGGGCCGGCCTGCTCCGGGTCGACCGTGCGCTGACGGCGGCCGCGACGGCGGACGCGCGGGAGCCGAACGACACGCGCCTGAACGCCGCCCCGCTGCCGGTCGCCAATCAGATCGCGGGCGCGCTGGAAGGCGGCGCCGATACCGACTGGTTCCGGATCGAAGCGCCGCACGACGGATGGCTGTCGGTCGCGTTCGAAGGCTATCCCGGCGAACAGAAGTCCCATCCGGTCGTGTCGGCGACGCTGCATTCGACCGACGGCGCCTTCGCATCAGCGGAATGGCGCAAGGATGCCGGCCAGGCCGAGTGGCAGGTAAAGCGGGGCACCGTCTGGCTGGAGCTGAAGTTCCGGAACGGTTCGGAGACGGCGGTCATGCCGTACACGCTGACGACCGGGTTCCGCATGGCCGCCGATTCCCATGAGCCGAACGACACGCAGGCCTCGGCGCGGCAGGTGACATTGGCGGACGGAAAGTTGACGCTGACCGGAACGTTTCATCAGACGGGCGACCAGGATTGGTTTGCCGTGACGGTCGGCCAGACCGGCAATCTGAGGCTGTCGCTCGCGGTCGACACGATGCGCATCGATCCGGCGCTGCTCGTCAAGCCCGAACGCGGCGCGGAACAGCGCATCGACGACTACGGCGAAGGGAGCACGGAGCGGGCGAGCCTGCCGGCAAGCCCGGGCCGCTACCTGATCCGCGTGCGCGACGCGTCTTCGCCGAACCCCCATCCCGTGGTCGGCACCTACACGCTGACCATCGAATTCGAGCAGCGGCACGAGGATCCGAACGAGCCGAACGACCGGATCTATCAGGCGACGCCGCTCGCTCCGGGGACGGAATACCGCGGGGTTTTCGCCGTCCAGGGCGATGAGGACTGGTTCCGGTTCCGGCTGGACGGCCGATCACTCGTGACGATCGCGCTGGACGGGGTGCCGGAGGATCGCCGCGTGACGATGGAAGTGTACGACCGGCGCCAGCAGCTTCTGGAGACGCTCGAGACGCCCGCCGGAGGCGGGAGCATTCGCATCGAGCGGGCATATGATGAAGGCAACCACTATATCCGGCTGACCGCCAACCGGCCGTTCGATCGGAGCCTGTATCGTCTGCGGGTGGACGTCGAAGCGCTCGTGGGAGATTTTCGCGACATCGCCGGCCACTGGGCGGAAGACTCGATCGTCCGGTTGAACGCGCTCGGCCTCGTGTCGGGCACCGGCGATCACCGCTTCGAGCCGAATCGCGGCATCACCCGGGCGGAAGCGGTCGCGCTCGTCGTGCGGGCGCTGGCGGGATCGGACGCCCCGGAGGCCCGGATCGACTACCGCGACCTGAACGACCGGCATTGGGCCTACAGGGCGGTCCGGCAGGCGACGGCGGCGGGCATCGTGAACGGTCTGCCGGACGGCAGTTTCGGTCCGGCCCGACCGGTGACGCGGGCGGAGGCCGCGGTCATGATCGGCCGGGCGCTCGGGCTCCAGCCGCTGGCCGCGTCGAACCCGCCGTTCGCCGATCTCAAGTCCGGCCACTGGGCCGCGCCGATGATCAACCGGCTGAAAGCGGAGGGAATCCTGAACGGCTCGCCCGGAGGTCTGGTCAGACCGGACGAGCGGATCAGCCGGGCGGAGTTCGCGGTCTTGCTGGTCCGCGCGCTGGAGAAGGGGAGATTGAGCTGAGATGGAGGACGTATATTTTTCCATGGGGCTGAACGCGCTGCTGGCGGTGGCCGTCATGCTGTTTTCCGTCTATCTCGCCTGGGTCGTGCTTCAGGAACTCAAGCTCGACGTGTTCCTGAAGCAGCCCAAAAGCCGGCGCGCCGTCATGCTGCGGTTGATGCTGGCGGTCGCGATCGGCTACCTGTTCTCCCGCTTCATCCTCGATTACTGGGAGTGGTCGATGTCGCTGCGTCTGCTTGTCGAATAAGGAGGCCCTTTTCCGTCAACAATGGTATTGATTCTACGGTCCGAATCCGGCATGCGGCTGCGAAACATGTAGAATGTCGGGAAATCCCCGCTAATCCTGTAAAGATTCGAAAATTTGTGCTTGTCGATCTGTGTAAGGAAATGCTAAGATATTTTTGTGAATGTTGGACGGATGAAAAATGCACGTGTTCGGATCGTTTACGGTTAGGATCATGTGCGCGGAGGGACCCATATGTGCAAAATCATCGTCCGCGGCAGTCGGCGGCTCTCCGGAACGGTTCGCATCAGCGGCGCCAAGAACGCGGTGCTGCCGGTCATGGCCGCGTCGCTGCTCGCCGAAGAAGGCGCAAGTGTCATCCGGGATGTCCCCCTGCTTGATGATGTCGTGACCATCCGGCAGGTGCTGTCGTCTCTTGGCGCCGTCATATGCCACGACGGCGACACCGTTGCCGTTGACGCTTCATCGCTGCAAAGCTTCGAACCCCCGTACGAACTCGTCCGCAAAATGCGGGCTTCCTTCCTTGTGATGGGACCTCTGCTGACGCGATTCGGACAGGCTCGCATCTCGCTGCCCGGCGGATGCGCCATCGGCACGCGCCCGATCGACCAACACCTGAAAGGCTTCGAAGCGATGGGGGCGGAGATCGCCCTCGGGCAAGGTTACATAGATGCGCGCGCGAACGGCCGGCTGAAGGGCGCCAAGATCTATCTGGACGTGCCGAGCGTCGGCGCCACGCAGAACATCATGATGGCGGCCGCGCTGGCCGACGGAACGACCGTCATCGAGAACGCGGCGCGCGAGCCGGAGATCGTCGATCTGGCGAATTTCATGAACGGCATGGGCGCCGTCGTGCGCGGAGCGGGCACGAGCATGATCCGCATCGAGGGCGTCGAGCGCCTGCGCGGCGCGGAGCATACGGTCATTCCCGATCGGGTGGAAGCGGGCACTTATATGGTTGCCGCCGCCATTACGGGCGGAGACGTCATCATCGAAGGCGCGATCGCGGATCATTTGACTCCCGTGATTTCGAAACTGGAGGAAATGGGCGTCGAATTCGGCGAAACCGAAGGCGGCATCCGCGTGACGGTGAACCGTCCGCTCAAGGCCGTCGACGTGAAGACGCTCCCGCATCCGGGGTTTCCCACCGACATGCAGTCGCAGATCATGGCGCTGCTCATGGTGTCGGAGGGCACGAGCGTCGTGACGGAGACGGTGTTCGAGAACCGGTTCATGCATGTGGAGGAGTTCCGCAAGCTGCAGGGACAGATCCGAGTGGAAGGACGATCGGCGATCGTGACGGGCGGCGCCAGGCTGGTCGGCGCCAAGGTGTGCGCCACCGATCTGCGCGCGGGCGCCGCGCTGATTCTCGCCGGGCTGGCTGCCGAGGGCGAGACCGAGATTACGGGCGTTCACCATATTGATCGCGGATATTTGAAGATTACGGAGAAGCTGGCGGCGCTCGGCGCCGACATCCGCCGGATCGAACCGGAGGCGGCGCTCGCCAAGGCGGCCGCGATCGCGGAAGTCGCGGAGCCGGAGGAGGCGGAGACGCAAACCGGGACCGTGTTTGCCCGCGACAAGGAGCACATGGAGCGGGCGCTCATCCAGGTGCGGCCTTCCTGGGCATGACCAAGAACAAGAACGCGTCGGAAATGACGCGTTCTTTTCGTGTTCGGACTTATTCGATTTCGACGATCATCTCGATCTCCACCGGCGTGTCATAGGGCAGTTCGTTCATGCCGACCGCCGAGCGGGCGTGCCTGCCCCTGTCCCCGAACACGTCGATCAACAGCTCCGAGGCCCCGTTGATGACTTCGGGCTGCCGGTTGAATCCCGGCGCGCTGTTCACCATGCCGAGCAGCTTGACGATCTGCTTGACGCGATCGAGATCGCCGATTTCCGCCCGCAGCGCGGCCAGCAGGTTGACGGCCGCCTGCCGTGCGGCCCGGTACCCCATTTCGATCGTCAGTTCGGCTCCCAGTTTGCCCTTGTAGAGCAGCTCGCCGTCCTTTCGGCAATCGGTTCCGGACAGATAGACGAACGAGCCGGCCGTCTTCGCCGGAACGTACCGGGCGACGGGCGCGAGCGGCTCGGGAAGCCGGATCCCCAATTCGGCAAGCCGCTGCTCGATTCTGCTCATCGGTTCACCCCCGATCCGAATTGCTGCGCCAACAGCCCGCCGTCCAGGACAAGCGTCTGTCCCGTCATGAAATTGGCGGCGTCGGACGCCACAAAAGCGCACGCCCAGCCGACGTCTTCCGGCAGGCCGAAACGCCGGACGGGGATGTGCTTCCGCAGTTGTTCCAGGAACTCCGGACTCCATCCCGATTCCTTCAGGTTCAATTCGGTGGCGATGGAACCGGGGCAGACGCAGTTCACGCGAATGCCCATCGGGGCGAATTCGACCGCCAGCGTCTGGGTGAGCGAGATGATCGCCGCTTTGCTGGCGTTGTAGTGCGCCATGGTCGGCTGGCCGCGCATGCCGTTCGTCGAGCCGATGTTGATGATCGCGCCCCGGCCGCGCTCGATCATCCCCGTCAGCACCGCCTGCGCGAAATGGAACGCGCCCTTCAGATTGACGGCCATCGTTCTGTCCCACAGGTAATCCGTCAGTTCAAGGAACGGCGTGCTGATGCCGATTCCCGCGTTGTTGACGAGGATGTCGATCGGGCCGTCCCGCAGCGCGTCCGCGACGAAAGCGTTCACCGCCGCGCGGTCGGATACGTCGGCGACCTGTCCGGTCGCGTCGCCGAGGGCGCTCAGCTCGCGAATCGAAGTCTTCAGCCGGTCTTCATGCAGGTCGCACAGGACGACCGCCGCGCCTTCGCGGAGAAAGCGCTCGGCAATGGCGTAGCCGATGCCCCGCGCGGCGCCCGTAATGACGGCGCGCTTGCCTTCAAGCAACATCGCCGCCGCCTCCTTCCCCGCGCATGAAGGCGGCAATGAAGGTCTCCAGTCGCTCCAATATGATGCCGATCAGCCGCTCGCCGAGTTCGGCGCTCGCCCTGGTGGCGTCTCCGAGCGAGCCGTCCCGCGTGATCTGCCGCCAGTCGTAGGGAAGATCGACGGCGCCGGCCTCGAATCCGGTATACGGGTACGGATAGTCATACAGCTCGGCCGCCTTCAGTTCGCCCGCGCGCACGATGGCGGGGTCCAGATACAGGCCGAATGACGCTTCGATCTCGCAGGCGTGGCCGTGGCGGACGGTGCAGGCGGCGGCGCGGATTTCTTCTTTGGCCATGTTCCAGAAGAAGATGTTGGCCGCTTCCACGCCCAGTTCGTGCCTGGCCACCGTGGCGGCGACCGACAGCGTCGTCTGGTTGCCGCCGTGCCCGTTCAGCAGCACGAATCGCCGGATGCCGTGCCGGAGCATGCTGCGCATGTAATCGAATACGACCGATTGCAGCGTGTTCGGGGACAGCGTCATGCTTCCCGGAAATCCCATGTGATGGTAGGAGACGCCCACCGGGATGACGGGAAGCACGACGACGTTCGGGTAGAGCCGCTCCGCGACGCGCCGGCTCACTTCCTCCGCCAGACGCGCGTCGGTGTTCATCGTCATGTTGCCGCCGTGCTGCTCGGTGGAGCCGACCGGGATGATCGCCGCTTTGACCTCTTTGAGAAAACGTCCGGCCTCGATCGTCGTCATGTTCGCCAATGCCGTCTTCTTCGTCGCGTGGTCCGTCATGAATCCGTCGCCTCTTTAGCCTCCGGACGCAAAAACAGGGACCGGAATGTGCCGGAAAACAACTGCTCCTTGTCCGCGTCCGAAATTTTCAGCTTGCTGATCTTGTAGATTTCCGCCTGCGGGCTCATCCCGGGCCATCCGCTGCCGAACATCACCCGGGACGCGCCCAGCCTGGCGACCGCTTCCTCAATGATGTTCGTGATGTTGCAGCCGGACGTCTCCAGGAACAGGTTGTCGCTGCGCAGGGCCGAAGCCGTGACATGCTGGTACACTTCGGTCTTGGCCATATGGCCGATGATGACCGGAACTTTCGGGAATCTGACCGCCATGTCCGCGATCTGCGCGGGCATCGTGTACGGAATGTCGCCGCAATACACCAGCGCGGGCTTGCCGAAATCGGACAGCAGATCGAAGAACGGATCGAGCATCCGCGCGTTTGCCAGGTAGGTGTCCCAGTGCGGATGCAGCATGATGCCCTTGATGCCGTTTCGCCTCAGCGCCCGCTCCATTTTCTCCAGGGCGTCGGGCTGTCTCGGCAGCACCCGGTGCAAGCCGAAGAATCGGTCGGGCTCGCGATCGGCCGCTTCGCAGATCCGGGCGAAGTTGTCGTCCACCTCCGCCTCCATGCCGCCGGGTACGAGCAGCGCCTTCCGGATGCCGCACGCTTCCATGACGGAGCGGTACCGCTCGATCGAATAGTCGCGCAGCTGGTGAAAGTACGTGTGGTAGTCGGCGCCGATATACGCGTGGGCGTCGTAGATGTCTTGGTTCATTCGGCCGTTTCCTCCCATGCGACGGCGGCGGATCAGGCCAGCTTCAGCAACCTGGCCGCGTTGCCGCCCAATATTTTCCGCTTGTCCTCATGCTTTTTACCCCCTGAGCCAGTCATGATTGCCTCAAGAAACGCGGTAAAATTGCAGCTTCTCCTCGTCGATTTCGACGCCGATTCCGGGCGATTCCGGAACCGAGACGCGTCCGTCGGCACAGGGAAGCGGTTTTGTGATAATGTCGTCTTTGTGATAAAATGGTCCTATGATGTCTGACGGGTAGGTCAGATCATCAATATTCTCATTGGAGACGCCTACATGGGCCATCACGGCGGAGCCGACGCCGAGTTCCAGATTGGAGCCCAGTAGGCCGATTTTTTTTGCCGCGCCTGTCATGGTCAGAATCTGCTGCGTTTTCAGCACCCCTCCATTCTTGTTCGGATAGACGGACACGATGTCGACCGCGTCTTCCTTCAGCGCCCGCCACGCCTGGTCGATCGTGAAGACGCTTTCATCCATCACGATCGGACGGTTCGTAAACCTGCGCAATTCACGGAATCCGGCGTAATCATCCCGCGCGAGCGGCTGTTCGATGAACAGCGGGTCGTACGGTTCCATGCGCGCCAGCATCGCCTTCGCTTCGTCAAGCCGCCAGGCGTTGTTCGCGTCGACGGCGATCCTGACCTTGTCCCCGAATTCCCGCCGCACCGTCTCCAGCCGGTCGAGGTCCTTCTCCATGCCGGTCCCGACCTTCACCTTGACGGTCCTGATGCCGCGTTCCAGCGCGAATTGCACGATGTCGATCAGCGCTTCCCCGTTGATCGCGGACACCGAAAATTTGAGCGGTACGCTGTCGCGCACGCGCCCGCCGAGCAGCCGGTAGAGCGGCACCCCCAGCGTCTTGCCGACGAGATCGAGCACGGCCATCTCCACCGCCGCCTTGCTGGACAGATGACCGTAAACGGCCTTGTCCATGGCGGCCGCGACGCGGCGGACGTCGAACAGATCGAGCGGCGTGATCGCGGGGATGAGCACCTTCTCGATGACTTCCCTGGACGCCAGCTGCCGTTCGCCGGACCATACGTCGGTGAACGACGCTTCGCCGACGCCGGTCACGCCGTTCTCGTCCGTGATGCGGACGATGTTGTACTCGGAATCCGTCTTCCATCCGTACGCGTCCCTGATGCGAACCCGATCGGAAACCGGCATGCGGATCGGAATGACTTCCACCCGGGCGATCTTCACGGTTTCACCTCCTTTCACAGCCCGTCATTCCGGTCTCCGGATCGCAAATATTTTGCGCGGTCGGCCTTTCGGATACGGACGTTCCATGCCCGTCTCCTCCAGATACCCCGCGTCCGCCAGCTTCCTGAAAATATTCCGGACGTTCCGCGTCGTCACGCCGAGCGCGTTCGCCAGCTCCTCCGCCGTGAATGAACCGTGGATGCGGGAGAACGACAGCACCTTCGCCACCGTGTCGGCGCTCAGATGCGTCCTGGCCGCCATCTCCTGGAGCAGCGGATCCGTCGCCCGATGCGTGTATTCGAGCGCTTCCTTCGCGCCGAGCGGCCCGATGATCTTGCCGTCGTCGCGGATGAGAAACGCGCAGCCTTCGCGCCGCTCCTTCGCCCGTTCGAGCGCGGACTTGGCGTGGACCTGGGCGGCCAGCGGCGTCTTGCCGGCGCCGAACCCGGCATAGACGCGCGCCGACAGCTTGCGCTCGGCGTTCCGGAAGACGGACGATTCCGTCCACAGCCGGGTCACTTCCTCCAGAAAGCCGCGGCTCGTGTACATCAGAAATTCGAACATGCCGAGCGGCATGATGGAGGCGTTGAATCGCTGCGCGAGATCGACCAGGATGCGATGGAAGTCGAGGCTCAGCTTCTCCTGGGCGTAATCGGAGCCTTGTCCCGCGGCGTCGGGAATGACGAGAAAATGGCCGATTGCGATCTGGAAGTTGGCGTTCTTGATGTTTTCGCCGAGGAGGATCGCCTTCGCGATCGAGTTGCGGACGTTGAATTTGGAAGGCAGGATCCTGGTGACAGGCACGCCCGCGGCGGAAAGCGCCTCGAATACGGATCTCCGGCAGGTCAGGACGTGATCGATGCTCCCGCTTTCCCACAATTCGCGGTGGAAGCGGACGATCGAATCGTGCGATTCCGCGGCGTCGAACGGCTTGACGTAGGTTCGCACGCCGCCGGCGATGCCGGTTTCCTTCAACACTTCGTTCACGAGCTCGACCGTGAACGTATCCAGCGAGAGGGCGCCGACCGGCAGTTTCCGCTCGTTCAGCAACGCGAGCAGACCCGACATCAGTTCGGTCTCCCGGTAGTCGATGCTCAGCGTCGGCACGTTGTCGTTCACATATTTCCGGTACAGGTGGTAGCTGAGCGGTCCGCCGAAGATCAGGACGTCGATCTCCCGCCGCAGGCTTTCGATCAATTCCCGGATCTCGTCGTCGCTGTGGTAGATCAGCAGCCGACCGTCGATGTTTCCGAATTCATTCAGCACTTCCCGAAATGTCTGTTCACCTTCGGGCGTGGTCAGGAAGCCGATTCGAACGTTGATCGTGTTCATCCACAACGCTCCGTTTTTGAATTTTTTTCGGCCATTTAGTGAAATTTCCGTTAATATTCCCTAAATAGAGATTACCAAGATTTCGATTCGGGTGTCAACAGCGACAAAAATTCAAATGCCGTTCGCTCCGGGTTCTGTTCTACCAATTCGCTTCATAGGATGTACCAAGGCCGGCGTATGAGAGATTCAGGCGATATGCGACAGGAGGGCGGAAGAGATGGGACGACGACCGGCATGGAGGCGCCGCATGCGGCGCGGTGCCGGCGCTTCCGGCTGGACGACGGGATTTCTGCTCGGCATGGCGGCGGCCATGCTCGTGAAGTTGTTTATCGCCGGCGGCGAAACGCCGGAATTCGACGCCGCGCGCGCGGGCTCGGACGCGAGGCTTGCATCCGGTCCGGCGGCCGGCGCGGAGCGGATTGCAGGACCGCCGGCGGCGCGCCCGCGAAGCGGCGAGCGGACGGATCGGGACGGTCAGCCGGCCGCGCGGACGGCCGGACGGCCGGATTCTCCGGACCGCGCGGAAAACGGGGCGTCGGCCGGCGCGGAAGGCGCCGGAATCGGACAGGCCGGCGCGCGGAATGAGCCGCTGGTGCGCGTCTACCTGGCGGAGGAGGGGCGCGTGGAGACGGTGCCGCTGGAGATCTATGTCCGCGGCGTCGTGGCGGGGGAAATGCCCGCGGATTTCGAACCGGAGGCGCTGAAGGCGCAGGCGATCGCGGCGAGGACGTACATCATCCGGAAATTGCTTGCCGACCGGCGGAACGGCGACGGCGGCGGTGGCGAATACGACGTGACGGACGGCCCGGCCGACCAGGCGTACGTCTCCCTGGAGAACATGCGGCGGATGGCGTCGGAACGCAAGGAGGATTTCGAGCGGATCGGACAGGCGGTTGCCGGAACGGAGGGACTTGTGCTGACCTACGGGGGCGAGCCGATACAGGCGGCCTATTTCTCGACCAGCGGAGGCTACACGGAAAACGCCGAAGACTACTGGTCCGAGCCGGTGCCGTATCTGAGAAGCGTTCCCAGCCCGTGGGACGCGCAACTGTCGCCCCGGTACGAGCAGGAGATCGGGATGACGCTGGACGAGTTTTACGACCGGCTCGGCATCGGAAGGCGCGACCGGAAAGGCGGCATCGAGGTGCTGAGCCGGACGGCGGGCCGCAGCGTGAAGGAGATCCGGATCGGCAAGCGGATCCTGACCGGCCGGGAGGTGCGTGAGGTGCTGGGCCTGCCTTCGGCCAATTTCGACTGGCGGATTTCGGGCGGACGGATCACCCTGATCTGCCGCGGACACGGCCACGGCGTCGGCATGAGCCAGTGGGGCGCGCAGGCGCTCGCCCTGGCCGGCAACGACGCGGAACGGATTCTCGCCTACTATTACCGGGGCGCCCGGATCGAACGGACTGAAAGTCTCGCTGGACTGTCCGGAAGTTTCGAAACTTGAAAATTATCATTTCCCTGACGTATAAAAGATTCCTCACTGGCAACAATGGCTGGTGAGGTGATCGAAAATGAATGAACAAGACAAGCAGAAGCCGCTTGAGGACGCTTCGAGGCCGTCCCGCGGCGGAGCCGTCAAAACGTCCGGTTGGAGGAGATTGCTGTCGAAAAAATGGGTGTCTCCGGCGCTGTTCATGGCCGCGGCGGCAATCATCGTAACGATCATGTGGCTCTATCAGGGGACCGAAAAGGCCGATGTCACGCCTGCCAATGACGAGTCCGCCGAGACGAGCGACGTGACGAACACCGATGAGGCCGCGCCGAATGATCGAACGCTGGAGGTCATTGCGGAAGGCGAGACGCTGCAATGGCCGGTTGTCGACCGCGGCGGGCTGGAAATCGTACTGCCGCACTATGACGCGGACGCGCCGAGCGAGGAACGGCAGCAGGCGCTGCTGGTGTCCGGCACGACGTACACGCCGCACATGGGCATCGACCTCGCGCGGCCCGACAACGCCGCGTTCGATGTCGTCGCCGCGATGAGCGGCAAGGTGACGGTCGCCGAGCAGCATCCGACGAACGGCTACATTGTCGAAATCGAGCATCCGGACGGCCTGGTCACCGTGTACCAGAGCCTGGGCGAGATCAGCGTCAAGGCCGGCGACGAAGTGAAGCAGGGCACGCTGATCGCGAAGGCGGGGCGCAGCGAGCTGGAGAAGGATCTCGGCGTCCACCTGCACTTCGAGGTCCGCGAGAACGGCACGCCGGTCAACCCGCTGGCGCTGCTCGACGACGAAGAAGAATAAGGCGCTCATGCCGGACGGGCCGGAAGTCGCGGGACGTTCCGGCCGCGCGTCGCAGGCGGGCCGAACGCCGCGGGTGACGCGATGGTTCGGCAGGCATGCGGCGGAAGCCGCGCCGCATTTCCGGTTCGCTCCGGAACATCCCGGAAACGGCGGGCGTCGCGGACGACGCGCCCGCGCATGGCGTTCCGGCCGGGCCGGAAGACGGCATGGCGCGACGGGAAAGCAGGGGGATCGCCCCCTGCTTTCTTCGTTCATCCGGGCGGTTATTTCCCGGAAAATAATTTGTACCGTCGGGCTTGTCACGCTTGACCACGGGCGAATATAACCCTCCCCGACTCATATAATGTACCAAACCATTACGAGTTGGGAGGCGGGAACGTGCACGATTACATCAAAGAGCGAACGATCAAGATCGGCAGATGCATCGTCGAGACGAAACATACCGTTCGAACGATCGCGAAGGAATTCGGCGTTTCGAAAAGCACGGTTCACAAGGATCTGACCGAGCGGCTGCCGGAGATCAATCCCGATCTTGCGGACCAGGTCAAGCACATTCTCGAGTACCACAAATCGATTCGTCATCTGCGCGGCGGCGAAGCGACGAAGATCAAATACAAGAAATCGGCGGGGAAAAAGCGCGAGGCGCTGACGGCGGGTATTCCGGCGGGAAAAAACAGCTAATTTCTCAACAGGAATAGAGGAATTCGGACAAAAACAGCGAATTGATAACGAATGTGGGCCGAACAGGAATCAAGGCGACATTTCTTGACATACCGTGTGCCTTAGTCCCGGCGGGGGACGCGGCGCGCGGTATTCGTCGGGTCCGGACAGGCCGGTGTTCAGTCGGCCCTGGAACGGACAAGCCTTCGATGCCGGCCGGCGCGCCCTGATCAATATCGTGTTGGGGGACATGCGGAATCATGTTGGGCAAGGATATCGGAATCGATCTCGGAACAGCGAATGTGTCCATTCATGTCAAGGGAAAGGGCGTCGTGCTGGACGAGCCTTCCGTCGTCGCCATCGAGAGCGATACGAAGCGGGTGCTGGCCGTCGGCGAGGAAGCCAGGCGGATGGTCGGACGGACGCCGGGCAACATCGTGGCGATCCGGCCGCTGAAGGACGGCGTAATCGCCGACTTTGAAATCACGGAGCTGATGCTGAAGTCCTTCATCGACCGGGTCGGCGGAAGGAAATGGTACAGCCGTCCGCGCATCCTGATCTGCGCGCCGACGAACATCACATCGGTCGAGCAGAAGGCGATCCGTGAAGCCGCCGAGCGGAGCGGGGCGAAGGAAGTATTCCTCGAGGAGGAGCCGAAGGCGGCGGCGATCGGCGCCGGGATGGACATCTTCCAGCCCAGCGGCAACATGGTCGTCGACATCGGCGGCGGCACGACGGATGTCGCGGTGTTGTCGATGGGCGACATCGTCACGGCTTCGTCCATCAAGGTGGCGGGCGACAAGTTCGATTCCGAGATCATGAAATATATCAAGAACAAGTACAAGCTGCTGATCGGCGAGCGGACGAGCGAGGACATCAAGATCAAGATCGGCTCGGTCCATCCCGACGGACGCAAGGAAGCGATGGACATCCGCGGACGGGACATGGTGACCGGGCTGCCGCAGACGATCACGATCCGTTCGGAGGAAGTGCGGGAAGCGCTCTGGGATTCGGTCATGTCGATCGTCCAGGCCGCCAAATCGGTGCTGGAGCGGACGCCGCCGGAACTGTCGGCGGACATCATCGACCGCGGCGTCATCCTGACGGGCGGCGGCGCGCTGCTCGACGGGCTGGACGCGCTGCTGGCCGACGAACTGAAGGTGCCGGTGCTGATCGCCGACGACCCGATGCATTGCGTCGTGAAAGGCACGGGCATCATGCTCGAGAATCTGGACAAGGTCAGTTCGAAAAAGATATGATTCCGGTTCACAAACCGGCCCGGCTTGCCGATATCTTATTGTATGACGGGCATCGTGCGGCAAGACCGACAGCGGGCCGGCACGGAGAGGAGGCAGTTCATGCTGCGCGGATTGTACACGGCCGCGGCGGGGATGATCGCCCAGCAGCGGCGGCATGATACGGTCACGAACAACATCTCGAATTTGAATACGCCGGGCTACAAACAGGTGAATGCGGTGGGACGCTCGTTCCCGGAAATGCTGCTGCACCTGACCGGCGTGGAAGGGGACAAGCCCAGGAAGATCGGCGCGGTGAACACCGGCGTGTTCGCGGAGGAGAGCCTGTCGGTCCATATCCAGGGCGATCTGTACTCGACCGGGAGGAGCGCGGATTTCGCGATCCGGTCGGATCTGCAGGTCCCGGGCGTCCAATTCGACGGCTCCGGCAAGGCCGTCGACGAAAACGGCAACGTCGTTTTCCAGCCGCAGGCGTTCTTCACGCTGCAGGCCCGGGACGGCAACATCCGCTTTACGCGCAACGGATCGTTCACGGTTGACCAGGAAGGTTACCTGGTCGCGAACGACGGCTCGTACGTGCTCGGCGCGGACAACAATCCGATCCAATTCCCGCAGGGGACAAGCATCGACCGGTTGACGCTGACCGGCGACCTCCGCTTTGTCGATGACCTGGGCGCGGATACCGGCGCGCAATTGCTGGTGACGGTGATCGAGAACCCGAACCGGCTCGTCAACGAAGGGTACGGCAAGTTCCGGCTGAACGACGAGGACGCCGGGCTGGCCCGTCCGCTTGCGGCCGACGACCGCGTCGAGGTGCGGCAGGGCCATCTGGAGCGCTCCAACGTGGACGCGGCGCAGGCGATGGTCGACCTGATGAGCGCGCTCCGCGCGTACGAGTCGAACCAGCGGGTCATCCAGTTCTACGACCAGAGCCTGAACAAGGCGGTCAACGAGGTCGGGAAGGTATAGACGCTCCGGGGCTGGCTTTCGCGCCGGATTTCGGTTATGATGCAGGATGAAAGCGGGAAAGGAGCGGTTCGATGAACAGCTCGATGATCAACGCGGCGATGTCGATGCACGCGATGCAGCGCAAGCTCGACGTGATCGCCGACAACATCGCCAACCTGAATACCGCGGGTTACAAGCGCAAGACCGCTTCGTTCGAGGAACTGCTCACGACGCTGAAGCGGCAGGATGAGCGGTTCGCGCAGGACGGGCGGAAGACGCCGCTCGGATACACGATCGGCTGGGGCGTGCGGATGACGCAGGTCCTTCAGGACATGACGCAGGGGGCCGTCCAGGTCACGAACAACCCGTATGACCTGGCGATCATTGGCAACGCGTTGTTCGAGGTGGTCACGAACGCCGCGGGAGACCGCGCCTATACGCGCAGCGGGGCGTTCCGGGCGACGCTGAACGAGGACGGCGACATCGTCGTGACGACCACCGAAGGCTATCCGGTCGTCGTCCGCGACGCGAACGGCGGGGAAGGGCCGCTTCTCGTGCCCGCGGGATACAGCCTCAATGTCGACGAATCGGGCCGGGTCAGCGCCGTGTCCGCCGACGGATCCGATGTCGTGCCGCTCGGCGAGCTGAAGCTCGTCGAACCGGCAAGGCCGGACGCGCTGCTGCTCGTGTCGGACAATCTGTACGTCTTGCGTGAGGACGCAGACGCCGCCGAAGCGCTGCGCGACATCCAGCCGGGAGCGGATAGCGACGTCCGGCTCGTGCAGGGCTCCCTCGAGCAGTCCAACGTCTCCCTGGAGACGGAAATGACGGAACTCATGATGGTGCAGCGGGCCTATCAACTCAGCGCCCGCGCGCTGGCTTCCGCCGACACCATGATGAGTCTGGCCAACCAATTGCGCGCATAGCGAAACGGGATGAGACATGAATAACGGACAAGACCGGCCGATGACGCCGGCTAGGCAGATGGAACCGGTGCGCGCCCCGGAGCGGACGGCGCCGCGGACGCCGCCGGAACGGCAGGCCGGCGCGCCGGAGACGGGCCCGAAGCGGACGGCGGAAGGCAAGCCGCAGGGCGGCGGATCGGGCAAGCCCCGCAGGCGGAGACTCCATCCGGCGCTCCGGGCGCTGCTCTGGACGCTGCGATTGACGATCGTGCCGCTGCTCTTCATCGCGGCGCTGCTCGCGGGCCTGTATGTCGGGTACACGAAGATCGGCGGCGGCTCGCCGGAAGACGTCTGGAACTGGGAGACATGGAAGCACATGTTCGATCTGATCTTCGCCGAGTCCTGAAACGGAACTCGGGGATCAAGCAAAAAAAAACTAAGACTGACCAATTAACTAACAAGGATTTCCAAAGCCTCTGTCGAAGTACTAATTATCCAGACTTGACGGAGGTTTTGAAATGCCTTTGCCAAAAAATCGGGTGGTACCCGAAAAGAAAGTTTAC
>Ga0310826_100247_pt1 | contig 73518 bp, 66 predicted proteins | sample WT_ome_FD_201306 | JGI IMG/M metagenome (GOLD analysis project Ga0310826, IMG submission 201306) | Sorghum-adapted microbial communities enriched on wild type (WT) sorghum from Joint BioEnergy Institute, Emeryville, California, United... ... | reverse complement strand
CCGCCAGCGTTCGTCCTGAGCCAGGATCAAACTCTCCAAGAAAATGGGTCAAGCCAATCTTGGCTCGAGTATGCGTTGTAAAGGAATTTCGAGGTCTTGCGCTCGGTGTTCAGTTTTCAAAGAGCGAGCCGGCCGCCTCGCGGCGGCAGCTTTTATAATATAGCACGTCTGCCCGCGGCTTGCAACCGGGTTTTTTTCGGTTTGTTTTCCTTTCCGTTCCTTCTTCCGCAGGCTTTTCCGTTCCGCCCGTTCCGCCTCCGGAAGGTAACGGTCGGCCGCCGGCATCCCTGACTGGGCCAGGGCGAACGCCGTCCAGTCGGCCGTCGCCAAAAAAAAAGCCGCCCTTCAGGGCGTGAGCAGCCATTGCAGCCCGTACACCAGGGCGATGCCGGGAATGCCAAGCAGCGCCACCAGGCCGATGGTCAGCGGATTGAGCGGAATGTGCCAGGCGCTGATCCAGCCGGAAAAGTTCAGCAGATAAATGGCCGTCGCCGCCGCAATCCAGTGCGCCGCGAACCGGAGCAGCCCGTCCCGCGCGGCGCGGCGGCGGATGAGCAGGACAAGCAGCGCTCCCGCGGAAACGGCCAGCATGGTCGCCCACAGCGTCTTCACGACCGCCCGCCGCCTTTCCCGGCCGCGGATCCATCCACGGGGCTGCTGTCCGGCTTCCACAGCCGTTTCGCTTTCCGGAGCAACATGATGTATTTTTTCTCCGCCGCCTCGAGAGAATAGATGGCGTAATCCACCTGGTCGTATCCCAGCGCCTCGTGAAAACGCCATTGCGCCATCGTCCATTCCAGGTGGGCCTTCCGAATGTCTTCCAGAAGCTGCCGCTGCTCGTCCGCGGTTTCCTCGGACACCGCGGCGGGCGCCTGCGCGGCGCGGCGTTTTTCCCAACGGATCTTCACCTTGATCCGCTCCCCGTTTCCCGTTTTTTTGGAAGGGACAACCCCGATTCATACCTATGAACGGGCCATCCGGTTTAGAACGGGACGGGAAAACGAAAAGGACGCCGGGGCCTTCCGTTACACCAGTTCCCGGCGTCCTTCCAGCGCCTTCGACAACGTCACTTCGTCGGCATACTCCAGATCGCCCCCCACCGGCAAGCCGTGGGCGATGCGCGTCACCTTGATGCCGAAGGGCTTCACGAGGCGGGAAATGTACATGGCCGTCGCTTCGCCCTCGATGTTCGGGTTGGTGGCCAGAATCAGTTCCTGCACCCGCTCGTCACCCAGACGGCGCATCAGTTCGGCGATGCGGATGTCATCCGGCCCCACGCCGTCCATCGGGGAAATCGCCCCGTGCAGTACATGGTATTGGCCGAAATATTCCTTTGTCCGTTCCATGGCCGCCACGTCCCGCGGTTCCTGGACGACGCAGATGACCGAATCGTCCCGCGACTTGTCGGAACAGATGCGGCAGGGATCCACGTCGGTGACGTTGCAGCACGTCGAGCAGAACGTGAGGTTCCGTTTCACGCCGACCAGCGCCTTGGCAAATTCCAGGGCGTCTTCTTCCTTCATGCGCAGGACGTGGAAGGCGAGCCGGGTGGCCGTTTTCGGCCCGATGCCCGGCAGGCGGGAAAATGCCTCGATGAGCTTGGCGATCGGTTCGGGATAGTGCAAGGCCCAGCGTTCTCCTTCACCCGGCCGTCAGAACAGGCCGGGAATCTTCATGTTGCCCATGAAGCGGCTCATGTCCCGATTCACCATTTCGTCCGCCTTGTCCAGGGCGTCGTTGACCGCCGTCAGCACGAGATCCTGCAGCATTTCCACGTCGTCCGGATCGACGGCTTCGGGCTTGATGACGACGCTGACCAGCTTTTTGCGGCCGTTGGCGACGACGGTCACCGCCCCGCCGCCGGCGGAGCCTTCGACGGTTTTGTTCTCCAGCTCCTCCTGCGCCTTCAGCATCTGCTCCTGCATTTTTTTGACCTGCTTCATCATCTGATTCATGTTCATATTGTACATGCCCGCGTACCTCCCTAATCGTCCTCGACAACCACGAGCGACCCGCCGAACAGCTTGACCGCTTCCTCCACCCAGGGGGGATCGCCCGCTTCGTCGTCCGGCACCAGCTTCAGTTCCTCCCGTCCGCCGGACGAAGCCGCGGCATCCGCTCCCGCAAGGGCTTCCTGCCATTCTTTCCGCATCACGGTGGCCAGCCGGACGTCGCAGCCCAGCACCGCGGTCATCGCTTCTTCAATGGCCTGGCGGTTGGCCGGCTTTTCCGTCGTCTCCCGGTGGATGGGGGTCAGAAAAGCGACCAGTACCGTCCCGTCGGCAAAGGCGACGGGTTCTCCGTTTTTCAGCCAGGCGTGAAGGGTGATGCTCGCTTTCTTCACCTGTTGCAGCACTTCGGGCCACTGCGCGATCACCTGCTTCGTATCCGGCGAATCCGCGGCCGCCACAAACGGCTGAAGCTTCTGCTTCGCGCCGGGCGGGCGCGGCGTCGGGGGCGGCATGCGGCCTTCCCCTGGCGGACGGTCCGATCTTCCGGCATCGGTCTCCCTGCCGGCGGCCTTGCCGCCCGGCCCCGCTTCATCCGCTGCCTTGCCGCCCCCGGTTACGCCGCTTGCGGTCGCGCCGTACGCCCGCGCCGCGCCCGGGGCGGCGGCACCGGCCGGCGGGGCGCCACGCATCAGCGCTTCCACCTTCCGCTCCAGATCGGCGATCCGCTGGCGCAGGGCCGCCAGCTCCGAAGCGGCACCCGCGGCGGAACCTGCGCCCGAATCCGCCGTCTCCGCCCGGACGGGCGCCTTTTCGCCCGCCCGCTCCGTTTCCGCGCACAGCTTGAGCAGCGCCAGTTCGAACATCGTCTGCGGATGGGCGGCATATTTCATGTCCACCAGATAGCGGTTGAGCGTTTCAATGATGGAAAACAGCCGTTCCACCGAAAACGCCCCGGCGAGTTCGCCCAGGCGGCCCGTCCTGGACGGGCCGCTTTCACCGGCCACCGCGTTCGGCGCCAATCGCAAGAGAAGCAGGTCGCGGAAATCGCGCAGGATGAGCTCCAGGCAGCGTTCCGGATTTTTGCCGGCGCGCATGAGCGCCTCCGCTTCCCCGATCGCCGCTCCCGCGTCGCCGTCCCGCACGGCCTCCGCCAGCCGCGCGAACTGCTCATCCTGCAGCCCGCCGGTGATTTCCACCGCGTCGCGCAGTGTCACCTTTCCGTCCGTAAACGAAGCGATCTGGTCAAGCAGGCTGAGGGCGTCGCGCATTCCTCCGTCGGACAGGCGGGCGATGAAATCGAGCGCCTCATCCTCGGCTTCGATGCCCTCGTGCCGGCAAATTTCCCGCATGCGCGCCGCCTGCTCCGCCGCGCTCACCCGCCGGAATTCGAACCGCTGGCAGCGGGATACGATGGTGGCCGGCACCCGGTGCGGCTCGGTGGTGGCCAGCACGAACAGGGCGTGCCGGGGCGGCTCTTCCAGAGTCTTCAGCAGCGCGTTGAACGCCTCCGCCGTCAGCATATGCACTTCGTCGATGATGTACACTTTCCGCCGGACTTCCGTCGGAGCGTACCTTACCTTGTCCCGGATCTCGCGGATCTCGTCGATCCCGCGGTTGGACGCGGCGTCGATTTCCACCACGTCCATCACCGTGCCCGCCGTGATGCCCCGGCAAGCCGGGCACTCGTTGCAAGGCTCCGGAGCGGGACCGCGTTCACAGTTGATCGCCTTGGCCAGAATCTTCGCCGCGCTGGTCTTCCCCGTGCCGCGGGGACCGCTGAACAGGTAGGCGTGCGAAAGGCGCTCCTCGCGGATGGCGTTTTGCAGCGTCTGCACGATATGCTGTTGGCCGACCATGTCCCGGAACGCCTGCGGGCGCCAGGACCGGTATAGGGCGATGTGGCCCATGGGGGTCGCTCCCGTCCGAAAAATGCGTTGCTCCCATTATACATCAAGCCGGTGGCGCGCTCCACACCGTCCGCCGGGGTTGTCCGGGCAAAAACAAAGGCGCCCGGAACCTTTCCGGGTGCCCTTGCCAAAGTTTATCGGAAATGACAAGACCAGATTCGCCCGCATACGCCGGGAGCCCAACCTGCACAAGAACGGGACCACTTACGGCTGCTTCCTTCCGGACCTGACCGGGTTCGTGTACGTTCCTCGCAGAAGACTCGCCGGCACGGGCTGAAATCCGGCCGTGTTCCATAGTATAGCCGATTCCTCCGTCCGGCGCAACGGCCATTATCTGCTTGGCGCCTGCGCCTGTTGCCGCTCCTGCGGCCCCGTCTGCCGCTGCGCCTGCTCCCGCGAATTTTCCTGGCGGATCGAAGGCTGCATGTGGAAGACGTAGCGGGGAAAATTGAAGCGCAGCGTCGTCGCCGCCTGGCTTTCCACCGTCGGGATTTCCTGCGGCTGCAGATCGTCCCGGACGACGAGCGTCACGTAGGCATTGGCCCCGTCGAACCGGAAGTGGGCGCCGGTCACCCCCGGAACGCGCAAGACCGCGTCCCGCATGGATTTTTCATCGTGTCTGTGGGTGAAGGGGCTGTAATCCAGAAGCCCCGCCCTTCCGCTTAAATTGGACATCGTCTGCGCCTTGTTCGAAGACTGGACGTCTTCCCGCGAACATCCCGCGAAAGCGGCGAAGGCGCCGGCCAGGAGGGCGCAGGCCATTACGGCCGCCGATGTACGCCTGGAAAAAAGCATGAAACAACCCCCTTCCATCCGTTAGGATGGAACGGGGGTTTGATCGTTATGCAGCGGTTCGGAAAAGCCCGCTCCCGCCGCTCACATGCCGTATTTCTTTCTGAACTTGTCGACGCGCCCGCCGCTGTCGACGAATTTCTGTTTGCCCGTAAACAGCGGATGGCAAACCGAGCAAATTTCCACGCGCAGGTTCTGCTTGATCGACCCGGTTTCAAAGCTGTTGCCGCAGGCGCAGGTCACCGTCGTGACATGATATTCCGGATGGATCCCCTGTTTCATGGCCCTTCACCTCTTTCCGCCCTGGATTCCCTGCGAATCCAGAGTTTGTGGACACTTGACGATTATAACACGAAGGAAGCTTCGTGCCAACCCGCCCATGCCCGCGATTTTTCCGGCGGTCTTCCGGAGGCGCTTCCGGGACAGCTTCCCGCTTCCGCGGTCAGCTTCCGCGCACCGTCCTTCGCACCGTGCCGCCCGAAGGCGACTCTCCGGTGCCGATGCTGGACAGGAATTCCTCGTTCGTTTTGGTGGCCGCCAGGCGTTTCAAAAACTGCTCCACGAAATCCGGGGTATCCACCATCGACTTGCGGATCGCCCACACTTTGTCCAGTTCCTCTTTCGTCATCAGCAGTTCTTCCCGCCGCGTGCCCGAACGGCGGATGTCGATGGCCGGGAAAATCCGGCGCTCCGCCAGCTTGCGGTCCAGATGCAGCTCCATGTTGCCGGTTCCCTTGAATTCCTCATAGATGATGTCATCCATCCGGGAACCGGTGTCGATGAGCGCGGTGGCCAGAATCGTGAGACTCCCGCCCTCTTCCACGTTGCGCGCGGCGCCGAAAAACCGCTTGGGCCGGTGAAACGACGCGGGATCGATCCCGCCGGAAAGGGTACGGCCCGACGGAGGAACCACCAGGTTGTAGGCCCGCGCCAGACGGGTGATGCTATCCAGCAAAATGACCACGTCGCGCTTGTGCTCCACCAGGCGCTGTGCCCGCTCCAGCACCATTTCGGCGACCTTGATGTGGTGCTCCGGCAGCTCGTCGAACGTCGACGCCACCACTTCCGCTCTGACCGACCGTTGCATGTCCGTCACTTCTTCCGGGCGCTCGTCGATCAGCAGAATGAACAGATCGATGTCCGGCCGGTTGGTGGAGATGCTGTTGGCGATTTCCTTGAGCAGCAGGGTTTTACCCGCCTTGGGCGGCGACACGATCAAACCCCGCTGGCCAAGGCCGACGGGAGCAAGCAGATCGATGATCCGGGTGGACAAACGTTCGGGGGAAGTTTCCAGCACGAGCTTTTCCTGGGGATGCAAAGGCGTCAGGGCCGCAAAGTGCAGGCGTTCCGCGGCGGCTTCCGGTTTTTCGCCGTTGACCGCGTTCACCTGCAGCAGGCCGAAATACTTCTCGTTTTCCTTGGGCGCGCGGCATCTTCCGGAAACCAGGTCTCCCGTCCGCAGGTCGAATTTCCGGATTTGCGACTGTGAAATGTAAATATCCTCGGCGCTCGGCAAATAATTGATCGGCCGGAGGAATCCGAACCCTTCCGGCATGATCTCCAGCACGCCTTCCATGAACATATGGCCGCTTTTCTCCGCCTGGGCGCGGAGGATGGCCAAAATCAGTTCTTTCTTTTTCATATGGCCGTAGGAGGGAATCTCGTACTCCCGCGCCAGTTTGTACAGCTCGGTGAGTTTCATCTCTTCCAGATCGGCCATCATTAAGTCGGTCAAGGAACATCCCTTCCCAATCAGTCATTCGCGCCACAATTCGGCGCCCAATCCCCGCAAATTGTCGTCCAGCCTTTCATATCCCCGGTCCACGTACTGCATTCCCGAAATCTCCGTCACGCCGTCCACCGTCAGCGCGGCGATGACCAGCGCGGCGCCGGCGCGCAAATCCGTCGCCTTGACCTTGGCCGCGTTGAGGGGACCTCCCTCGATAATGGCCGAACGGCCTTCCACGCGGATATTCGCGCCCATCCGCAGAAGTTCGGGGACATGCTTGAAACGGTTGCTGTATACGTAATCGGTGAGCACGCTGACGCCCCTGGCCTGCGTCAGGAGGCTGGTCATGGGTGCTTGCAGATCCGTGGCAAAACCGGGATACACGAGCGCCTTCACGTCGACGGCTTCGTATTCGGGCTGGCCGACGACGCGGATCGCTTCGTCCATTTCGTAGACGTGAACGCCCATTTCCTGCAGCTTGGCGGTGACGGCTTCCACGTGTTTCGGAATGATGTTGTCGATGACGACGTCACCCCGTGTAGCCGCGGCGACGATCATGTAAGTGCCGGCCTGGATGCGGTCCGGGATGATGGAGTGGCGGCAGCCGCCCAGGCTGTCGACGCCTTCGATACGGATCGTTTCGGTTCCCGCTCCCTTGATCTTGGCGCCCATGGAGTTGAGCAGGGTGGCCACGTCGACGATTTCCGGTTCCTTGGCGGCATTCTCGATGATGGTGGCACCCTTGGCGCGCGTGGCGGCCAGCATGATGTTGATGGTGGCGCCCACGCTGACCACGTCAAGGTATATCCGGGCGCCTCTCAGTCTGCCCGCTTTCAGATGGATGGCGCCGCGCTCGTTGCGCACTTCCGCGCCCAGCGCCTCAAATCCCTTGATGTGCTGGTCGATCGGCCGGGGTTCGAAATTGCAGCCGCCGGGCAGTCCGATCACCGCTTCGCCGAAACGGCCGAGCAGGGCCCCCATCAAATAATAGGAAGCCCGCAGCATTTTCACCTTGCCGTTGAACATCGGAACGGGTTTCGCATGGGTGGGGTCGATGGTCATGCTGTCGCCTTCCCAGGTGACGGTGGCGCCCAGCTCCTCCAGCAGTTCGCGATAAACGTATACATCGCTCAAGTGGGGCAGATTGTCTAGCCGCACCGTGGATTCCGCCAGAATGGCCGCCGGAAGCAGGGCAATGGCGCTGTTTTTGGCTCCGCTGATGCTTACAGTGCCGCGAAGAGGCCGGCCTCCGCGAATGATCAGTTTGTCCATGAAAGCGTGAATCCTCCGGGAGATTGATGGGCGAAAACCGGGCGTGGGAACTCCGGCCCTCAGCGGCCGGGCGGACGGCGCCCGGGCCGCCTCCGGATTTTATGCCTGGTTGTTGCTGCCAAACAGGCGGATTTTTTCCTTGACCACTTGTTTCATGGCTTCGCGGGCGGGACCAAGGTATTTGCGGGGATCATACAGTTTGGCGTCTTTGCCGAGGAGTTCTCGAATCTTGTTGGTGCAGGCGATCTGATTTTCCGTGTTCACGTTGATTTTGCCGACCCCGAGGCGGATCGCCTCGCGAATCATATCGTCGGGAACGCCGGAGCCTCCATGCAGGACGATCGGCACCGGAATCCTGGAGGCGACGGCTTCAATGATGTCAAAGCGGATTTTGACCTCGCCCTTATACATGCCGTGCGCCGTACCCACGGCGATGGCCAGGGCGTCGACACCGGTTTCCTCCCAGAAGCGGATGGCTTCTTCCGGTTTGGCGAGGGCCGCTTCCGCCTCATCCACGCTGATGTCGTCCTCGACGCCGCCGATGGTGCCCAGTTCGCCTTCCACGGATACCCCCATCGCATGCGCCGCTTTCACGATTTCCTTGGTCAAGCGGACATTTTCTTCGTAGGGGTGATGGGATCCGTCGAACATGACCGAAGAAAAGCCGGCACGGATGCATTTCATCGCGATTTCGAAGCTGCTGCCGTGGTCCAGATGGAGCGCGACGGGTACGCCGCTCGTCTTCGCCGCCGCTTCAGCGATGGCCACGGTGTATTCCAGCCCCATGTATTTCAGCGCGCCTTCGCTTACGCCGAAGATGACCGGCGAGCGTTCCTCGGCGGCCGCCTCGGCGATGGCTTGCGCAAATTCCAGATTGTTCACGTTGAATTGTCCGACCGCAAATTTACCGGCTTTGGCTTTCGGCAAAAATTCGGTCATGGGCACAAGCGGCATACGATACCTCTCCTCCGGTACGATTTTCCGAACAAGTGCGGTTACTGGATTTAACAAATGCTTGGAAAAAAATATGACCTTATGCCGTAGGTACCTGATGTATTATAACATACAATCAATTCCTGCAAAATACGACGGGACGCGGCGCGGGCGCGGCGGATCGCCTGCCGGACGCCTTCTGCGTCCGGCCGCACCCGCGGATTTCAGTTTCCGGCGGCGTAAACGGAAGAAGAACCCCCGTTCAGGTGCGCGTTCACCGCGACGCGCAATTCGTCGATGTCGAAGGGCTTCGTGAAGTTCATAAGCGCGCCGAGCTCGGTCGCCTGCCGGATGATGTCCAGCTCGCCATAGGCGGTCATCATGATGACCTTGATGTCCTGGTTGATCTCCTTGATCTGCTTTAAAATCTCCAAACCGTCCATTCCGGGAATCTTCATGTCCAGGAGCACCAGGTCGGGAGCATGTTCGCGAACGATGGCCAGCGCGTCCTTCCCGTTGGCCGCCTGGAACGTTTCGTAACCCTCGGCTCCAAAGACTTCCATGAGAAGAATCCGGATCCCTGCCTGATCGTCCACGATAAGAAGCTTCTTCCTGTCCAAGCCCATCCCTCCAAAAGGATGTAATCCCGGCATTTCCTCCGACTCCTGGTTCCCTAAATTTTGTTTTCGAGACAGGAGGGCGGATTCCTTCCGGGATTCCAAAAAATCGCGGACGACCCCGGGAGGGCTCGGACTTTATGCGGCCGGTCCTATTTCAGCGCGAACCTTCGCGGCGCCTGAGCGCGGCTTTGACAAACTCGCGGAACAAGGGCTGCGGCCGGTTGGGACGCGAGGTGAATTCCGGATGGAACTGGACCGCGAGAAACCACGGATGGTCCGGCAGCTCGATCATCTCCACCAGCCGCCCGTCGGGCGAAGTGCCGGAGATGCGCAAGCCGGCTTTTTCCAGACGCTCGCGGTATTCGTTGTTGAATTCGTAACGGTGGCGGTGGCGTTCCGTCACCATCTCCTTCCCGTAGCATTGCGCGCCAAGGCTGCCCGGCGCCAGCTTGCAGGGATACGAACCCAGCCGCATCGTGCCGCCCAGATCTTCGATTTCCTTTTGTTCCGGCATGAGGTCGATGACCGGATGCGGCGAATCGGATTGAAACTCCGAGCTGTGGGCGCCTTCCAGGCCGGCCATGTTGCGGGCGAATTCCACGACGGCCAGCTGCATGCCGAGGCAGATGCCGAAAAACGGCAGCCGGTTTTCGCGGGCGTAGCGGATGGCGGTGATTTTCCCCTCGATGCCGCGGTCGCCGAAACCGCCGGGCACCAGCACGCCGTCCGCGCCCTCCAGCAGCTTCGCCACGTTGTCCGGCGTCACGTCTTCGGCGCTGATCCAGCGGATTTTCACTTCCGCGCCCGCGTCGATGCCGGCATGCCCCAGCGACTCCACGATGCTGAGATAGGCGTCGTGCAGGGAGACGTATTTGCCCACGATGGCGATTTCCGCCGCCTTGCTCGGGGATTTGACGCGCCGCACGAGGGATTCCCATTCCGCCATGTCCGGCGGACCCGCGTCCAGCCCGAGCTGGGCGACGACGTAATCGTCCAGCCCCTGCTCGCGCAACATGAGGGGAACCTCGTACAGCGTCGAGGCGTCCCGCGCCTCGATGACCGCATGGGGTTCGATGTCGCAGAACAGCGCGATCTTGCGCTTGATGTCATCGGCCAGGGGATGTTCCGTGCGGCACACGATGACATTGGGCTGGATGCCGATACTGCGCAGCTCCTTGACGCTGTGCTGGGTCGGCTTGGTCTTGACCTCGCCGGCGGCTTTGATGTAGGGGACAAGGGTCACGTGAACGTAAAGGACGTTGTCGCGGCCGACATCCGTGCGGATTTGCCGGATGGCCTCGAGAAACGGCAGGCTCTCGATGTCGCCAACCGTGCCGCCGATTTCGGTGATGACCACGTCGGCGTCCCGGCCCGCCCGGAACACCCGGTCCTTGATTTCGTTGGTGATGTGGGGAATGACCTGGACGGTTCCGCCCAGATACTCGCCGCGCCGCTCCTTGCTGATGACCGCGGAATAGATCTGGCCCGTCGTCACGTTGCTGTTCTGGGACAGGTTGATGTCGATGAACCGTTCGTAATGCCCGAGATCCAGATCCGTCTCGGCCCCGTCTTCGGTCACGAACACCTCCCCGTGCTGGTACGGGCTCATCGTGCCCGGGTCGACGTTGATGTACGGATCGAACTTCTGGATGGTGACTTTCAATCCGCGGCTTTTGAGGAGCCTGCCCAGCGAAGCCGCGGTGATCCCTTTGCCCAGGGAAGATACGACTCCGCCGGTTACGAAAATGTATTTTGCCACGCTGTCGAACCTCCCACCGTCATTCTTGGACGCGATGCGACCGACCCTCCCGCGGGAGCCGCCAACCCGGAGGGCTCGGCCAACAAAAAAAGCGCCGCCCTGCCGGAAAGTTCCGACGTAGGAACTTCCGTGCGGGGGCACTTTTTCGATCGTTCTACGGATCCGCGCTCCAACGCGGTTGTAGCCCAAGCATTAGTTTATCCTTTCCAAGGCGGCGGTGTCAAGGGACCGCGGTGCGAATCCCGGACGGCTCAGAGGTCCTCGTCCTCTTCCGGTTCGTCTTCGTCGAAATCGGCCTCTTCCGCGTCCTCGAACTCCTCCGCCAGGCTTTCGTCTTCCAGTTCGTCTCCCAGGACGGGCGGTTCGTCGTCCAGCACGACGTCTTCGTCCAGATCGGCCGTTTCCTCGCCTTCGTCGAACAATTCGTCGCGCTCTTCGTCGAACAGACCGTATGCCTCTTCGTCTTCCGGAAGGTACGCGTCTTCTTCCTCCACGTACAAATCCTCGTCCTCGATGTCGTCCTCGTCGTTGATGACCAGCGGATACCGGCCGCCTCCCACCACCTGGTCGTCGGCTTTCTCCACCGGATACCAGCGCTTGAGACCCCAGACGTTGCCGCCAACGCAGGCGAAACGCCCGTCGATGTTGATCTCCGTGTAGAGCTGGGCGATCACCTCGTTGACTTCCGCCTCGGAAAGCCCCCTGATTTTGGCGATTTCCGCCATCAGATCGCGGTAATAAAGCGGCTGGTTCTTCGCTTTCAGCACCTCGAAAGCGAGATCCACCATCGGCATTTCCATGATTTTATCCTTGTCGATTTTCAGGTTGTATTCGGCCACCTGTTTCCCATCCTCTCGTTCTCGAGTGGCAAACGCGCGCCGATACGGGCGAACTACCCGGTCATCCGCCGTTCGCTCCGCTATGCGTCATCCATCCATTAAACCTTATTTCCAGTAAAATTTCAAGCTGGCAAGGGTGACCGCCGATGGCCGCCCGCCCCCATATCCCGCCGCGCCGCCGCGGCACCCTTTCCATCGCCCAGCCCAAATATGGAGGACACGGGGGCAAATTCCCCAATCTCCGAAGGGACAAAGCACGTAAGATGGGGAAGCACGTATTGGGGGTGGCGCCTTTGGACGCAAGCCGTTTTGGCCGATGGCTGCAGCGCGCCGCATGTGCCTGGGAATCCGCTCCCCGGCGAATTCTGCGCTTCCGCAGCGCCGCCGATTACGAAAGCTGTCTGCGCGAATTGCGATCGGCGCAGCGGCGGCATCCCGCCCTCGCCCGCCTGATTGTTCCCCTCGGCATCATCCGGGGATTGGCCTGCCCGCTGCCCGCCGCCGAACTTCCCGACGCCTTCCGCCATGCCGTGACGTGCGAGGAAGACGCGGTGATCCGGCACAGCGCCGCAAGTTCCCTCCGTCCCCGGGTCGCTCCGCGAAAATTGCGGGCCGCTCCGGGCCGCCGTCTGCGCGCGGCGCCGCGGAAAGTCCGCCTTGCCCCGAACCACGCGCGGGCTGCGCCAAGGCGGGGAAGCGCAGCGGACGGCGAAGCAAGTCCCGTGCAGGACGGCATCCCCTGGGGCGTCCTCCGCATCCGTGCGCCGGAAGTGTGGAACCGGACGACGGGTTACGGCGTGAAGGTGGGCGTCATCGACACCGGCGTCGATATCCGCCATCCCGACCTGCGCCATTCGCTGCAGCAGGGCGTCAACCTTCTTCAACGTTCCATGCCGCCCTATGACGACAACGGACACGGCACCCACATCACGGGAACGATCGCCGCGGCGAACCGGCTGCGCGGCATGATCGGCGTGGCTCCGCGCGCCTCCGTATATCCCGTGAAGGCGTTTGACGCGGGCGGCACCGCCTATGTGTCCGACATCGTCCGGGCCATCGACTGGTGTGTCCGCAACCGGATGGACGTGATCAACATGAGCTTCGGCATGAACAGCCGCAGCAGTTCGCTGGAAATCGCGGTGGCCGGCGCCTGGCGAGCGGGCCTCATGATCGTCGCCTCCGCCGGCAACGACAGCAAGCGGGGTTCGGTGGATTTCCCCGCCCGCAGCGGACATTCCATCGCCGTGGGCGCCCTGGACCGCCGCGGCCGCGTCGCTTCGTTTACCAACCGTAGCCGGGAAATCGACATTTACGCACCGGGCGAACGGATCTATTCCTGCTGGCCAAGGGGCAGACACCGCGAGATGAGCGGCACGTCGATGGCCACATCCCACGTCACCGGAGCCATCGCGCTATTGCTCGCCTACCGGCCCGGACTGACCCCCGCCCAGATCATAAAAATCGTGCGCACCTCCGCCCGCCCGCTGAGCGGCCGGAACGCGCCGCAGACGGCGGGCATGCTGGACGTGGTGCGCATGCTGGAGACGGCGGACGCCATGTTTTGAGCGGTTTTCCGGCTCGGGTCCGTCACATCCGTTCGGGAGCGGAAACCCCGACGAGCCGCAGTCCGTTGGCGATGACGGTGCGGACCGCCGCCGCCAGAAGCAGGCGGGCCCGCGTCTGCGCCGCATCGTCCGTCAGCACGCGTTCCGCCTTGTAGTAGCTGTGGAACAGCGACGCGAGCTCATACACATAGCGGATGAGGTGATACGGTTCGAAGGCGGCGGCGGCGGCCGCCACCGTTTGCGGGAACTCGCCCATCTTGCGCAGCAAATCGTATTCCGCTTCGGTCGACAGCGGCGAAAGATCGGCTCCTTCGTGCGGCGGCGGCTCGATGCCCGCCTCCTTCGCCTGACGGAAAATGCTGCAAATCCGCGCGTGGGCGTACTGCACGTAATAGACGGGGTTCTCGTGGGATGCGGACACCGCCAGGTCGATATCGAAATCGAGGTGCGTGTCGATGTCGCGCATGGTGAAAAAGTAGCGGATCGCGTCCACGCCCACCTCGTCCATCAGCTCTTCCATCGTGACCGCCTTGCCGGTCCGCTTGGACATCCGCACCTTTTCCCCGTTATGGTACAGGCTGACCATCTGGGCGATGAGCACCTTCAGCTTTTCCGGGTCGTGGCCGAGCGCCGCCAGGGCCGCCTTCAGCCGCGGAATGTATCCATGATGGTCGGCGCCCCAGATGTTGATCATCAGATCGTAACCGCGGGCGAATTTATCCATGTGATAGGCAATGTCCGGCGTCAGATACGTATAGCTGCCGTCGTTCTTGACGAGCACGCGGTCCTTTTCGTCGCCGAACGCCGTCGAAGCCAGCCAGACCGCCCCGTCCTTTTCGTAGACGTGGCCTTTTTCCCGCAGGGCATGGAGGGCCGCTTCCACGCGCCCGGTTTCATACAGGGACGTTTCGCTGAACCAGTTGTCGAAGCGCACGCGGAAGCGTTCCAGATCGCGCCGGATTTTGTCCATCTCCCGGGACAGCCCGTATTCACGCAAATAAGCCAGCCGCTCCTCCCCGGGCAAACCGAGCAGCCGGTCGCCTTCCCGCTCGGCCAGTTCGCGGGCGAATTCGACGATGTCCTCGCCGTAATACCCGTCTTCCGGCATCTCCGCTTCCTGTCCCAGGGCCTGCCTGTATCTCGCCTCGAGGGATTTGGCCAGATTGTGCACCTGGTTGCCCGCGTCGTTGATGTAATATTCGCGCGTCACCCGGAACCCCGCGAATTCCAGCAGGTTGCAAAGCGCGTCGCCGACGGCGGCTCCCCGGGCGTGGCCCAGGTGCAGGCTGCCGGTCGGATTGGCGCTGACGAACTCCACCTGGATGGAGCGGCCCCGCCCGACGTCGACGCTGCCGTAACGATCGCCTTGCGCGAGGACTTCGCCGACCACCTGGTGCAGATAGCTTTTGTCCAGCCGGAAATTGATGAAACCGGGGCCGGCGATTTCCGCCGACTGGATGAAGGCTCCGGACAGATCCAGTTCCCTGAGCAGCTCTTCGGCGATCTGGCGCGGGTTGCGTTTGGCCACCCTGACGAGCTGCATCGCCAGATTCGTCGCGAGGTCGCCGTGGACTTTGTCTTTTGGCGCTTCAAGAACGAACGGAGGGAGCTCTTCCCGGGAGGAGACGATGCCCGCCTTCACGGCCGCTTCCTCCAGCGCCTCCCGCACCTTGTCGTTCAACCTTTCCAACACACTCATCGCATTTCGATCCCCCAAACAGGCAAAATCGGTCCGGACTGCGTCTTTTCCTTACTATAAACAGGATGCCGGGCAATTTCAACGCCGCGCGTCGTCCGGGGCCGGCTCCGCCCATGAAAAATGTCGTATACAATCGCAGGATGAAAGTTTATAATGGGTGAAGTATTGCGCTTTTGGGAACTCGTACATATTTTCGCAGTTCGGCATATTGGCTGGAAAAAGATTGACCGGGGTCGGAATCCGGGACGAAAAATGTCTGGTTTCTTGGAAGCACTTTTATGGGCGCGCAAACCGTATTTGGAGGCCTGATACCAAGTTATGAGTCTGGAGATTCTGACGATCGTTGTGCTTCTCGTCATATTTGTCATCGGCGCCGCCGTATCCGTCAACATCGGATTGCTCGGGCTCGTCGCCGCGTTCGTTGTCGGCACGGCGCTGGGCGGACTGGGCGTCAACGACATTTATGGTTCGTATCCCGTCAACATGCTGATCCTGCTCGCCGGTGTTTCCTTTTTGTTTGCCATCGCCCAGCGAAACGGGACGCTGGATTGGATTTTGTCGTGGGGTTTGAAGCTGGTGGGCGGAAAAGTGGTTTTCCTGCCCTGGATCCTGTTTGTGCTATCCGCGGCCCTGACGACCGTCGGCGAATCCACGGTCGCGCTCGCCCCCATTCTGTTTCCGTTCGGTTTGCAGCTAGCCTACAAATACAAAATCAATCCGCTTCTGGTCAGCGTCCTGATGCTCACCGGCGTTTACGCGGGTTCCTTTTCGCCCATCAGTCCTTACGGCCTGATTGTCCGGGGCATCCTGGAGAGGTACGGATTTGAACTGTCTTCCGTGCCGTTGTTCGTGAACTGTCTGGCTTACTACACCGTGATTTCGTTCATTTGCTTCTTCATTTTTGGCGGCTTGCGATTGATGAAAAGCAACGCGGTGGTGGAAGCCGGTTCACTCGCGGACGGCCATGCCGAGCACGAAAACAAATTGACCTTCCATAAAGGCATGACGGTCCTGGGCATTGTTTCGCTCGTGGTGCTGGGGCTGGGCTTCGACATCGACATCGGCTTCGGCGCGCTCATGATCGGCCTCGTCTTGACGCTTCTGGCGCCAAAACAGACCGCGGACGCGTTGAAAAAGGTGCCGTGGACCGTCATTATCATGGTCACCGGCATTGTGACCTATATCGGCGTGATGCAGAAGCTCGGGGCCATGGAACTGATGAACGAATTCATTGCCGGCGTCGGCAATTCCTATCTCGCCTCTTTGATCGCCACCTACATCGGCGGTTTCGTTTCCGCCTTCGCTTCCACGACGGGGCTTATTTCGGCGATCATTCCCCTCACCGTGCCCATTTTGCAGGATCCGGCCATTTCCACCGTGGGCGTCATTTCCGCCCTGGTCATCGGCGCCAGCGTCGTGGATATCAGTCCCTTTTCCACCATTGGTGCGCTCGTCGTGGCCAACGTCAGGGGCGTCAACGAACGGGTGTTTTTCAGGAATTTGATTTATATCGCCGCGGCATTTTTCGCCATCGGGCCCGGTCTCGCGTGGCTCCTGTTCGTGGTCGGCGGCGGCATCATATGATTTTTGCGGCGAAAAAATGGCGGGCCAGCCCTTGGGTGGCTGCCCGCCGTTGTCATTTTTATTTGATGAAACCCAGCAGCATCTCCCGGATCAGCTTGGCCGCCGCGATGGGCGTCTGCTCCGTGGGGTCGTACGCCGGCGCCACTTCCACCAGGTCGCAGCCGACGACGCGGACGCCGGAGCGGGCGATGGCGTGAATCGCCGCCAGCAGCTCGGCGGAGGTGATGCCGCCGGCTTCCGCGGTGCCGGTGCCCGGGGCGCACGACGGGTCGAGCACGTCGATGTCGATGGTCACATACACGGGCCGTCCGGCCAGATCGGGCAGCACGCTTTTGAGCGGTTCCAGCACCTCGAACGGGAAAAAGCGGGTGTTCGCCTTCCCGTACGCCCACTCTTCCCGCGAACCGGAGCGGATGCCGAACTGGTAGACGTTCCCGCCGCCGATGAGCTCGGCCACCTTGCGGAGCGGCGTGGCGTGGGACAGCGGCTCGCCTTCGTATTGCTCCCGCAAGTCGGCATGCGCGTCGATGTGCAGCACGGCCAGATCCGGGAAAACCGCGTGCACCTCGCGTATGATCGGCCACGACACGAGATGTTCGCCTCCGAGGCCGACGGGAAGCTTGCCGTCGGCGAGCAGCCGGCGCACGTAATCCCCAATGATCTCCAGGCTGCGCGCCGCGTTGCCGAAAGGCAGAAGAAGGTCGCCCGCGTCGAAGTAACGGATATCTTCAAGAGAGCGGTCGAGATACGGGCTGTATTCCTCCAGCCCGACGGACATCTCGCGGATGCGGGCCGGGCCGAAGCGGGAACCGGGGCGGAACGAAACGGTGAAATCCATCGGCATGCCGTAAATGACGGCCTGCGCCCCGTCGTAATCGTCCGAACTGAGCAGAAACACGTTCCCGGAATATCGTTGGTCCAACCGCATCATGCGCTCTCTCCTTTGAATCGCCTGAATCGCCGCTTCGTTCCCGCCCGGCGCGTCAATCTTTCACCAGATCGGCGAGAAATTTCGGCAGTGCGAACGTCGCCCGGTGGATTTGCGGCGTGTAGTATTTGGTGTCCAGGTCCGGAATCGTGGCAATGTCCACTTCCAGCGGATCGTATTTTTTGCTGCCCATGGTGAACGTCCACATGCCGCTCGGGTAGGTCGGCACATTGGCCCAGAAGTGGCGCACGATCGGGAACGCATCCTTCACGTCCCGATGGACTCTGGCGATGAGCTCGGAGTTGAACCACGGGTCTTCCGTCTGCGCCACGAACAGGCCGTCCTCCCGCAGCGCCTCGTAAATGCCGTGGTAAAATCCGCGGGTGAACAGCCGGGCCGCCTGTCCGATCGGGTCCGTGGTGTCCGCCAGAATCACGTCATAGAGGTTCTTGCTTTCGTGGATGTGCAGGAACCCGTCCTTCACGAGGACTTCGACCCGCGGGTCGTCCAGCTTGCAGGAGATGGTCGGCAGGTACTTTTTCGAATATTCGATGACCTTGCCGTCAATGTCGACGAGGGTCGCCTTTTTCACCTTGGGGTGTTTCAGGATCTCGCGGATGACGCCTCCGTCGCCTCCGCCTACCACCAGCACCTGCTCCGGATTCGGATGGGTGACCAGCGCGGGATGGGCCATCATTTCATGGTAGACGAACTCGTCCCGCTCCGTGGTCATGATGATGCCGTCGAGCAGCAGCATATTGCCGAAAGCCTCGGTCTCGACCATGGTCAGTTCCTGAATTTCGGTCTTTTCCTGCACGTAGACGCGCTTGATCTTGGTCGAGAGTGCCACGTTTGGCGTCTGCTTCTCGGTAAACCAGAGTTCCGCGATTCCCACGGGCCGACACCTCTTTTCTTTCCTCGCTTTGGATTCAACAAATTGTATTATATTGTAACCAAGCCAAAAAGCAACCGAACATCCCGCAGTCCGAATACCGCGTTCCTCTTTCTTCCATACTAGGGGATGACCGCCAGGAGTGCTCGCGCTTCGCCGCGGCCCGCATCGCCTGCGCCTGCGCCTCGTCCCCGCGGCGGAAAAACTTCCGGGCGGTCCGCGACGAAGAAAGAAAGAAGGGAAGCAGCGGTGAACGATCGTTCGGCCAAATCCCGCCGCGGCGGAAACGGGAAGACGGACGGGGGATCGGGCGAAGTCCGCGGCCGGTTCCCGGACCGGACCGTTTCGGCGCCGCCATCCGAAGCCGGGGAAAAGCCTTGGAACGAAGCCGACGGCATGCTCGTCGCCGGAAGGCGCGCCGCACGCGCGGGGAAGACGAATTCCCTGATCAGGCGCCGTCTGGCCGCGCTGGGGCGAATGATGGGATATCTGGGCGTGTTCACGGCGATTGTCCTGCTGGCGACGGCGGCCGGTCTCGCGATTTCGCTGCGGGACAACGCGCTTCCGGCCGTCTCCATGCCCCAATCGACCCTCGTGCTGGATGCCGGCGGCAACACCATCGCTTCCCTGCAAGGCGGCGTCAACAGGCAAACGGTGGCGCTCAAGAACATTTCGCCGTGGCTGGTGAAGGCGACCCTTGCCGTCGAAGACCGTCGTTTTTACCGCCACGGCGCCATCGATCCGCGCGGTCTGGCGCGGGCGGCGCTGGTCAACATGCGCCATATGGCGAAGGAACAGGGGGCCAGCACCCTCACCCAGCAGCTCGCGCGCAATCTGTTTCTGTCCCACGAGCGGACGTGGTCTCGCAAGCTGCGGGAAATGTGGTACGCCGTCCAGCTGGAGCGGCGCTACACGAAAGACGAAATTCTCGAAATGTACCTGAACCAGATTTATTACGGACACGGAGCGTACGGCGCGGAAGCGGCGGCGCGGCTGTATTACGGCAAATCCGCCGGATCCCTGACGCTGGCGGAAAGCGCCCTGTTGGCGGGAATTCCGAAGGGGCCGGGATATTACTCGCCCCACCTGCACCCCGAACGGGCGCGCGCAAGGCAGCGGCTCGTGCTGGAAGCCATGGTGGAAAACGGCGACATTACCCGGGAGGAAGCCCTGCGGGCGATGCGGGAACCGGTGGAGATCCGCCCGCTGCCGGAAGGCCGCGGAACGGCCGCGCCCTACTTCGTCGACTATGTCCGGCGTGTGGCGGCGGAGAAGCTCGGCATTGACGAAAGCCGGCTGTCCGAAGGCGGCTACGTCATCCGCACGACGCTGGACATGCGGATGCAGCGGGCCGCGGAAGAAGCGATCGCCTCCCGCATTCCGGGCGATTCACCCCTGCAGGCGGCCCTGGTGGCCATCGATCCGCAAAGCGGACACATCAAGGCCATGGTCGGCGGCCGCGATTACCGGCGCAACCAGTTCAACCGGGTGTTCGCCGCCACCCGGCAGCCCGGTTCGTCCTTCAAACCGATTCTGTATGCGGCCGCCCTGGAGCGCGGAGCGGTGACGGCCGCCACCCGGTTCCGGAGCGAGCCCACCGTTTTTTACTATGACAACGACCGGAAGGTCTACCGGCCCGGCAACCACAACAACCGCTATTTTCGGGAAGAAATCCCGCTGCGCCAGGCGATCCGCGCCTCCGACAACATCTACGCCGTCCACACCATCCTGCAGGTGGGGCCGGAAGCGGTGATCGACATGGCCCGTCGGCTGGGCGTCACCTCCCCCCTCGGGGCGGTTCCTTCGCTGGCGCTCGGCACCTTCCCGGTCAGCCCATTTGAAATGGCCGCCGTGTACGCCGTGTTCGCGGGGGGAGGCGTGCGCGTCGAGCCGGCGGCCGTATTGCGCATCGAGGACCGAAAGGGGAACGTGCTGTACGAAGCGTCCCCCCGCCGCGAGCAAATTCTTTCTCCTGCGCTGGCCTACGTGGTCACCGACCTTCTGACCAGCGTGTTCGATCCCGGCGGCACGGCGCACCGGATTCGCCACATGCTGCACCGGCCCGTCGCCGGGAAATCGGGCACCACCGCCTCCGACGCCTGGTTTGTCGGCTACACGCCGGACCTCGTGGCCGCCGTGTGGGTCGGGCACGATCGCGGCCGTTCCGTCACGTCGACGGAAGCCCACCGGGCGGCGCCGATTTTCGCGGCTTTCCTGGAAAGCGCCCTGGAAGGCGTGCCGCCGCGCCCGTTTCCGATGCCGGAAGGCGTGGTGCGGGCCAATGTGGACCCCCGCACCGGTATGCTCGCCGCGCCGGATTGTCCGGAAAAAAACCTGGAGACGTTTCTGGCCGGCACCGAACCGGTGGAGCACTGCCCGCTGCACGGGGGACTTGTGTCGGAAGAGATTCGCGGGGAAATAGAAAGCCGCGAGCCGTCCTCCTGGTGGAAGCGGCTGCGGCGGTGGTGGGGAGGTTAAGCAAAGCCGAAACGCTTCGCCTCCGGACGGTTGCTGCGGGTTCCCCGGTCCGCCCGGAGGCGTTTTTGTTTACGCCAGGGCGTCTTTCAGCGCCTGCGGCGAACGCTCCCACCACTCCGCGTTGTGCTCGATGAGGAGCTTGCGCAGCGCCGCCTTTTCCGCCGGCCCGAGGTTGTCCAGCATCACCCTGCGCTTGATCGCGGCATCCAGCCGGTTCACGTGGTCCGCGAGGATTTTCCAGCCGACGCGCGCTTCCTCGTCGATCCGCATTTCGCAAGAGGCGATGCCGCCGTAGAAAAAGCCGTTCTCGTCCCGGTCGACGGCCACCCATACCACCCACACCGGCCGGCCGTTCGGCACGTCCTCCTTGTTCGGGGAAAACCGGATGCCGCGCTCGACCCGGCTTTTGGCATGCATGGCGCCGATGTCGATGTACGCCTCGCCCCGGTCGATGATGACCGAGGACACCTGGCTGAGATCGATGGTGCCGGCGCCGAATCCCTTGTGTGTCGAACCGCTCACGACGTTGAGCGACAGCTTCTTTTTGGCCGGGCGGTCGTTTGCGCTGTCCATGTCCACACCCCTCCAACGCTGTGCGTTCCCTGCTCATTCTTCTCCATTGTATCGGATTCCGGCCACCCCCCGCCACCACCCTCTGCCGCCGATCTCTTTTTCCCGAAATCCAACCGTTCTTCGAGCAAATTACCCGGCCCTGCCACCCCCCGGATATAATCTTGCCCCCTCCCTCATATACATGTCCCCAAAAGCTTGTCACGGGAGGGTGGACCCATGCCCCATCGCCGCATGGCGCGTTTGCTTCTGCCTGCAGCGTGCGCCGTAATCATCGCGGCGGCGCAGCCGCTCGGGCTCGCGGGCGCCTGGTTCGACCGCATCGACATCGCCCCGGCCGCCGGATCCGGGAAGGCGGGCCCCCAATCCCCCGCTTCGGGCGGAGCGCCGAAGGAACCGGAAGCCGACCCTTCCGTGCGGCCGAAACCGGCGGCGCTCAGCAACCGGGTAACCGAGTACCACATCGACGTCACCCTCGGGGAAGACGGCACGCTGCACGGAAAGCAGACGGTCACCTGGAAAAACCCCGGGCGGCGCGCCGTCAGCGACATGGTGCTCCATTTGCACGCCAACGCGTTTCAGCCCGGAAGCACGTTCCTGAAGGAATCCGGCGGCCAGCTGCGCGGCGACCGGATGGCGGAAGGCGACAGCGGCTCCATCACGATCACCTCGCTGACCACCGCACAGGGGGAATCTCTGCTCCCCCGCCTTCATTACATCCAGCCGGACGACGGCAATCGCGAGGACCGCACGCTGGCCGCATTCCGCCTGCCGGAACCGGTAGAGCCCGGCAAATCGTTCACCATGCATATGGAGTTCACGGTCAAGCTGCCCCGGGTGTTCGCCAGGATGGGCGTCGCCGGCGATTTCGTGATGGCGGGGCAATGGTATCCCAAGATCGCCGTCTATGAGACCACCGGCGCAAGGAGCGGCAGCGAAGGCTGGAATATGCACCAGTACCACGGCAACTCCGAATTCTACGGAGATTTCGGCATCTACAGCGTGCGCATCAATGTTCCCGAAACGCATCTTGTCGCCGCCACCGGGTTCCAGACGGCGCCGGCGAAAATCCAGGGCGGCCGGAAAACGTACCATTTCTACGCGGAAGACGTGCACGATTTCGCCTGGGCCGCCTCGCCCCATTTTGTGTTTGCGGAGCGGTCGTTTTCCGCGCCGGGCGTGCCGGGAGTGCGCATCAAACTGTACCTGGATCCCCTGCACAAGGGGCTGGAGGAACGGTACATGCACGCGGCCGCTTCGGCGCTGGCGCTGCTCGGCAAATGGTACGGCGAATATCCCTATCCCACGCTGACCGTCGTCGTTCCTCCCGCCGATGCCAACGGTGCCGGCGGCATGGAATATCCCACGCTGGTGACGGCCGCCGCCGCCCGCACCGAGAGCCCCGATTACGGACTCGAGCGCACCCTCGTGCACGAAATCGCGCACCAGTACTGGTACGGCATGGTCGGCACCAACGAATACGAGGAGCCGTGGCTCGACGAGGGGTTCACTTCCTACACGGAAGACAAACTGATGGCCGCCATTTACGGTGTCCTGCCCAATGTGAAGCTGGAAGCGAGCTACATGACCCACCCGCAGCCCTTGCGCCGGTTCGCCTGGCAGTACGCCACGCCGGACGGCTACGCGGAGAACGTCTACACCCGGGCGAAGCTGGTGCTCGTCGCCATGGAGCGTCTCATCGGGGAAAAGCAGATGAACGCCGTGCTGCGCACCTATTTCCAGAAATACCGCTTCCGCCATCCGACCGCGGACGACTTCCGGCGCGTCGCCGAAACGGTCACCAAACGGGACTGGCGGGCCTTTTTCGCCGCCTATGTCGACCGCGGAGAGATGGCCGATTTCGCCGTCGACTCGGCGGTGAGCCGGCCGGCGGAGGACGGCACGTACCGCACGGAAATCGTACTGAGCCGCCGTGGAGGCGTTCCACAGCCGGTCGTCGTGCTGCTCCGCTTCGCCGACGACAGCTCCCTGCGCAGGACCTGGGACGGCGCGCAGCAGCACGCCGTGCTCCGGGTCGAGCATGACGCCCCGCTCCGGTACGCGGTGGTCGACCCCGCCTGGCAGGTGGCTCTCGACAACCGCCGTTACAACAACTATCTGAAAGCCGAAGTGGCGGAGAAAACGCGCCTTCGCTGGGCGGCCGGCCTGACGCAGCTGGCCGAGGCGCTGCTGGCCGCCGTCGCATGGTGAGGGGATGAAGATGGGCAAGGCGATCCGAATCGGCTGGAATTTGGCGCTCCGGCACAAGTATGCGCTGATCGCGCTGTTTTTGTATCGGCTTCTGTGGGGATTTTTCCTCTTCCGGTTCATCGACGGCGTGGTGACCCCCATCCTGGCCCGCTATCCGGACGAACACCCGAGCAGCGAAGCGGTTCCGCTCTTCTTGGCGGAAGCGGAATTCCGGCTGATCAAAACCGATCTCATCGAAAGCACGGTCTGGACGGTCGCGGCGTTCGTGCTCATCCGCATGCTGGCGACGCCGGCGCTGCAGGCCGGCTTGTTCCATTCGTTCCATCGCGCCGGGCTGGATGAAGGCACACGGGTGCTGGAAGGCATCCGGCGCTGCTGGAAAAAGATCGTCCCGCTGTACTGGCTGGAAATGGCCCTTGCCGCTTTTCCGGCCGTCTGGTTTTTCCCCCGGATCCGGGCGGCGTTTTTCGAAGCCTCGTCGCTGCCGGGATTCGCCGGATGGCTGCTTCCGTATGCGGCCGTCTGGCTCGTATGGACATTTGCGCTGCATCTGCTGTTCCGCGGCCTCCAGTTTGGCGCCGCCGTCGGAACCGGACCTGGCCGCAGCCTGATCCTGGCGTTTCGCAAGGCGCACCGGGTCGGCGCGGTGACGCTGGCCATGCTCGGTCCAGCCCTGCTGGCGATGGGTGCCGCTGCCGCCGTCACCCACATCTGGGCCGGCTTTGCCGCCGTCGTCTTTCTCCAGGCGTTCCATTTCGTCCGCGTGCTGTTGCAGGTGTGGACCGCCGCCGCCCAGTTCGCCGCCTGGTCCCCCGACGCGCCTGTCCGCCCCGCTTGATCTCTCCTCGGCAAACCTTATAAAAATGAAAATTTTCTCATCAACCCGGATTCCCACAGCGGAAATTCCGGGTTTTTTGCGGTTTTTCCCCCCGGCCTGTCCGACGCTCCAAATGAGCAAATTCTCATCCGGAGAAATGGCAGGAGTTCGCCTGAATAGAACGAATACTAAAGGCTGCGTGCAAATTGCCGAATTCCCGCGAACGCGGGAAGCGGGGGAACCATTCCGGGTGAATTGGCGCCGGAGGACGCAAGACGGCCGCCCAGGCGCCAAAGGGGGCTTCCGACCGAACCCTTCAGCTCACCTCGCAGGCAACGGAAGGAGACAGCCGCTTTGCGCATAACAACAAGAGTGGGTTTGCTGGTTCTGGTACTGTCGCTGGTATTCGGCGCAGGACAGGCACTGGCGGCGACCGGATCCGGATCCAAATTGGAAAACACCGTCGAATCGCTGCTCGGCACAAAATACCGCTATGGCGGCACGACGACGAAAGGGTTTGACTGCTCCGGGTTCGTCCGGTACGTGTTCGACAAGCTCGGCATCGACCTGCCGCGCTCCTCCCGCGAACAGTACAAGATCGGCCAGAAGGTGGCAAAAGACGAACTGCGGGTCGGAGATCTGGTCTTTTTCAACACGAATGGAAAAGGCGTCTCCCACGTGGGCATCTACATGGGCGACGGCCGTTTCGTCCACAGCTCCACGAACAAGGGCGTCACGTACACCTCGATGAGCGACAAGTATTACTCCAAGCGTTATCTGGGTGCGCGGCGGATTCTGGACGACGAGGCGTACCGGAAGCTGGTGGTCGCCCTGGAGGAGGCGAATGGCGAAATCGCAGCGGACGGCGCCGAAGGGACGAAGGTGGACGACGCGGCCCGGGTCTCGAGCGAGGAAGCCGCTCAGGATGCCGACGAGGATGCGGCGCTGGATGAGATTCCGGACGAAGACGGAATTGCGGACGAAGACGAAGACGGTTCGGAGCAAGGATAAACGGGAATAGGGAACGGAAACAAAAAGGGCTGTCCCGAATCGGGACGGCCCTTGCCGTTTTCTCGCGCCCTTTGGTCAATCGAACAGGTCACCGAGCACGTCAAGCACGCTTTTTTTCTTTTTGTAAGGGTAGTGCTTGCCGTATTTCCCGTAACCGTACGGCGGATATCCGTGGGGTTGCGGAGAATAGGGCTGCTGCGGGTAGGGCTGTTGCGGGTAGGGCTGCTGATACTGCTGTTGCGGATACGGCTGTTTCGGATACGATGACGGGGTCGGACCCTGCTGCGGCGCGCCGTAGTACCATTCGTTGAACTCCTGCCGCACCTCGCGCACGCCCGCCATCAGTTTGTCCAGCTCGCCGCGGTCCAGCCAGACCCCTTTGCAGTTCGGACAAACGTCGATGAGAATGCCGTCCTTCTCCACCTCACGCATGCGGGAATCTTCGCACACCGGACATTTCAACCGCGATACCTCCCTGTCCTTCCTCTGTATCTTTCCGGCAATCCTCCCGGCTGGTTATACGGTTTGCCTTACCTTTAGTTTCGCGAAGCCCGCGCCCGGAGTCAACCGGAACGGAATATTTGTCGCGGTATCGCGCGAGCAGACGCATCCAGGCCGGACCGAACACCGCCAGGAAGAACACGTTCGCCGCCGCGTGGGTCGCATCGAACGGCAATCCCGCGGCGTACACGGCCAGCACGTTCGTCCACGACTTCGTTTGCGCCCACTGGTCGATGGCGATGGCCGCGTTCAGGATCCATCCGTAAAGAAAGCCCCAGATCAGCCCCAGCGCGGCCAGCGGCGTCCTTTTGCGCCAGAAGGCGCTGCGGTGCGCCAGGAGACCCGCGGTGTATCCCGCCATTCCCCAGGCAAACATCTGCCAGGGCGTCCAGGGCCCCTGTCCGAGGAAGAAATTCGAAACCAGCGCGCCCATCGAGCCCGCGATAAATCCCGCCTCCGCGCCGAACACGACCCCGGTGACCATGACGATGAACGTGACCGGCGTAAAGCTCGGCAGAAACAGCGCAAAGGGCACCCGGCCGACGGCAGCCAGCGCGGCGAGCACCGCCACCAGCGCCAGTTCCCGCGCTCCGCGCATTTTGCGTTCGTACCGCGCGTAGAACGGCAAGAGGGCCAACAGCACCAGCGCAAACCCGGCCAGCAGCGCGGTCCCGCGGCGAAATGCCATGATTCCCAGGGCGGCGTAGGCGACGGCGGCGGGAATCATCCACAGGTGCGTGGGGATACGGCGAATCCCGGCACGCGTCGCAAGCAGCAGAGCCGCCCCGGCCTTCGGCCGGTTTTCCGCGGCAGTACCGCCCGTTCCGCCGCCTGGCCCGTTGTATGGTTCGTCGTCTGGTTCGCCGCCGTCTGGTCCGCTCCCTGGTTCATTGTCCGGCCCGTTTCCCGGTTTGTTTCCGTCGCTTCCCCGTCCGTCGTCCATCATTCCGGCGCCGGCTCCCCGCAGGTTCCGATCCGCGCTCTCCCCTGACGCCGCCGGCCGCGGCTGCGCGTTTTCAGCCGCTTCGGCAAGCCTGCGCAGCGGCGATACATAAAAGAAGTTGTCCCGGAAAAAGGCTTCCGCCGGTTCGTCAGCCGCGATCTCCCCCCGGAACAGCAGCGCGCAGCGGGAGGCGTGCGCCTCCGCGAACTCCACGTCGTGGGTGGCCATCACCAGCGTCATGCCTTCCCCGTTCAACCGGCGAAGTTCGTCCGCAAGTTCCGCCTTGGCGAACGGATCGAGCCCCTTGGTCGGCTCGTCCAAAAGCAGCACATCCGGCCGGCCGGCCACGGCGACGGCCAGCGCCGCCCGCTGCCGCTCCCCGCCGCTCAGATCGTGCGGATGGCGTTCCATGAAGGGCTCCAAGTCAAACCGTCGGGCCAGCCGCGCCGCCTCTTCCTCCGGATTGGCCGAGCCGGTGAACTTCGCCGCATGGACCAGATCGTCCCGCAGCGTCTCGTGGGCAAAATGAAGCAGCGGATTTTGCGCCAGATAGCCGATGCGCGCCGTCCGCGTCCCGGCCGGCAGGCGGTGAAGGGGCACGCCCGCCAGGCGGACGCCGCCCCGCTGGGGCCGCCTCAGTCCCGCAAGGAGCTGCAGCAGCGTCGACTTGCCGCTGCCGTTGGCGCCGAGGAGGGCGACGAATTCGCCGCGCCGCAGCGCCCAATCCAGCCCGCGGATGACGGCGGGCTCGTCGCGGGAGTAGGCAAAGAACACCCCTTCCGCCGAAAGCAGCGGTTCCTCCGCCCGGCGGGCGGACGTCCTTTCCCCGCCCTGTTCCTTCCCGCGCCGGAGGGATTCGCCGCCGTCCCCGCGCGCCCCGCCGCCTGCCGGCCCGGCCAAGCCTTCCGCCGCAAGCATCCGCCGCGCCGTCTTGACGTCCAGGGGAGGATCGGGCAAAACCGCGTCTCCGAAATGCCGCAGCGCCCAGGCCGTCTCCGCGGGCAAATACGCAAGCCGCCCCGGGTCGCCCGCGCGCCACGCGGCGCGGACGAAATCGGCGGGGGAGCCGTCGAACGCCACCGCGCCCGCTTCCAGCAATATGACCCGGTCCGCCGCCGGCAGCAGCTCGTCCAGCCGGTGTTCGCATAGGATCACCGTAACGCCCCGCTCCTCGTTCAGACGGCGGATCAGCGCGATCAGCTCCCGCGCGGCCAGCGGATCCAGCTGGGCCAGCGGTTCGTCGAGAAGCAACAGCCGGGGCTGGGGAAGGAGAGCCGCGGCGAGGTTCACCGCCTGCTTGCGGCCGCCCGACAGTTCTTCCAGCGGTTTGTCCAGCAACGGTTCCAGGCCGAAAAATCCGGCGATTTCCGCCAGCCGCCGGCGCATCGCCCCGCGGGGAAGGCCGAAGTTCTCCATGCCGAAGGCCAGCTCGTGCTCCACGGTGTCCGCCACCAGCTGGCTTTCCGGGTCCTGCATCACGAGCCCGACGGCCGCCGCAGCCTGCCGGGGGTCCCACGACCGGAGCGGCACGCCGTCCAGGAGAATTTCGCCGGACATGACGCCGCCCGGCGCCAGTTCCCGCTTGATCAGGCGGAGCAGGGTGGATTTGCCGCTGCCCGTCGCGCCACACAGCACCGCCAGTTCCCCCGGCCTGACTTCCAGCGAGACGTTGCGGAGCGCCGGCTCCGGCGAGCCCGCATAGGCGAACGTCAGCCCCTTTACTTCCAGATGGGCCATGCCGCGCGATCCCTCCATTCCCACAGCAGCGGAAACGCCATGAACCCCGCGTAGACGGCGAGCGCGATCCAGTCGCCCGCCCCCGGCGCCAGCTCCGGCAACCGGGGATAGACGCGCAGAAAGCCAAACCCGTTGGCCCAGCACGCAAGCATGGCCGCCGCGGCGGCCAGGAAAAAGACACCGGACACCCCGTCGCGGAATCGAAACCGATAATGCCGGTACGAGCTGCGGGGTCCGGTGCCGTAGCCCCTCGCCCGCATCGAATCGGCGGTGCGCAGCGCGTCCTCCAGCGACCATCCCGCCAGGGACCACACCAGCTTCAGTCCGCTGGCGGCGCGGGCGCGGAGCGGACCCGATGCGACGGTGACGCCCCTCATCTGCTGGACGAGGGCCAGTTCCGCCAGCCGCCGGCGCATGCGCGGCACGAGCCCGATGGCCATCATTGCCGCCAGCGCCGCGTTCGGAGCCCATCTCCCGAACAGGTGCAAAAATTTCTCGCCGCTGAACACCACCCGATAGGAAACGGCAAGCAGCATCAAATTGAGCACGGCCGCCGCCAGGGTGAGGCCGTAAACGACGGCTTCCTTCGTCACGGAAAAGTTGCCGGCGTAAAACCACACGGTCGCGCCCTGGCGCACCAGCACAGGGTTGACCGCCGCCAGCACGAGGATGCCGGGAAGCAGAAACTTCAGCCATTTCCGCAGCTCTCTGCCGCCGTCCAGCGCCGCGTGGACCGCCGCGTTCGCCGCAAGCCCCCCGAGCAGGACGACAGGGTGAAAAAGCAGCATGCCGAACGTCATCCCGCCGGCGTAATAGATGAAAAGCACCGCGGGATGCAGCGAACGGAACCCGAACGCGTCCACGCCCTGCGCCTCCCTTCACTCTCCGGTTGTTTCGGAAATATCCGTGACGTAGCGCCATTCCACGCGGTCGCCGGCTTCCAGCCGGTAAGTGCCCGCGCTTTTCCGATGTTCCACGCCGTTCACCAGGTAAATCCATCCGCTGGTGGGTCCTTCGTCAAGCTCGTACAGGCCGGCAATGCCTTCCACGTACAGCATCGCCCCGCTGCCCCTTGTGTCGACGGAAATCCGGTTCGCCTTGGCAAGGCGGAACAGGACGTCCGCCACCGTGTCGCCCTCCTGGAGCTCCGTTTCCGTGGGGGGCAAAATCTCGCCGTATTCCTCCGTGCCGACGATGGAAACCGTCACCGTCGGCTTGGGGGAAGGCGGCGGGGCGGCAGTTTCCTTACCCGCTGCCGCTTGTTTTCCGTCCTGTGCCGGAGCCGGTTTCGCAGCCCCCTGCTTTCCGGGCTCCGCGGCGGGTACCGGGGGCGCTTCCCGCTCCGGTTCCGGCGCCTGCTGCGTTCCGGCATCCTGCGGCGATCCCCCGGCCGGATCCCCGGTTCCGTCCTGCTTCGCCGTTCCGGAGCCGGCCGTCCCGGCTTCCCGATCTCCGGAACCGGATTCCGCGTCCGCCGTTTCCGGCGCGCCGGCGGATATGTCCGCCGGCGATACCGGACCGCCGCGGCCGTCCGCCTCCCCTAGGCTTTCCGCGACGGAAGGGGACGGCTCATCCGCAAGGCGCCCCGCATCCCCCTGCCCGCACCCGGCAACCGCCATGGCCAGCACGAGCGCCGCCGCAAACGGGGCCAGGCGGGAGGCGGTCCATCCGATCCGGAACCAACGGCTCACGGCGAATCCCTCCTTACGGTTTCCCCAATTCCATATACAGCCGCACCGCAATGACCGCCGCCTGCTCGCGGGTAAGCGGCGCGTCGGGCGCAAACGTCCCCTGGTGGGCCGTCATCCACCCTGCGCCGACCACCGCCTTCACTGACGCTTCGGCATAAGGCGCCATCGACGCGGCGTCTTTGAGCTCCGGCGCACGGCCGTTCGCCGGTCCGCCGGCGTCGGTCCCCATCGCGCGGTGCAGGAAGACGGCCGCTTGTTGCCGCGTCACCGGGTCGTCCGGTCCAAAGGCGCCGCCGCCCGTGCCGGCCGCGATCCCCGCGGCACTGGCCGCACGCAAGGCCGGCGCGTACCAGGCGTCATCCGGCACATCCGCAAACGCTTCTCCGCCTGCTGCGGCCCTTTCATCCGTCAGGCCAAGCACCCGTACGAGCATGGCCACGAATTCCGACCGCGTGGCGGGCCGCTGAGGCGCAAAGCGGCCGTCTGCGCCTTCCGGCCAGGGCAACAGTGATGCCGCCCGCGCCATGTGGACCGCCTCCAGCGCCCAGGGGGAAACTTCCGCCTCATCCGTGAACGCCCGGGCCACCGCCAACGGGAGTTCGGCACGCACCGCCAGCGGCGGGCCGTCCGGACGGTAACCGGTCACGACCACATGATGGACCCCTTCCTCCAGCGCAGGCAGCCCGGCCCGCCCGTTCTCGTCCGTGACCGCTTCCGCATCCCCGACGCGCACCGTGACGCCCGCCAGGGGTTCCGCATCCTTGAACCCGCCGGCTTCCCAATCCCAGTCCCGATAGGTCACCGTCACCGTCACCGGTTCTCCCGGGCGGGGACGGGCGGGTTCCGTCCGGATGGCGTCAATCAGCCGGGTCGGCATGTCACCGTAGTAGCCGACGACAAGATCGCCTTCCTCCAGCTCAAACCGGTCGACGCCGACGGCGGGAATGATCCATGCGCCGTTGCGCTTCACCGCGTACAGCCAACCGTCGTATCCTCCGTACTTTCCGCCGGCCAGATCGCCGATCGACTCGATATAGCTGCCCCACGACTGCGTGACCACCCGGTACGGTACGTCCCGCTCCCTCAGCGCCAGCTCCAGGGCTTCCAGCGCCGTCGCGGCATGGACCCGCGCCTCCGCAATGGTCTCCGCGTCGCCTTCGACGACGACAGCCACCCTTTTTCTGGCATCCAGGACCTCCAGCGCCGCCTGCTCGGGAATATAGCCCAGGGGACCGTTCTCCCGGTAACCTTCCACCGTCAAGGAATGGGCGCCGGGCTCCAACGCCGGAAACTCCGCACGCCCGGCTTCGTCCGTGACCGCCTCCACGTTTCCGATGCGCACCGTCGCGCCCGCGGCCGGTTCGTTCACCCAGCGTCCCGTTTCCGGATCCCAGCGCGCCTTCTCCACCAGCACCGCGAAGGGCATGCCCGACCGGGGCGGAGCCGGTTCCGTGGCCACACGCCCGACGGGAGCCGCCGACGCGTCGCCGTAATAGACGACGATGCGGTCTCCGGCCCTGGGCTCAAACGATCCGGGCCCTTCGGAGACGGCCAGCCATTCCGCGCCGCGCCGCACCAGGAACCGCCAGCGGTCGGAGCCGCCGAAACGCCCGTTTTCGATGCCGGCGAGCGCCGCCAGTTGCGGCCCCGACCGCGGATCCTCCTCCACCCTGTAAGGCACCCGTTCGCTGTCCAGCACGGCGGCCAGGGCTTCCATGGCCGTTTTGCCCGGGGCCGTTCCGCCGGCGATGACGCCTTCCGGGCCGTACACGTCCACCCGGACTTCCGCCGGCGTCCGCACGTCAGCGTACAGGCCGGGCAAGCCTTCCCACAACCGCTTGGCCGCGGCAAGGCCCATCAGTGCCTGCAGCGAGGCCATGGCGTCCTCGCCTTCCCCGACCACGCGCTCGAACATGCCGTCCGGGAGGCGGTATTCCAAAAGACGCGCGACCGGCGATCGGCCGGACCGCACAAACCGCCCGTCCTCCGCCGGATCGATGCCCAGCGAAGCCAGCGCGATCAACGCCTGCGCGGTGCTTTCCGCCGATTCTTGCGGCAGGCCGAATCCGCCGCTTTCCCATTGCGTCTCCGCCAGCCAGGCCAGCGCGGCTTCCACGGCTTCGCCCACATCTTCACGATCCCGGTACGGAGCCAGCGCCGCCAGCACCATCGCGGTGATGTCCACCGCACCGCTGCCGTCGGCGAGCTGCCAATGGCCTTCCGCAGTGCGGTTTTCCAGCAGCCATCCGATCAGGGCTACCCTCGTCCAGCGGTCGCCTTCCTTCTCCCGGTATCCGGCCGCGTCCAGGGCCAGCAGGGCGAAGGCGACCGCGTTCGGGCCCTGGACGGTCATCCGCTCGTGATTGGCGATGACCGACGGCAAATCCGCGCCCGTCTCCCCGAAATCGCGGACGTCGCCTCCGCTGGCGGCCACGGCCAGCGTCAGGCGCGCCCAGTCGGTCACCAGCCGCGGCTCCCCTTCCGCGACGGCCCGTTCCGCCTCCGGAAGATACCGTTCGGCCGCCGGCATCCCGGACCGCGCCAGGGCGAACGCCGTCCAGTCGTCCGCCGCCAGCGGATAAAACCGTTCCTGCAGCTGTTCGATGGCGCGGTCCACTTCCGCGCGGAGGGCGTCCCCGCCGGAGGCGGCCGGATTCCCCTCCGTTCCGCCATTCGCCGCCGCCATGGCGGCGCCGGCCGGACCGGTCCACAAGCTGGCAAGCAGCGCAAAAGCCAACAGCCAATGGACAGCAGCGCGCAAGGGCCGCGGCTTCCGCCCGCCGGCCGCCGCGCCGGTCACTTCCCTGTTCTCCATCCGATGTTCTCCTTTCCCTCGTTCATAAACCAAATTTTTTCGACTTCCCCCGCGTTTCGGACGCAAAAAAACATCCCCCGCGAGGGGGATGTCGAAATTCGTCCGCCGGCACGGGCGTACGATCGCCCATACCTGCCCGATCCGGCGCCGGCGACCAAGCCGCCGCTCCGTATGGGAACGGCCGCGCCGGCAACCGGCTTCAACCCAAACCGGTTGCACCGGAAAACCGGCAAACACGCATGCCGGCGCGCATGCACCCCCCTATGCCTCGTAGGTTACGGTGCGGGAAAACAGGCAGTTCTCCTGGCTCCCGGTTCATCGCCTCCCGGGCCTTCCCACCGCACTCCTGCGGCAGTGGCGTTTCCGGGACGCTCCCCGTGGTCAGTGGCGGGACCGCGTCGGACTCTCACCGAACTTCTCTATTAAGCTCCGTAGAGCACCTGTTTTCCGTCCGCTATTCGGTTTTCCTGTTCCAATCTTAACATTTCTTCCCGGGCCTGTCTATGACGGCACCCGCGTTCCGCATCACCCCGAAATGCCGACGGAGCTAAAAGGAATCGCAGGATTTTCCGTTATTAATTAACGAACGATCAAAATCGACACGAAAAAACAACCAATATCAACATGATCGGAGTCGAGGTGCCGATATGGAAAAATCCAGCATTATCGGTCTTGCGCTTGGGGTCATCGCGGTCTTGTCCAGCATGGTGCTGAAAGGCGCCCACCTCTCGTATCTGAACAACCCGGCCGCCATCATGATCATCCTCGTCGGGACCGTGGCCGCCGTGTTCATGGCGTTTCCGATGCGGGACTTGAAAAAGGTCGGAAAACTGCTCAAAATCGTGTTCACCAAGCAAAAGCTGATCGACCGCAAGGAACTCATCGCCATGTTCATGGAGTGGGCGATGATCACCCGCCGCGAGGGTCTCCTGGCGCTGGAAAACCGGGTGGAAGAAGTGAAGGATCCTTTTCTGTACGAAGGCATGCGGATGATCATCGACGGCAACGACCAGGAATTCGTCCGGGACGTGTTGCTGGAGGACATATCCGCCATGGAAGAGCGCCACAAGGCGGGGGCGCAAATTTTCTCCCAGGCGGGAACCTACGCGCCGACGCTGGGCGTGCTTGGCGCCGTCATCGGCCTGATCGCGGCGCTCGCCAACCTGGACGAAGTCGAGCAGCTGGCCTCGGCGGTCGCCGCCGCTTTCGTCGCCACGATGCTCGGGATCTTCACCGGTTACGTCCTCTGGCACCCGATCGCCAACAAACTGAAACGCCTGTCCAAATATGAGGTGGAAACCAAGCTCATGATGGTGGAGGGGCTCCTCTCCATCCAGTCGGGCATTTCCACCATCGCCATCCAGCAAAAACTGTCCGTTTTCCTCACCCCCTCGGAACGGGAGGAAATGAACCGCAGGGAAGCGGCAAAAGGGGAGGCCGAACGTGCGCAAATCGGCGAGGCGTAGTCCGCACGAGGACGAACACATCAACGAGTCGTGGCTCATACCGTATGCCGACATGCTGACGCTTCTGCTGGCGCTTTTCATCGTGCTTTATTCGATCAGTTCGCTCAACGTATCCCGGTTCAAGGAAATTACCCAATCGTTCCGGCTGGCGTTCAACGCCGGGTTTGGCGTGCTGGAACAGGCCTCGCTGTTCGAGCGGGGCAAGTCGCAGACCAAGGACCGGGAGCTGGAGATCGGCAACATCCCCAAAACGCCGAGCCAGCTCAGGCAGGAAGAGGAGGAGCACCTGGAGGAGCTTCAGCAGGAGCTGAACCAATACATCGCGCAAAACGGCCTGGCCTCCGATCTGGAGATCAAACTGAACCATTCCGAACTTTTGATTGTCATCCGCGACCACGCCCTGTTCGATTCCGGCAAGGCCGACCTCAAGCCCGAGGCGCGCCGGCTGGCCGCCGCCATCAGCCAGATGCTGGAAGACTACAACGATTACGAAATCGTGGTGTCGGGCCATACGGACAACGTGCCGATCAATACGCCCGAGTTTCCTTCCAACTGGGAACTGAGCGCCAAGCGGGCCATCAATTTCATGAAAATCCTGCTGGAAAACGAAGCGTTCGATCCCGGCCGCTTCCGGGCGGTCGGCTACGGCGAATACCAGCCCATCGACCCGCGCGACACCCCGGAAGCGCGGCAAAAAAACCGCAGGGTGGAAGTGGCCATTCTGCGCAAATACACGGATACCACGGAAACGGTGCCGGTCCTCGGCAATACCGCCGGCACCGTCGCCGCGACGCAGTAATCGGACGGCGGTCCGCCAGGACCGCCTCTTTTTTTTTCATGATGGCGTCCCGGCCCCGGCGGCGCTCGCCGACCATTCCCGCATGCATCGCCACATGGCGACGAAATCGGAGCCGTAGGACGGGTCTCCGTACCCCCAGGCCAAACTGATCTGTTCCCAGAACGGCGCCGATCCCCTCCAACCCTTCCGCTGGAGAGGCGCAAACAGCCCCCCCGCCGGGTCGCCCCGCGCGTTGTCCGCCGTGGCGAACCCGTACAGGCAGCGCACATGTTCTTCGACGATCAGCAGGGGATCCGCGCCGGAAGACCACACTTCCGCCAGGAACGGCCGGAAGCGCGGCCCGCCATAGGCGGCCCGCCAGGCCTGCGTTTCGTACACTGCCTGGCAAAACGCCACATCCCCCCGCACGCCGTATTTTTCCCCCGCCCGCAAATACAGTACCGCCACCTCCGGGGCCCGCGGGTTTCTCCGCCGGATGTAAGCCTGCATCGCCTCCGCGGAACAGCGGGCCGGTCCGAGGATGGTGGTGCGTCCGGAATAATGGCGGTCCGGATGCTGTCGGAACGGCATTTTCAACTTCGGCCCCCCTTTGCCCGAGCCCTCATGATTCCGCTTCAGTCTATGCGCGGATGCGCCGCCGTTTGCTCCCCATTTCCGCTTTGTTAAAATAAGGACGGCGAGCCGCCGGCGGCGGCCATGGCCTGCAGGCTGTGCGCAATTTTGTGGATAACTTCCGATTTATACACAGAACCATCCACAGTCTGTTCACAAAGAACATCTGATCGGGGGAAAGCGGGGCGACGGACGTGTCGACGGGAGAAGAACTAGAAAAAAAAGGGCCGGGGGACGGACCGGATGCGGAAGACGAGCGTTGGATGCGGGAAGCGATCCGGTTGGCCCGGGAAGCCGAAAGGATCGGGGAGGTGCCCATCGGAGCCGTTGTCGTGCGGAACGGACAAGCCATTGGACGGGGTTACAACCGGCGGGAGACGGACAAGGATCCTACCGCCCACGCCGAAATGATCGCCATCCGGGAAGCCAGCGAGGCCCTTGGGGCGTGGCGGCTTTTGGGATGCACGCTGTATGTGACACTGGAGCCCTGTCCCATGTGCGCCGGAGCCATTCTGCAGGCCAGGGTGGAGCGGGTGGTCTACGGTGCCCCGGACCCAAAGGCGGGATGCGTCGGGACGCTGATGGATCTCTTGCAGGACCCCCGGTTCAACCACCGGGCGGCCTGGCAATCAGGGCTGCTCCAGGAAGAATGCGCCGAGCTGCTGACCGGTTTTTTCCGCCGGCTGCGCGGCAAATCGTGAAGGCTTGTCCGCGGAGCGCCTCAATGCGCTTTCCTTCATGCATTTTCGCTGCAATTCGACAATGAGGCGGTCCGCTTCCTCGCTGAGCGCCACGACGGCCGGGTCGGTAAGCTTATCCTGGCCGCTCACCAATTCGTTCAGCTGTTTCTGCAGCGCGTGCAGACGGCTCACGAGATATTCCTTGTCCATAAGTCCAAAGGCCCTCCCCCTTGCGTCCGAAAAATAGGTCCGCAAAAGCATGAAAAACTTTCTATCATTATAGGATAAATTTCGTTCTTTGCATGTTGAACTCTGTCGAAACAAACGTGGCAAATTTTTGGCATAAATCGACAAACCATCCGGGAAACAACCAGGCGGGAAGAGCCGAAAACGCGTGAAACACCGGCCGCGCACTTCCCGCCAACGCTTTTTTGGGCAAAAAAATTGGCGTCCCCGATACGACTCGAACGTACGACACGCAGTTTAGGAAACTGCTGCTCTATCCAACTGAGCTACGGGGACGCGTCAGCATATATTTTAGCACATCGCCCGGAACGAATAAAGCGGTCTGCCCGCCGGCACTTCCCTTGTTATTTTTTTCACGAACCCCTTACATCATTCCCCGAAACGTCATATAATAATGTCAAAGAAAAAAAGTAACCGCATTCAATTTTCAAATAATTTTGACCTTGCTTGTGACATTATTCACAAACTGGGTGGGACCCATCCAAAATCCAAAGACGGGGGAGGAGCCGCACGTGATGCACATTGTGGTCTGCATCAAGCAGGTGCCGGACAGCCGGGAAATCCGCATCGACCCGAAGACCAACACGCTGATCCGGCAGGGAGTGCCCAGCATCGTCAACTTTTACGACAAGCACGGCCTTGAGGAAGCGCTTCGCATCAAGGACGAGCTGGGTGCGCGGGTGACGGTGATCACCATGGGACCGCCGCCCGCGGAGAAAGCGCTCAAGGAATGCATTTCCCTCGGCGCGGATGAAGGGGTGCTGGTGACGGACCGCGCTTTCGCCGGGGCGGACACGCTGGCCACCTCCTACGTGCTGGCCAAAGCCATCCGCAAGGCCGAAGAAAACTGGGGACCGGTGGACATCGTGTTCTGCGGCAAGCAGACCCTCGACGGCGACACCGGGCAGGTCGGCCCGGGCATCGCCTGCCGCCTGGACCTGGAGCAGCTGACCTACGTCGGCAAGGTCCGCAAGGTCGATCCGCAAGCGCGCAGAATTACGGTGGAGCGGCATCTGGAAGACGGCGTAGAGGTGGTGGAAACCTCCATGCCGGTGCTGGTGACGGCGCTCAAGGAGCTCAACAAAATCCGGCGGGCTTCGCTGCCGGGCATGATCCGCGCCGCCCGGTACAAGCCGGTCGTCTGGACCACCGCCGATTTCCCTGACATCGACCGTTCGCAAATCGGCCTGAAAGGGTCGCCGACGATCGTGGGCAAGACGTGGGTGCCGGAAGTGCGCAAAGTCGACGGCAAACGGATTGCCGGCGACACGCCGCAGCAGATCGCCGAGCAGCTGGTGGAACGGCTCTGGTCGGGAGAACTGCCGAAACGACTGGGCTGGAACGGATGACGAGGGGAGGAGACGGCAATGGCGGAACAGGAAAAACAAGCCGCTGAGCAGAAAGAGCCGGACTTTTCGGATTACCGCGGCGTGATGATCGTGGTGGAACAGCGCGACGGCAAAGCCAAAGCGGTATCGTGGCAGCTGCTCGGCAAGGGAAGGGAACTCGCGGACAAGCTGGAAACCAAGCTGTACGCGCTGGTGATCGGCCACGATGTGGAACATCTGGCGAAGGAAGCCGGATACTACGGGGCCGACGAGGTGTACCTGTGCGACGCTCCGGAGCTGAAAGACTACCGGACGCGGCCTTACAGCCGGGTGGTCCTGAAAACCATCCATCAGGTGAAGCCGGAAATCGTGCTCTTCGGCGCCACCGGAACGGGCCGCGACCTGGCGGGGGCGATCGCCACCCACCTGCCGACGGGCCTGACGGCGGACACCACCGAGCTGGACGTGGAACCGCCGCCGTCGCGGCTTTTGCTCGCCAGCCGTCCGGCGTTTTCGGAAAAGATGATGGCCACCATCCTGTGCAAAAAATACCGGCCGCAAATGGCGACAGCCCGCGCCGGCGTGTTCCAGGCGCTGCCTCGCGACGAGTCCCGCGAAGTGCCGATTGTCCGCATCGAAAACGAAATGAAGGAAGAAGACATCGCCGCGCGGGTGCTCGAGTTCATCAGCGAAACCGGCAAGGTCAACCTGGAGGAAGCCGAGATCATCGTGGCCGGCGGACGCGGCCTCGGCGGTCCGGAAGCCTTCGGCATGCTGAAGGAGCTGGCGGACGCCCTCGGCGGCGTGGTGGGCGCGTCCCGCGCCGCGGTGGACGCGGGCTGGATTTCGCACGACCACCAGGTCGGGCAGACCGGCCACACGGTGCGGCCGAAGCTGTACTTCGCCATCGGCATTTCCGGCGCGGTACAGCATACCGTGGGAATGGGCAATTCCGAAGTGATCGTCGCCATCAACAAGGATGAGAACGCGCCGATTTTTCAAATCGCGCACTACGGCATCGTGGGAGACCTGTTCAAGATCGTGCCCGCGATTACCGAAGCGGTGAAGAAGAAAAGAAGCCTGCCCATCGGGCCGGAGCTGACCACAACGGGAGGGAACCGGGCATGAACGAAAAATTCGACGCCGTCGTCGTCGGCGCCGGTCCGGCCGGAACCGCCGCGGCGCTGACCATGGCGAGAGCCGGACTCAACGTGGTGCTGCTGGAACGCGGGGAATTCCCCGGTGCGAAAAACCTGTTCGGCGGCGTGCTTTACCGGAAGCAGATCGAAGAGCTGGTGCCGGAATTCTGGAAGGAACGGAACGCGCCGGTGGAGCGCTACATCGTCGAGCAGCGCATCTGGCTGATGGGCAAGGAGTCGGTGACGGCCATCGCCCACCGCAATGAAGCGTACAAGGAACCGCCCAACTGCTTCACCGGGCTGCGCGTGAAGTTCGACCAATGGTTTGCCGACAAGGCGGTGGAAGCGGGCGCCATTCCGGTGTATGAAACCGTGGCCCTCGACGTCATCCGCGAAGGCGACCGCGTGGTCGGCGTCAAAACCGACCGCGACGACGGCGATCTGTACGCCGACGTGGTCGTCATCGCCGACGGGGTCAACTCGCTCCTGGGCAAGTCGCTCGGCATCCACAGGGAATGGCGGCCGGACGAAGTGTCATTGGCCGTGAAGGAAGTCATCGCCCTGCCGAGGGAGAAAATCGAGGACCGCTTCGGCCTGGAAGGGGATGAAGGGGTCACCATCGAGTTCCTGGGCGAAACCTCCCTGGGCATGGCCGGCATGGGCTTTTTGTACACCAACAAGGACACGCTGTCCCTTGGCATCGGCGTGATGGTGAACCATCTGCGGGATAAGCGGATCAAACCGTACGAAATTCTGGAAGCCGTCAAGAAGCATCCGATGATCCGCAAGCTGATCCAGGGCGGAGAAACGAAGGAATACTCCGGCCACCTCATACCGGAAGGCGGTTACCATTCGATTCCCCCGCTTTCCGGCAACGGCTGGGTCATCGTCGGGGACGCCGCCCAGCTGGTCAACTTCGTGCACCGCGAAGGCACCAACCTGGCCATGACCAGCGGACGGCTGGCCGCCGAGGCGATCATCGAGGCGAAGAACCGGGGCGATTTTTCCAGGGAAACCCTGCGTCTGTATGACGAAAAGCTTCGCGAATCCTTCGTGCTCAAGGACATGAAGAAATACCGCGGCATGCACCAGTTCCTGAAGGAACACGATCCCGACCTGCTCTTCAACCGCCTGCCGCGGGCGGCGAACGAAGCGGCGTTCAACTTCTTCCTTGTGGACGGCGTGCCGAAAGCCGACAAGCAGAAGATGATGGTGAAGCTGCTCAAGGAGGCGGCCGGCGGCACGACCAATCTGCTGAAGCTCGGATACAAAGGATGGAGGGCGATGAACGGATGAGCCAGGCGGAAACGGCCGCCTCCGGCGGCATTGTGGATAAACTGTTTCTGATCCGGTACAAATGCGACGACCAGTCGCACCTGATCATCAAGGACGCGGACACTTGCATGCGGTGCACGACGAAGGACTGCAACTATTTCTGTCCCGCCGACGTGTACGAATGGGATCCGAAACGCAAAATCACCACCGTGGCCTACGAAAACTGTATCGAGTGCGGCACGTGCCGGATCGCCTGCCCGTCGGAAAACATTTACTGGGTCTATCCGAAGGGCGGGTACGGCATCACGTACAGATACGGCTGAGACATTTGGCGGATGATGTCCCGCGGCAAGGGGACTTCCCTTTTGCCGCGGGATATGGTATAATCTCTTTCGTTCGCCGGAGAGGCGATGGTTTCGAGACGTGGCTCAGCTTGGTAGAGCGCTTGGTTCGGGACCAAGAGGTCGCAGGTTCAAATCCTGTCGTCTCGACCATTTTTCCAAAAAAAATTGCGGTCTTGATGACCGCGTATTTTTTTTGTACTCACATTTTCTGGCGGCTGGTGAACAGCCGCATCAGCTCTTCCACGGTCAGGGCGTCCTGCGGTTCGCCGTACCGGAACGATACCTCGCCATTGATACCCGTGAGCTCGTTTTTCGCCCGCAGGCGGAACCGCCCGGGCCGGTCTTGCGCGTTCAGGAACCCCGCGTCGACGGTGACGTCCAGCCAGGTGGCATACCCTTCGCCATTCATGCCGATGTCGGCGGCGATGTTGAACGGATCCGGCAGCCGTTCGATCCTCTGCAGGTGCTGATCCAGCTCCGTCTCCCCGTACTCCGCCAACCTTTGTTTCATCTTTTCCAGCGTCGCCGGATCGATGCCGTGCAGATCGCGATATTCCTCCCGGGACAGAAGATCGATGGCTTCCGGCGCGATCTGGCGGACCAGCGTATCCATAAACGGCCGAAGGCGCTCCTTGTCGATCTTCATCCGGACCACGTCCTTTACGTCGGTCCCGTCGGGCAGAGCGGCTTCCTTTTTCGAAAGCACGGTGAAGTACGTGTTTTCGTCCAGATGTTTGAAGAAAACGCCAAGGAGCTCCGGGTATAGCTGCCGCAGGGCGCCCAGGTCCTGCGGAGCCAGCGGCGCATCCTGTTCCTCCGCCAGCAGGCGCTGGTCGATCTCGATGAATTGGCCGACGGCCTCCTGAGGAAGCGGAAGGAAGGGTACGTCCGGTACCCTTATCCATATCTTGTCCCGGTTCATGACGACGGGCAGCGAAAAGGCGATTTCCATCCCGCTCGTGAAGCGGATGTCCAGATCCGTTTCCGTCAGCATCGGGTCGGCTCGGTAGACGCCGTTCCACGAGATATGCACCTGAAATGGCTGGTTCGCCGGCAGGTCGGACTCCCCGGCCGCACCGCCGTCGATGTGCGGGGTGATGCCCTCCATCTGCAGCGAGCCGGCAAAAGTGTATGAGCGGATGTCCCGGGCCTTGCTCGCGGCGCGCAGAAGCAGCTCTTCCGGCGATTTCTTCGCGTTGCAGGCCGCCAGCAAGGAGGCTGTCGCGATCAACATCGCAACTCCGGCCAAACCCCATCTTTTCAGCAACGGACAACCCCCTCCCGCACGGATCAGTGAATGTTTTTCTTCTTGAATCTGCCGCCCCGGACATCGTGAATGTTCGCAATGGCCAGAAAAGCCGACGGATCCAGTTCGCTGACAATGGTTTTCATCTTTGCTTCCTCCAGGCGGTTAATGACGCAAAATATGATTCGCTTGGAATCGCCGGTATATCCGCCCGCCCCCTGCAAATACGTCACGCCGCGCCCGAGCCGGGAAATGATCGCGTCCCCGATTTCCTGGGACTTGTCGCTGATGATCCAGACGGATTTCGATTCGTCCAGCCCCTCGATCACCAGATCGATCACTTTGAAGGCGATGAAATAAGCGATCAGGGACAGCATGGCGTTATCCCAGTTAAACACGAACCCCGCGCTGCCCAGGATAAAAATGTTGAGGAACATGACGATTTCGCCGACGGAAAATGGAGTTCTGCGGTTGAATACGACCGCCACAATTTCGGTGCCGTCCAGCGACCCGCCGAAACGGATGACCATGCCTACGCCGATGCCGAGCAGGATTCCCCCGAAGATGGCGGCCAGCAACGGTTCGTGCGTCAATGGTTCCGAATGGTGGAGCAGAAACGTGGAAGCCGACAGCACCACGATGCCGAAAAGGGTGCTGAAGGCAAAAGTTCTGCCGATGGTTTTGTACCCGAATATGAAAAAGGGGAGGTTCAGAAAAAACAGATAATAACCAAGTTCAATGCCGGTTAGGTGCTCCAGCATGATGGAGATGCCCGTAATACCGCCGTCGATGATTTTGTTGGGCACGAGGAACACTTCCAATCCGACGGCGACGATGACGGCGCCAAGCGTGATAAAGAAAGCTCGGCGCAACAGTTCGAGGGGCTTCACGTGGTCGTGGTGAGGCTTGGCAGAAATCGATGTGGAATGATCGCTCATAAATCCCTTCCCTTCATTTTGGAATTTTTATTCGAATCAAAAAATGCCGATCCTGACAGGACCGGCTTTGCCCACGAACTCGATGGCGGAGAGGGTGGGATTCGAACCCACGTGGGCCGCGAGGCCCCAACGGTTTTCAAGACCGCCCCGTTATGACCGCTTCGGTACCTCTCCGAATCAAGGCGGCACCCGCCGAATCGGGTCGTCCCGCGAGCTTATGATAACATACGTTGTTTTCGGCGTTCAACTGCGGGGTGTGATTCGGTCGATGCCGCCCATGTAGGGACGAAGTGCCTCAGGGATGCGGACGGAGCCGTCCGCTTCCTGGAAATTTTCGAGAATGGCCGCCACCGTCCGGCCGACGGCCAGGCCGGAACCGTTCAGCGTGTGCACGAATTCGGGCTTGGCGCCCGGCTCCCGCCGGAACCGGATGCCCGCGCGGCGCGCCTGGAAGTCCTCGAAATTGGTGCACGAGGAAATTTCCCGGTACACCCCCGCCCCCGGCATCCACACCTCGATGTCGTAGGTTTTGGCCGAGGCGAATCCCATGTCTCCCGTGCACAGGACGACGACCCGGTACGGCAGGCCCAGCTTCTTCAGCACGTTCTCCGCATGGCCCGTAAGTTCCTCGAGCGTTTCGTAGGATTTTTCCGGCTCGACGAGCTGCACGAGCTCCACCTTGTTGAACTGGTGCTGGCGGATGAGCCCGCGGGTGTCTCGGCCGGCCGCTCCCGCTTCCGACCGGAAGCAGGCGCTGTAGGCGACGAACTTTTTCGGCAGCTCGTCCCGCGCCAGAATCTCCTCGCGGTGCAGGTTGGTCACCGGCACCTCCGCCGTCGGAATGAGGTAATGGCCGGTGCCTTCCACCTTGAACAGATCTTCCTCGAACTTGGGCAGCTGCCCGGTGCCGAAGAGGCTGTCGCGGTTCACCAGATAAGGCGGCAGCACTTCTTCGTATCCGTGTTCGTCGGCATGCAGGTCCATCATGAAGTTGATGAGCGCCCGCTCCAGCCGCGCGCCGAGCCCCTTGTAAAAGACGAAGCGCGCGCCGGACGTTTTGGCCGCCGCCGCGAAATCGAGGATGCCCAGACGTTCGGCGATGTCCCAGTGCGGTTTCGGCTCGAACGGAAATTCCGGCAGGGACCCGATCCGGCGGATTTCCGGGTTGTCCTTGTCAGACTCCCCGAGCGGAACGGTTTCGTGCGGGATGTTCGGCAGTGTCAGCAGAAGCTCGTCGATTTTCGCCTCCAGCTCGCGTACTTCCTCGTCGAGTTGACGAATGCGGTCGTTCACGTCGCGCATTTCGGCGATGAGCGGTTCCGCGTCTTCCCCGCTCCGCTTCCGCCGCGCCACCTCCTGCGACACGACGTTCCGCCGGTTTTTAAGCGCCTCGCTCTCCGTTTGTTTTTCCCGTTTGGCCGTGTCCAGTTTCGTGAAAGGCGCAACCAGCTCCTCGTCCATGCCGCGGAGGCGAAGCGCCCGCCTCACCCTGTCGAGGTCGGTGCGCAACAGTCGGACATCCAGCATCCGTATTCGCAGCCCCTTTCTTCCTTCTGGCCCTTTATGCGTTCGCGGCCGCCGCCCGCTCCCTGGCCATATCCAGCAGCAGCCCGTGCAGCCGGGTATCGTTCGTCAGTTCGGGATGAAAGGACGATGCCAAAAGATGGCCCTGTCTGGCCAGCACGATTTCACCCCGGAAGGTGGCCAGCACCTCGACGCCCTCGCCGGCTTCCCGGATCAGCGGGGCTCGGATGAACACGGCCCGCACCGGCGTGTCGAACCCCTTGACCTCCAGATCCGTCTCGAAGCTTTCCCGCTGCCGGCCGAAGGCGTTGCGGGCGACGGTGATGTTCATCAGCGAAAGATGCGGCTCTTCGCCGCCTTCCAGCTGGTTGGCAAGCACGATCGCGCCGGCGCACGTGCCGAAAATCGGCTTCCCCGCGGCGGAGAAGCCGCGAATGGCTTCGATGAATCCGTATTTTCGCATCAGTTTGCCAATGGTGGTGCTTTCGCCGCCGGGAATGATCAGCCCGTCGATTTCATCCAGCTGCTCGACGCGCTTGAGAGCCACGCCTTCCCCGCCGGCCAGCCGGATGCTGTCCAAATGTTCCTCTACGGCGCCCTGCAGCGCCAAAACGCCGATCTTTGCCATCTGCGTCTCCTCCTTTCCGCATGCTCATAACGGGCGGGGCGGCTCGCCGGAGCAACCTCCGGGAAGCCGCCCGTCCCGTGCGATCCGGACGCCTGCCGTCACGGCGCGCCCGGTCTTTTCCGTTGTTCAAACCCCGCGAACCTGCATCAGTTGCGTTTCGTCCAGCTTTCCGATTTCGATGCCTTTCATCGGCGTGCCGAGATTTCTGGACACCCGGGCGATCAGGTCGTAATCGTCGTAGTGGGTCGTCGCTTCCACGATGGCCCGCGCGAATCTCTCCGGATTGTCGGATTTGAAAATGCCCGATCCCACGAACACGCCGTCCGCGCCCAGGTGCATCATGAGCGCGGCGTCGGCCGGCGTGGCCACGCCCCCCGCGGCGAAGTTGACCACCGGCAGGCGGCCCGCCTTGTGCACTTCCAGCAGGAGGTTGTAGGGCACGCCCAGCGTTTTCGCCTCGTGGTACAGCTCGTCCGGGGACATGTTTTGCACCTTGCGGATCTGGGACATCATCAGGCGCATGTGGCGCACGGCTTCCACGATGTTGCCGGTTCCCGGCTCGCCCTTCGTGCGGATCATGGACGCGCCTTCCTGGATCCGCCGGAGTGCCTCGCCCAGGTCGCGCGCACCGCAGACAAACGGCACGGTGAACTTCGTCTTGTCGATGTGGTACACTTCATCCGCCGGCGTCAGCACTTCGCTTTCGTCGATGTAGTCGACGCCGAGGGCTTCCAGCACCTTCGCTTCCACGTGATGGCCGATCCGGCATTTGGCCATGACCGGAATCGTGACCGCCTTCATGACCTCTTCGATCAGGTACGGGTCTGCCATCCGGGCCACGCCGCCTGCGGCGCGAATGTCCGCGGGCACCTTCTCCAGCGCCATGACCGCCACCGCGCCGGCGGCTTCTGCGATCCTCGCCTGTTCGGCGCTCATGACGTCCATGATCACGCCGCCCTTTTGCATTTCGGCCATGCCGCGTTTTACTCTCGTTGTTCCCGTTTCCATGTGCCATGCCTCCCAACATTCTGACCATTTATTTTACAGGACGCACGGATTAAAGGCAACCGTTTTGCTCGGATTTATTTCCCGGAATCGGCAGCCTGAATAAGGACGTCAAAACAAATTCACAATTCCCTTGAACAAGCTGGTGAAAAAGTCACCGATGCGGCGCAGAAAGAGCTGCCACCAGGATGCCTTCGGCACGTCCCGGGCGGCGATGAGATTGAGGGTTTCCGACACGGTGGCGCCGGTTACCGGATCTTTGAACGTGAAGGTCACCGTGCCCAGTTTGTCTCCCTGGCTCACCGGCGCGACAATCGGCTCGTCGAAACGGACCTCCGCGGCGGTGATTTCCGTTTTCCCGCCCTTCGGCATCAGCCGGACGATGTCGGAACCCGTCACCACCGGCACGCTGCGGGACTTGCCTTTCCTGACCGGCACCTCTTCGTGGCCTTCCACGGACGTCTTCACGTCGACGATCGTGGCCGTTTCAAACGCGTTGAAGCCGTAATCGAACAGCTTGGCCGTTTCCAGGAACCGCCGGCCTTCATCCGACCTGCCGGGCACACCCATGACCACGGCGATCAATCGCCGGTCGCCGCGTTTGGCGGTGCCGGTGAAACAGTTGAGCGCCCGGCTGGTGTGACCGGTCTTCAACCCGTCGACGCCCGGATAGCTGAACTGGCGAAGGGCCGGTTTCTCGGCGGCCACTTCCAGCATCCAGTTCCAGTTCAGCATCGGGTCCTTGTCCCGCTCCCGGAACTTGTATTCCAGGATGGAGGAATATTCGAGAAACTCCGGAACTTCCTTTAGGATGGTGTAAGCGAGCAAGGCGGCGTCGCGGGCCGACATTTCGGTTTCGCCCACGGATTCGGAAGGACGGAATTTTTCGGGCATGTCCGCCCTGTCGAGGCCGGTGGCGTTGATGAAATGCGAGTTGGTCATGCCCAGTTGCCGGGCGGTTTCGTTCATCAGGTCGACGAACGCTTCCTCACTCCCGGCGACCGCCTCGGCGAGCTGGACGGAAGCGTCGTTGGCGGAGCCGACGGCGGTGGCGATGTACAGTTCCTTGATCGTATGTTTGTCGCCTCTGGCCAAAAAGATCCGGCTGCCGATTTGGCTCGCCGCGTTTTCCCCGACCGAGACGGTCTGATCCCAGGAGAGCTGACCGGAACGGATCGCTTTCAAGACCAGATACTCCGTCATCATCTTGGCCATGCTGGCGGGGGGCAGCGGCGTGTCGGCGTTCTGCTCGAACAGCACCTGACCGGTTTCCGCGTCCATCAGGATGGCGGCTGCCGCGTCGATCTCCGGCGGAGTCACCGCTTCCTGGGCGGCGGCGGGATTGCCGCCGGCGAACATGGCCGAAACGGTCAACAAGACGGACAGGATGGAGGCGACGAGCCTCTTCGACAAATGATGCAACGTCCGTTCACCCCTCCCATCGGGAACCTTCGACTGTAATTTTAACACACCGATAGAAGGAAACTGAACGGTCCCATGCGATTTTTCGGACGGGATTTCACAGGGAATAATTCGGCGCTTCCTTGGTGATCTGCACGGTGTGGGGATGGCTTTCCCTCAATCCCGCGTTGGTGATGCGAATAAACTGGGTGTCGTTTTGCAATTCCCGAATGTTCCGCGCCCCGCAATACCCCATGCCGGCGCGCAGGCCTCCCATCAACTGGTACACGGTGTCTCTCAGCGGGCCCTTGTAAGGCACGCGGCCCTCGATGCCCTCGGGCACAAGCTTGTTGGCTTCTTCCTGGAAGTAGCGGTCTCCGCTGCCTTCCTTCATGGCGCCGAGGGAACCCATGCCGCGGTAGGTCTTGTATCGGCGACCCTGGAAAATTTCCGATTCGCCGGGGCTTTCCTCCGTGCCGGCCAGAAGGCTCCCCAGCATGACGGCGCTCGCGCCCGCGGCCAGCGCCTTGACGATGTCGCCGGAGTATTTGATGCCCCCGTCGGCGATGATCGGCACGTTGTATTGCCGGGCCACGGTGGCGCAGTCGTAGACGGCGGTGATCTGCGGCACGCCGATGCCGGCTACGATCCGGGTGGTGCAGATGGAACCGGGCCCGATGCCCACCTTGACCACGGAAGCGCCCGCCTTGATCAGATCCAGGGTGCCTTCTCCCGTGGCCACGTTGCCGGCGACGATGGTCAGATCGGGATATTTTGCGCGAAGTTTCCGGACGGTTTCGATCACGTTGATGTGATGCCCGTGGGCGGAATCGACGACCAGGAGGTCGACGCCCGCCTCGACCAGCGCGGCGACCCGTTCAAAGGTATCCTTGGAGACGCCCACCGCCGCCCCGGCCAGGAGCCGGCCCTGCGCATCCTTGGCCGCGTTCGGGAACTGGATCGCCTTTTCGATGTCCTTGATGGTGATAAGGCCCTTCAGAATAAAGTTTTCATCCACCAGCGGAAGTTTTTCGATCTTGTGTTGCTGGAGGATGTGCTCCGCTTCCTGCAGGGTGGTGCCCACCGGGGCGGTGACGAGGTTTTCGCGGGTCATGACCTCGCCGATCGGCGTCGAATAGTCGCGAATGAAGCGCAGGTCGCGGTTGGTGATGATGCCGACCAGCTTTCCTTTCTTGTCGACGATGGGTACTCCGGAAATCCGGTATTTGCTCATCAGCTCTTCCGCTTCGTACACGCGGTGCTCCGGCGTGAGGGAAAACGGATTGGTGATGACGCCGCTTTCCGACCGCTTCACCCGGTCGACTTCTTCCGCCTGCTGCTCGATGGACATGTTTTTGTGGATGACGCCGACGCCGCCTTCGCGGGCAAGCGCGATGGCCAGCGCGGATTCCGTGACCGTGTCCATGCCGGCGCTGATGATCGGAATGTTCAGCTTCACCGACGGGCTGAGCGACACGGACACATCCGTCTCCCGCGGCAAAACCTCCGATTTCCGCGGCACCAGAAGTACGTCGTCAAACGTCAGCCCTTCCTTGGCAAATTTGTTCTCCCACACGCGTTGGACCCCTTCCCGTTCAATTAAATTATCGAAATAGTAGCAGAGGGCCGTAAGGCTGTCAAGAAAAGCCTGAAGTTATTTTAACCCCGTTTGGGGTTTTGTCTGCACCAAAAAAGACCTTCCGGGTTTCCGGAAGGTCGGTGGGGCAAACCGCCAATCTGCGCCGCGTGTCATTCACCCGCTGCGCCGTTTTCCTCCGCCTGCGCCGCGTCGTCTTCCCGGGGCGGCACGACGGCCACCGTGGCCACCGCGTCCTCGTCGCGGATATGGATCAGCTTGACGCCCTGCGTGATGCGGCCCATGGAATTGATACCGGCAATGGCGGTGCGGATAAGCGTGCCCGACGTGGTGATGATCATCAGGTCCCGGTCGTCCCGCACCACTTTCAGCCCGACCACGTGACCGTTTTTCTCCGTCACGTGCAGCGTCTTGATGCCCTTGCCGCCGCGGGACTGCACGCGGTATTCGCTGACCGGCGTCCGCTTGCCGTACCCCTTTTCCGTCACGATCAGCACGTCCAGGTCCGGCTCCACCACGTCCATGTCGATCACGGTGTCCCCGTCGTCGAGCTCGATGCCCTTGACGCCGGTGGCGCCCCGCGTCATCGGCCGCACGTCGCTTTCCGGAAAGCGGATGGACATGCCGCGGGCGGTGCCCATGATGATTTCCCGGTTGCCGTCGGTGAGCCGGACGGCGATCAGGTCGTCGTCCTCGCGCAGGGAAATGGCGATCAGGCCGACCTTGCGGATGTTGGCGTAATCCGCCAGGGGCGTTTTTTTCACGATGCCCTTCCGCGTGGCGAAGAACAGGTACTGCTTCGTGTCAAACGATGTCACCGGAATGACGGCGTTGATCTTCTCGTCCGGATCGATCTGGATCAGGTTGATGACCGGCGTGCCCCGCGCGGTGCGGCTGAGATCCGGCACCTCCCAGGCCTTCAGGCGGAACACGCGCCCCTTGTTGGTGAAGAAAAGGAGGTAGTCGTGCGTGTTCGCCACATACAGATGCTCGACGAAATCGTCTTCCTTCGTGTCCATCCCGACGACGCCTTTGCCGCCTCTTTTCTGGCTGCGGTAGGTGGACACCGGCAGGCGTTTGATGTAACCGGTATGGGTCATCGTGATGACCACTTCGTCCCGCGGGATGAGGTCCTCGGTCAGGATTTCGTCTTCTTCCTGGGTGATGACGGTGCGCCGCGGGTCGCCGTATTTCCGCTTGATCTCCTCCAGCTCGTCGTGGATGATCCCAAGCAGAAGCTTTTCATCGGACAGGATGTTCTTGTATTCGGCGATTTTCTGCTGCAGCTCGGCGTATTCCGCGTCGATCTTTTCTCTTTCCAGGCCGGTGAGCCGGCGCAGACGCATGTCCAGGATGGCCTGGGCCTGGGCTTCGGACAGCCCGAACCGGTTCATCAGGCCTTCCTTCGCCTCGCTGTCGTCCCGCGCGGCGCGGATCAACGCGATCACTTCGTCCAGATGGTCCAGCGCGATGCGCAGGCCCTCCAGGATGTGCGCCCGTTCCTCCGCCTTGCGCAGATCGTATTTGGTGCGCCGGGTGACGACGTCGACCTGGTGCTGCAGATAGTGCTGCAGCACCTCTTTCAGGCTGAGCACCTTCGGCTCCTTGTTGACGATGGCCAGCATGTTGATGCCGAAGGACGTCTGCATGGGCGTGTGCTTGTACAGGTTGTTCAGCACCACGTTCGGGTTGACGTCGCGGCGCAGCTCGATGACGATGCGGATGCCGCTGCGGTCGGATTCGTCGCGCAGGTCGGTGATGCCCTCGATTTTTTTCTCGCGGACCAGCTCGGCGATTTTCTCCACCAGGCGCGATTTGATCACCAGGTAGGGAAGCTCGCTGACGATGATGCGGTACCGGCCGCCGGCTTCCTCGATGTCGGCCCTGGCCCGGATGGTGATGGTGCCTCGCCCTGTCTGGTAGGCCTGGCGAATGCCCGATTGGCCAAGGATGAATCCCGCCGTCGGAAAATCCGGGCCTTTGATGTATTCCATCAGGTCAAGGGACGAAAGTTCGGGATTGCGGATCAGCGCCTGCACCCCGTCGATGACTTCCGTCAGGTTGTGGGGCGGAATGTTGGTGGCCATCCCCACCGCGATGCCGGAGTTGCCGTTGACCAGCAGGTTCGGGAACCTCGCCGGCAGCACGGCCGGTTCCATTTCGCCGCCGTCGTAGTTGGGGACGAAGTCGATGGTTTCCTTGTCGATGTCCTGCAGCATCTCCCCGGCGATGCGGGAAAGCCGCGCTTCCGTGTAGCGCATGGCCGCCGCGGAATCGCCGTCGACGGAACCGAAGTTGCCGTGTCCTTCTATCAGCATGTAGCGGAGGGAAAAATCCTGGGCCATCCGCACCATCGCGTCGTAGACCGCCGCGTCGCCGTGCGGATGGTATTTGGCCAGCACTTCGCCGACCACCCGGGCCGACTTCTTGAACGGCTTGTCCGCCGTCATGCCCATCTCGGACATGGCGTACAGGATGCGGCGGTGAACCGGCTTGAGGCCGTCCCTCACATCCGGGAGCGCCCGGCTCACGATGATGCTCATTGCGTAATCCATAAACGATTCCCGCATTTCGGTGCCGATATCGCGTTCCAAAATGCGGGAACTCCGGTCTTCCGCCATGCTGATCCTCCTTCGTTCCTTGCGCCTGTTACGCCCGCGGGAGCCGTCACCACCGGCAGGCGGCCGTCATATCTGTAAGTGGGACGATGGTTCCATTATATCACAATGATGGGAGAAGGGTGGGCCGCCCATGGCGATCCGTCGGGTGCGCAGCAAGTGGAGCAAGACCGCCGCGTTGCTTGCCGATCCCAGGCTGCGGGAGCTGGTTCCGGAGACGCGAAAGTTCAGCCGCGACGCCCTCGCGGACATGTTGGACAAGTACGGGCTGGTGTACGCCAAGCCGGTGAACGGCACCTTTGGCAAGGGCGTGGTGCGGATCGAGCATCTCTCCGGATCCGGGAAGCCCTGGAAAATCCATTACGGTGACAAGATCGTCCGCTTCCCGACCTTCACCGCGATGTACCGGCGGTTCAAAGCCGTCAAGCTGCGGCGGCCGTACCTCGTGCAGAGGGGAATCCGACTGCTCACCAAAAACGGACGGCCCTTTGACCTTCGCGTCATGGTGCAAAAAAATCTTCAGGATCGCTGGGAGTCCACGGGCATCATCGCCCGCCTCGCCCGCCGGGGGCGCGCGGTGACCAACTACCACAGCGGCGGGACACCGATGTCCGCGGAACCGCTGCTCACCCGCCATGTTGATGCCGCGCGGCTCCGAAAACTGCTCGACCGCCTGCGGGAACTCGGCCTGCAGGCGGCGGAAGTGCTGGACCGCCGGTTTCCCGGCATCAAGGAAGTGGGCCTGGACATCGGGCTCGACAAATCGCTGACGCCGTGGATCCTCGAAACGAACACGGCGCCCGATCCGTTCATCTTCCGCAAGCTGCCGGACCGCAGCGTGTTCCGCCGGATCTACCGGTACGCCGAGGCGTACGGCCGGTTCCGCAAGAAAGGGTCGCGAGGGGACAGCATCCGCACGCAAAGCGTTCGCGGCCGTCGCAGGCGCGGCGTCCGCAGACGCAGCCTCCGCCGGCGCAGCGCCCTGGGGCAAAACGCCAGGCGGCACGCCGCCCGCTGATCATACATCCAGATTGCGCACGAATTTCGCGTACTGCTGGATGAACTCACGGCGCGGCTCCACGTTGTCGCCCATCAGCGTGTCAAAGATGATGTCCGCCTTCATCGCATCTTCGATCTTCACCTGAAGCATGGTCCGGCTTTCCGGATCCATCGTCGTCTCCCACAGCTGTTCCGCGTTCATTTCGCCCAGACCCTTGTAACGCTGGATGGTGATCTTGGCGTTCTTGGGGAACTGGGCGATGATTTCGTCCCGCTGTTTGTCGTTGTGGGCGTAACGCACCACCTTGTTCGCCTCGATCTTGTACAGGGGCGGCTGGGCGATGTAGACGAAGCCTTCCTCGATGAGCTGGCGCATGTATCGATAAAAAAACGTCAGAAGCAACGTCCGGATGTGCGCCCCGTCCACGTCGGCGTCGGTCATGATGACGATCTTGTGGTACCTCGCCTTGGAAATATCGAAATCGTCCCCCACACCGGTGCCCAGCGCGGTGATGATGGCGCGGATTTCGGAGTTGGAGAGAATCTTGTCCAACCGCGCCTTCTCCACGTTCAGAATCTTGCCGCGCAGCGGCAGGATCGCCTGGAAGTTCCGATCCCGGCCCTGCTTGGCCGATCCGCCCGCGGAGTCGCCCTCGACGATGAACAGTTCGCACACCGAGGCGTCCTTCGAGGAGCAGTCCGCCAGCTTGCCCGGCAGGGAGCTGACCTCGAGGGCGTTTTTGCGCCGCGTCAGTTCCCGCGCCTTGCGCGCCGCCTCCCGCGCCCGCTGCGCCTGCAACGCCTTTTCCACGATCTTGCGGGCGACAGACGGATTTTCGTCCAGAAACTCGGACATCTTCTCCGCGAACAGCGACTCCACGACGCCCCGCACTTCGCTGTTGCCGAGCTTCGTTTTCGTCTGGCCTTCAAACTGCGGTTCGCGGATCTTGACGGAAATGATGGCGGCAAGCCCCTCGCGGGTGTCTTCGCCCGCCAAATTGGACTCGCTGTCCTTGAGCAGACCCACCTTGCGGGCGTAATCGTTGAGCACCCGGGTCAGCGCGCTCTTGAAGCCCGACTCGTGGGTACCGCCTTCGTGGGTATGGATGTTGTTGGCAAAAGAATAGATGTTTTCCGTATATCCGTCATTATATTGAAGTGCGATCTCGCAATGGATTTCGTCCCGGTGTCCCTCGATATAGATGGGCCGTTCGTGCAATGGTTCGCGGGTGCGGTTGAGAAACTCGACGAACTCGATGATCCCGCCGTCGTATTTGAACACTTCCCGCTGTCCGTTTCTTTCGTCCGTGATGGTAATGCGGACGCCCTTGTTCAGGAACGCGAGTTCGCGAAGCCGTCCCGCCAGGGTTTCATAGTCGAATTCGGTGGTTTCGGTGAAAATTTCCGGATCGGGCCAAAAACGCGTCTCCGTGCCGGTTTCGTCCGACTCCCCGACCACCTTGACATCGTACAGCGGCGTGCCGCGTTCATATTCCTGCTGGTAAATGTATCCGTCGCGGCGCACGCGGACCATCAGCTGCTTGGACAGGGCGTTGACGACGGATACGCCGACGCCGTGCAGGCCGCCGGACACCTTGTAGCCTTCGCCGCCAAACTTGCCCCCCGCGTGCAGGACGGTCATGACCACTTCCAGGGTGGCTTTTTTCATTTTCGGGTGTTCGCCGACAGGAATGCCGCGGCCGTTGTCGATGACGCTGACGCTGCCGTCGGTATGGACCGTCACCGCGATATCGTCGCAAAAGCCCGCCAGCGATTCGTCGATACTGTTGTCCACCACTTCCCACACCAGGTGATGCAGCCCTTTCGAGCTGGTGGAGCCGATATACATGCCCGGGCGTTTGCGAACCGCCTCCAGACCCTCCAGCACCTGGATCTGCGATTCGTCGTATGTTTGCCCCGAATTTGCAGCCAAACCGTTCACCGCCTTCTTGTGCAAAACGCCCAAATCCGCTTCCGTCAAACGGTAAGCCGGATGGTCCTGCGCTTCAGCGTCGAGGACGAAATGGGCGAATAATAGACTTTGTCCGTTGTCACGACGATCGACTTCGGTTCCTCGTCGCCGATGGTTTCCATACGCCGGTTTTTCCGGTGATGCTCCATGAACTGCCCGGTGTCTTCGGCCTGCCGCTCGATGGAAATATCGAAAATGGCGACGACTTCGGAAGCGCGGATGATCTTCTCTCCGCCCAGGTGAATGTAAATGGCGCCTCACCTCCGCTTCCGGTTCAGGTGGAAAGCCTTCCCTGCCGGACATGGCAAACGACCGCGTCTTCCAGGCGTCCCAGGTCCAGTCCGTCCAGGCTGGTGGTCGTAATAAACGTCTGGACGCGGCTGCGAAAAGCCTCGACCAGCTGCGCCTGCCGCGCCGGATCGAGCTCCGACAGCACGTCGTCCAGAAGAAGCAGCGGGTATTCCCCGATTTCCTCGCGCATGAGTTCCAGTTCCGCCAGCTTGAGCGACAGGGCGGCGGTGCGCTGCTGGCCCTGGGAACCGAAGGATTGGGCGTCCCTTCCGTCGATGAGCAGCTGCACGTCGTCCCGGTGAGGACCGACCAGGGTGACGCCCCGGCGAAATTCCTGTTCCTTGCTCTGTGTTAACATTATCATAAATTGCTCGATTAAAGAAGAATCATCTTGATCGGCCACCTGACTGGCGGTTCCGAAGGAAGGCTTGTACTCGACGGTCAGCGTCTCCGCCGAGCGGGTCACGCCCGCGTGAATTTCCCCCGCCAGGGGCCGGATCTTTCGGATAAACCGCTCCCGGCGCCGCATCATGCGGACGCCGTAGGCGGCCAGCTGTTCGTTCCATACGTCCAGTTCGGCCGATGTCACGCGGCTCGGATCCGCCGTTTTCAGAAACCGGTTCCGTTGCTGCAGCACGCGGTGATACTGGAGCAGGTCGTGCAGGTAGCCGGGATGCGTCTGGCCGATCTCCATGTCCATGAACCGGCGGCGCACGCCGGGTGCGCCTTTGACGATGTCCAGATCTTCCGGCGCGAACAGCACCACGTTCAGCCGGCCGACGAAATTGCTCAGCTTCCGCTGCTCGAGGCCGTTCACCCTGGCTTTTTTGCCCCGCGCGGTCAGCTCCAACTCCAGCGTCACGTTCCCGCGGCGCCGCTCCACTTCCCCTTTCAGCCCGGCCTCATCCCGGTCCCAGGCGATCAGCTCGCGATCGCTCGCCGTCCGATGGGAACGGGCCAGCGCCAGCACGTGGATCGCTTCCAGCAGGTTCGTCTTGCCCTGCGCGTTGGGGCCCAGCAGAATGTTGACGCCCGCACCGACGTCCAGCTCCAGTTCCGCGTAATTCCGGAAATCGCGGAGTTCCAGTCGCTTCAGCCGCATTTCGATGTACCTTTTTCTTCCATTATCGTCATCTGCGCTCTACCGTAAACCGCCCGAATCCTTCGGCTTCGACCATATCGCCGGGATACAGCTTGCGCCCGCGGCGCTCCTCCCGCTGGCCGTTCACGGTCACCCGCCGCTCCCGCAAAAAGAGCTTCACTTCGCCGCCCGTGTCGACACAGCCGGCCAGCTTGAGAAGCTGCCCAAGGGTGATGTATTCGGTGGAAATGGCGATTTTCCGCATGGCACACCCCCCTGCGAGCGTCAGCCGCTGGTACGGTACGGAAGGATGAGATGCAGGATGTCTTCCCGGTCATGCGGACGCACGACAACAGGGCTCATCGGTCCGTTGAAGCCGAGGAAAATTTCATCGGCATCGATGACCCGCAATGCATCGATGAAATACTTGGAGTTGAAGGAAATCCGCAAGGATTCGCCCATCAGCCCGGACGTCTGCAACGTTTCCGTCACCCGGCCGATTTCCGACGAGCTGGAGTTCAGCTCGATTTGGCCGTCTTCAAGGGTGGTCAGGCGAACGATGTTCGTTTTTTCCTCCCGCGAAAGCAGGTAGGCCCGTTCGATGGCGTCGGCGAAGGCGGCGGCAGACAGCGTAAGTTCGGTCTTGAACGTGCGGGGAATGATGCGCGACGTGTCCGGATAGGCGCCGTCCAGCACCCGGGCGAAAAACAGCACGTTGTCCAGCCTGAACAGCACCTGGCTGTCGTCCACGACGATGTCCACCATCGTGTCCTGGTCCGGAAGGATCTTGACCAGTTCGTTCAGCGTGCGGCCGGAAATGACCACGTCGGTGAACTGGACGGACGGGTCCGCGTCGATCTGCACGGCGCTGCTGGCCAGACGATGGCGGTCGGTGGCCGTGGCCCTGAGCGAGCCGTTTTGCAGTTGCCAGTGCACCCCGGTGAGGATCGGCGTCGACTCGTTGGACGAAACGGCGAAGGAAGTCTGCCGGATCATCGCCTTGAGAAGGCTGCCTGGCAGCGAAAAGATGCGTTCTTCCTTGACGCTGGGCAGAACCGGGAACTCCTCGGGGTCGAATCCGACGAGCTGGATCTCGGTGGCGCCGGAAACGATGGTCGTCTGGAACCGGTCGTGCACTTCCAGGCGGATTTCTTCCGTCGGAAGTTTCCTTACAATTTCCGCAAAAAATTTGGCCTGAAGCACGACGCTTCCGGCGCGTTCCACGTGGATGGCGACCTTGTCGTTCACGACGGCGGGGATGAAGCTGCGGATGGAAATGTCGGTATCGCTGGCGGTCAGGCTCATCCCCGAAGAATCGGCCTCCAGTTTGATCCCCCCGAGGATCGGAATCGGTGGCCGCGAAGAAACCGCCTTGGAGACCTGGCCCACGGCTTCGTTCAGGGCGGAGCAGAGCAGGGTGATTTTCATGAAAGAAGGACACCTCGGATCTCGGAATATTTTTTATGAAGAAAAGATAAACTAATATGATGGCAGTAGTAGGCGCCGTGGAATTGTGGAAAAGCGGCGAAAAATGACGAAACGGAGCCTGTCCTTCCGTCCGCGGGCTGTGGACAGGCTGTGGACGAATTCCCGGATGGGGAAAGATCCGTCTTCCGTCAAGGCGAAGCCGCAATCAGGCGAAGTTTTTGATCTTTTCGGTGAGCTGCCGGATAATGTTTTGCAGCTCCGGATCCTTCTGCAATTGTCGAACGACGCGATCGTGGGCGTGGATGACGGTGGTATGGTCGCGTCCGCCGAAGGCGTTGCCGATTTTGGGCAGCGAGAAATCCGTCAGTTCCCGCGCAAGGTACATGGCGATCTGCCGGGGGAACGCAACGGCCTTCGTCCGCTTGCGGGCTTTGAAATCCTCCGGTTTGAGGCCGAAAAACTCGCCGACCCGCTGCTGGATATCCTGGATCGTGATCACCCGGTCGCGGCGCGACGGCAGGATGTCCTTCAGGGCTTCCGCCGCCAGATGGACGGTGATATCCTGGTTGGTCAGCGACGAATAGGCGACCACGCGGATGAGGGCACCCTCCAGTTCGCGGATGTTGGTGTCGATCATGCTGGCGATGTACATCATCGCTTCATTCGGAATGTTCAGGTTTTCCGCCTTCGCCTTCTTGCGCAGGATGGCGATGCGCGTTTCCAGATCCGGCGGCTGGATGTCGGTGATCAAACCCCATTCGAAGCGGGAACGGAGCCGCTCCTCCAGCGTCGGAATTTCCTTCGGCGGCCGGTCGCTGGAGATGACGATCTGCTTGCGTTCCTCGTGAAGCGCGTTGAAGGTGTGGAAAAACTCCTCCTGCGTCTGCTCCTTGCCGGCGAGAAACTGGATGTCGTCGATCAGGAGCACGTCGATGTTGCGGTATTTGTTGCGGAAATCTTCGCCGCGGTTGTCGCGGATGGCGTTGATGAACTCGTTGGTGAACTTCTCCGAGGAAATGTAGAGCACCTTCATGCCCGGGTGGTGCTCCAATATGTAATGGCCGATGGCGTGCATCAAATGGGTCTTGCCAAGGCCGACGCCGCCGTAAAGAAAGAGCGGATTGTACGCCTTGGCGGGGGCTTCCGCCACGGCCAGCGAAGCGGCGTGGGCGAAACGGTTGGCGCCGCCGATGACGAACGTTTCAAAAGTATATTTCGGGTTGAGCATGGGCGCGGCGTTTTCGGCCGGAGGGACCGAAGGTGCCTTGTAAACGGGCGGTTGCGGACGCGGGACGGCCGTTTCCGCCTCGGCCCGGTCTTCCACGGTAAAGCGAACTTCCGGTTCAAAGCCGAGAACTTCGTCGAGTGCGCTGCCAATGTGCCGTATGTATCGGGTTTCCAGCCATTCGGCGGCAAAAACCGTCGGAGCGCTCACCATGACGAGGTTCTGGTCCGGATAGAAGCGCGCGCGGGTGGATTTGAACCATGTCTCGAAACTCGGCTTGCTCAGCTTGGCCTGGATCAACGACAGCACCCGCTGCCAGACCTCGTTGCTCGCGCTGTCCACTTTCTGTCACTCCTTACTGAAAGAAAAAACAAGCTGAAAGAAAAAACAAGCCCTGTTACGCTTAACGGGTTTTTATCCATAAGGCGAGGCGAGTTGTTCACAAATTTCTCTGAATTGACGATTGGAAAGTCCACAGTTGGGGGGGAATGTTCACAAAATTACCCACAGGCTGTTGATAAAATTGAGGATTTCGGGTGATTGTCCACAACAGAGACAGCTTTAATCATAGCAAAACACCCCGGCAAATTCAATGAATCGGAAGTCCTTGTCCACAACATTCCCGTTAGCCAACGGCGATTTTTCCACAAGGTGCGACTTGTGTTGACGAATTGTGGGGAATTTCGGCAAGCCGCCCGCGGAGGGCCGCAGAGAGTGTGGACAGATTGTGCACGGTTTGGGCGGGACTTTTGTCTGGATTGCGGGCTTCTTGTCCGGCGACGCGGCCGGTCGCCTGGTTTGCAAGAAAAACATTGACTTTGAGTCTCTTGCATGGTTTAATAAAAAAACGCGAGTTTTTCGAGCATTGGGTCCGGGGAGGTGCAACCGGTGGGTCCGACCTTTCAGCCGAATGTAAGGAAGCGGAAGAAGGTGCACGGCTTCCGTAACAGGATGAGCACAAAGAGCGGTCGCAAAGTGCTGCGCGCCCGCCGCCGCAAGGGACGGAAAGTGCTGACCCCGTAAGCGAAAGGACCACGGACCGTGGTCTTTTTTTCATCGTTTTTTACGTTTTCTTCCACATGATTTATCGGCCGACGGCGCTTCATTTTGAAGAATGGCAAAGACAGGCCGCACAAGGGAGGCTGTGGCGCCGATGCAACGCAGGCTGCGGCTGCGCAGCCGCAAAGATTTCCGCCGCGTCTACCGGGACGGACGCTCTTTCGCCAATTCCCGTTTCGTCGTCTACTGGCGGCGGCGGGACGAACCCGGACCGTTCCGGTTGGGCGTTTCGGCCAGCGCCCGCCTCGGCAAGGCGGTGGTCCGCAACCGGATGCGGCGGATGGTCAAGGAGATCGTCCGGCTGAATGCAAGCAGGTTGCAGGACCAGATTGATTTCGTCATCATCGTGCGCAAGCCGGCCTTGGAGCTGGACTTTTGGGAAATGGAAAAAAGCGTGCTGCACCTGTTGCGGAAGGCGGGTCTGACAAAGGATGAACGCCCGGGTCCGGACCGGGGTTCCGGAAGGCGTCCGAATCCCGCGAAGGGCGGGACCGCATCAGGCTAGACGCGTCGCCGCGGGAACTTTCCTTTGTCCAAACCGATGTGGTATATTTGTTTTTGACGTTGGAGCTGAGAGGAGTTTTTCGTTTTGTTGCGAAACCGCAGATGGCGCCCGGTATTGGCCTTGGCGGCGATTGCTGCGCTTCTTGCCGGTTGCGTGCCCCAAATGCCCGATACCACCACCGAGGATTTGCTTCACGGAAACTGGTGGGAGCGCAATGTTGTCTACTACTTTTCTTTGATGTTGGATACGTTTGCCGACTGGTTCAACGGCAATTACGGCATCGCCATCCTGTTGCTCACCATCGTCGTGCGGACGATCATCCTGCCGCTCATGATCAAGCAGTACAAGAGTACGCAGGCGATGCAGAAGCTGCAGCCGGAACTGATGAAAATCCGGGAAAAGTACAAGGACGATCCGCGCCGGCAGCAGGAAGAGATGATGAAGCTGTACGCCGAGCACCAGGTCAATCCCCTGGCCGGGTGTCTGCCGCTTCTCATCCAGATGCCGATCCTGATCGCGCTGTACAATGCCATCTATTATAACGGCGCCATCGCCAAGCACTCCTTCCTCGGCTTGCAATTGGGCAAGGCGCCGACGGACGGCGAATGGTACTACTATTCCATTCCGGTCATCGCCGCCCTGACGACCTATATCCAGTCGAAGATGATGCAGAAGCATTCGACGGGGGCGCAACAGGGCGCCATGAAGGCGCTCCTGGTCATCTTCCCCGTGATGATTTTCGTCATGGCCTTGTCGTTCCCGGTGGCTTTGCCGCTGTACTGGATATACGGAAACATCTACACGATCGTGCAGAATTATTTCATGTACGTGCGCCGCTCGAAGAAAGAAGAGGAGTCGGAGCAGAAGACGGAGAAAAAATCGGATAAGAAAACGGAGGGAAAAAGCAAGAGCGGAACGGCGGCGGGGAAAGCGAAACCCAAACGCAAGGGGGCCCGTTCGAAATGAAAAAGCTCGTCGCATCGGGTAGAACGGTGGAAGAAGCGGTCGATAACGGACTGGCGCAGCTCGGCGTCGGCCGCGACCGGGTCAGGGTGACGGTGCTGGAACAGCCCACCAAGGGACTGTTCGGGCTGATCGGCGCAAAGGATGCCAGGGTGGAACTGGAACTGATTCCGGACGCGGCGGAGGAAGCGGAGCGCTTTTTGCGGGAAGTGGCGGAAGCGATGCGCATTTCCGTCGGCATTACCCGGACGGAGTCGGACGGCGTGATCCACTTCAACGTCACCGGCGCCGACTTGGGCATCGTCATCGGAAGACGGGGCCAGACCCTCGACGCGTTGCAGTACCTGGTCAACCTGGTCGCCAGCCGCCGCTGCGGCAGGCATCTGCCCATCGTCCTCGACGCCGAGCAGTTCCGCGAGCGGCGCCGCCAGACGCTGGAGTCGCTTTCGGAACGGATGGCGAGCCGCGTCGTACGGACCCGCAGGGAGGTTGTGCTCGAGCCGATGCCTTCCCAGGAGCGGAAAATCATCCATCTCCACCTGCAAAACCACCCTCAGGTGAGAACGTACAGCCAGGGAGAGGAGCCGAACCGGTGCGTCGTCATCGCGCCGAAACAATAGGGCGCTTTCGCCGCGGTGGCGGCTTGCGGCAGACGAATATCGGCGGCAATAACGAAACGCCGCATCGGCGATATGAGCGGTTAGTTCACGCAATGACGTGTCCCCGGACGGCGGTCATTGCTTTTTTGTTCGCCGCGCGTTCGGTTCAGGCGGGTGAAGTTGCATGACGGAAGACACCATTGCCGCCATTGCCACCGCTCTCGGGGATGCGAGCATCGCCGTCGTCCGCGTCAGCGGCCCGAAGGCCGTGGACAGCGTGGCGGCGCTGTTTCGCGGAAAGGCGGATTTGCGCGGGGTCCCTTCGCATACCGTGCACTACGGGTGGATCTGCGACCCCGAGACGGGCGAGCGGATTGACGAGACGCTGGTCACCGTCATGCGCGCGCCCCGTTCCTATACGGCGGAAGACGTGGTGGAAATCGGCACCCACGGCGGCATCGTCGCCGTCCAGGCGGTGCTCCGTGCCGTGCTGCGGCAGGGGGTGCGCCTGGCGGAGCCGGGAGAGTTCACGAAGCGGGCGTTTCTCAACGGCCGCATCGATCTGGCACAGGCGGAAGCGGTGATGGACCTGATCCGATCCCGGTCGGAACGGGCCTTTCGCGTCGCCCGCCGCCAGGCGGAAGGCGTGCTGTCCGCCCGGATCCGCGGGCTGCGGCAGCGGCTGGTGGAGCTTCTGGCACACGTGGAGGTCAATATCGATTACCCGGAACACGACGTGCCGGAGGTGACCGCCGAACTTGTTGCGGGTGTGTGCGGCGATGTGCTGAAAGAAGTGGAAGATCTGCTCGTCCAGGCCGGACGGGGGAAAATCCTGCGGGAAGGCATCGTCACCGCCATCGTCGGCCGCCCCAACGCCGGCAAATCTTCGCTGCTCAACGCGCTGGCCCGCGAGAACCGCGCCATCGTCACCGACATTCCGGGGACGACGCGGGACATCGTGGAGGAATCGGTGTCCCTTGGCGGGATCCCGATCCGCCTGCTGGATACGGCGGGCATCCGGGAGACGGAGGACGTGGTGGAGCGTATCGGGGTGGAGCGAACCCGCGGGGCGCTGCAGGAAGCCGATCTGGTACTGCACGTGATTCCCGGAAACGAACCGCTGCACGAAGACGACGCGCGCCTGATGGAAGAGTTGGAGGACCGTCCGGCGGTCATCGTCGTCAACAAGGTCGACCTGCCGGAAAAGCTCGATGAAGCCGAAGTGACACGCCTTGCCGGCGGAAAACCGGTGGTCCGCGTCTCCGCCCGGGAAGGAGCCGGCCTCGACCGGCTGGAGGAAGCGGTCCGGGAACTGTTCTTCGGCGGTTCGATCGTGACGGATGATTTCACCTTTGTGAGCAACGCGCGCCACATCGACCTGCTCCGGCGCGCCGCCGATTCGCTGCGGGACGCGAAGGAGGCCGCGGAAGCGGGCATGCCGGTGGATATTCTGCAGATCGATGTCGCCGCCGCATGGGAAGCCCTGGGGGAAATCATGGGCGAAGCGGCCGGGGAAGCGTTGATCGATCAGATTTTTTCGCAGTTTTGTCTGGGAAAATAAAAGGAACGGAAGGAGGGATTCCGATGGGATTCCACGCCGGAACGTATGACGTGATCGTCGTCGGCGCCGGCCATGCCGGATGCGAGGCCGCCCTCGCCGCGGCGCGGCTGGGTTGCGGGACGCTGCTGCTTACCATCAACCTCGACATGGTGGCGTACATGCCGTGCAACCCGTCCATCGGCGGACCGGCCAAGGGCCACGTGGTGCGGGAAATTGACGCCCTCGGCGGGGAGATGGGCCGCAACATCGACAAGACGTTCATCCAGATGCGCATGCTGAACACCGGCAAGGGGCCGGCGGTGCACGCCCTGCGGGCGCAGGCGGATAAGGTGCTGTACCAGCGGGAAATGAAAAATACGCTGGAGAAGCAGCCGCGTCTGACGCTTCGCCAGGGATTGGTGGAAGATTTGATTGTGGAAGACGGCGTCTGCCGCGGGGTCGTCACGCGGACAGGGGCGGAGTACCACGCGAAGGCGGTGGTGCTGACGACGGGCACCTATCTTCGCGGCAAGATCATCATCGGTGAGACCATGTACGAGAGCGGCCCGAACAACCAGCTGCCCGCCGTAAAGCTCTCCGAAGCCCTGCGCCGCCTCGGCTTCCAGCTGACCCGCTTCAAGACGGGCACACCGCCGCGGGTGAACGGCGACACCATCGATTTCAGCAAGATGGAAATACAGCCGGGCGATCCGAAGCCGAAGTATTTTTCCTACGAGACGGAATACATGCCGCACGCGGAGAATCAGCTGCCGTGCTGGCTGACTTACACGTCCGAGGAAACGCACCGCATCATCCGGGAAAACCTGCACCGTGCCCCGATGTATTCGGGCATGATCGAAGGGGTCGGCGCGCGGTACTGCCCGTCGGTGGAGGACAAGGTGGTGCGCTTCGCCGACAAGCCGAGGCACCAGGTGTTCCTGGAACCGGAAGGGCGGAGCACCAGTGAATATTATGTGCAGGGTTTGTCCACGAGCATGCCCGAAGAGGTGCAGTACCGGATTGTCCGCTCGGTGCCGGGATTGGAAAAGGCCGAACTCATGCGCACGGGCTATGCCATCGAGTACGACGTGATTTTGCCGGTGCAGCTGTGGCCTTCGCTGGAGACGAAGCTGGTGCCGGGGCTGTTCACCGCGGGGCAGATCAACGGCACGTCCGGATACGAGGAAGCGGCCGCCCAGGGACTGATGGCGGGCATCAACGCCGCCCGCAAGGTGCAGGGCAGGGAGCCGGTCATCATCGACCGTTCCCAGGGATACATCGGCGTCCTGATCGACGACCTGGTGACCAAGGGCACGAACGAACCGTACCGGCTGCTGACGTCCCGCGCCGAATATCGGCTGCTGCTTCGCCATGACAACGCCGATTTCCGCCTGACGCCCCTCGGATACGAGATCGGGCTCATTTCCGAGGAGCGTTACCGGAAGTTCCTGAAAAAGAAGGAACGGATCGAGCGGGAGCTTGCGCGCCTGAAGGAAATCCGCATCCGGCCGGAGCCGGCGGTGCAGGAAAAGCTGGCGGGATTGGGTTCCGCGCCGCTGACGAACACCGTGGACGGGATCACGCTGCTCAGGCGTCCGGAAATTTTGTATGCCCACATCGCCGCCTGGTCGCCGCCGCCGGAGGAGCTCACCGAAGAGGAAATCGAACAGGTGGAGATCCGCGTCAAGTACGAAGGCTATATCGAAAAGCAGCTGCAGCAGGTGGAACGGATGGCCAAGATGGAGAGGAAGCGGATCCCGCCCGACATCGACTACGCGTCGATCCACGGCCTGGCCTCCGAGGCGAAGCAGAAGCTGGCTCAGGTCCGGCCGCTGTCCATCGGGCAGGCGGCGCGCATTTCGGGCGTGACGCCCGCGGACATCTCCATTCTGCTGATCCATCTGGAGCAGCGGCAGCGGCTCAAGCGGAGTTCGTGACATGGACGAAGTGCAGTCCCGCTTCATCGCGAAACTGGGGCCGATCGGTCTTTCGCTGTCGCCGGACCAGGCGGAAGCGTTCGAGGAGTACTTTCGCCTTCTGACCGAATGGAACCAAAAGGTCAATTTGACCGCCATCACCGAACGGGCGGCCGTCTATGAAAAGCATTTTTACGATTCCCTGACGGTGGCGGCGGCGGTGTCCCTGGACGGATCGCCGCGGCTGGTGGACGTGGGTTCGGGCGCCGGGTTTCCGGCCATTCCGCTCAAGATCGCGTTTCCCGGGCTGAGGGTCACCGTCGTGGACGCCCTGGCCAAGCGCATCCGTTTCCTGGAGGAAGCGGCGCGGGCGCTGGGCCTTTCGGATTTCGTCTGTCTGCACGCGCGCGCGGAAGACGCGGCGCGTCTGCCCGAGCACCGCGGCCGGTACGACGTGGCGACGGCGCGGGCGGTGGCCCGTCTGTCGGTTCTGAACGAGCTTTGTCTTCCCTTCGTGCGGCCCGGCGGCGTTTTCGTGGCGATGAAGGGAAGCGACGTCGCGGAAGAGATCGAGGAAGGCCGGCATGGCGCTTCTCTGCTGGGCGCGCGGCTTAAGGAAGTGAAGCGCATGACACTGCCGGAGGAAGGGGCTGTCCGTCATCTCGTCGTGTGGGAGAAAACCGGGCCGACGCCCGCCCGGTTTCCCCGCCGGTCGGGCGAACCGGAAAGGGCCCCTATCCTGCCGGACAGCGGAAAACCCCGGACGAAAAGAAACTGAAAGACCGCCGCGGGGCTTCTGCGTAACATGCCCATGTTCCACGTGAAACATTTTTTTGTTTTTTCGCCGATCAAGGCAGGATTTTGTTTGCCCGGCGGCGAATAGGAAAGTGCGACGTGCCGCATTTCCCCCGGAAAGCGGGGACACGCGGCGCTTTTTCATCGTCATCGGACGATACGCACGCCTTCGGAGCATTCCCGTACGGTTTTTCGGCCGGGACGGTCCGCGGGGTAACGATCCGGTCCAATTGTCCGGGACGGTCCCCATGCCGATTGATGGAAAGAATGCGGGCCGGCCCCGCCTCCTCCACTCCATCCATGTTCGCCGGTGCGCATGCCACCCCTCCGCGCCGTGCTTTGTGTTCCACGGCTGACAACGCAGCATCGGTTTCGGTTATCCGTGAATTTTTTTCGAGTCGTGGTGATCCGATCATGAGCAAATCCATCACGCGTTTGTTCGGGTTGTCCGAGCGGTCCGGACAGGAAGAGGTGCGGCAGATCCGGGTTGACGACATCGTGCCCAGCCCGTATCAGCCGCGCAGCGTGTTTGACGAGGAACGCATCGAGGAATTGTGCCGGACGATCCGGACGCACGGCGTCATCCAGCCGATCATCGTGCGGGAGAAAAACGGAAAATATGAACTGATTGCCGGCGAACGAAGGTGGCGTGCCGTCTGCAAGCTCGGATTGGAGCATGTTCCGGCTATCGTGCGGAATTTGAACGATTCACAGGCGGCGTCGATGTCGCTTATTGAAAACCTGCAGCGAGAGGAACTGACGGCCATTGAGGAGGCGATGGCCTACCAGCAGCTCATCCAGCTGCACGGCCTTACCCAGGAAAGCCTGGCCCAGCGTCTCGGCAAAAGCCAATCCACCATCGCCAACAAGATCCGGCTGCTTCAGCTCGGGGAACCCGTCCGGCGCGCCCTGCTGGAACGCAAGGTGACGGAGCGGCACGCGCGGGCCCTGCTCGCCCTGCCGAACGAGGAACTGCAGAACAAGGTGCTGCAGGAAATCCTGGACAAGGACTTGACCGTCAAGCAGACGGAAGCCCGCGTTTCGTTTCATTTGCAGATGCTGGAGGCGGGCAGGCAGCGGAAGGATCGCCGGCGGGTTTCGTTCGCCAGGGACGTCCGGCTGGCCATCAACACGATCCGACAGTCCCTCGACATGGTTTCCGGCGCCGGGTTGCGCGTGAAGTCGGAGGAGCACGACCGCGGCGACCACTACGAAATCATCATTCGCATTCCGAAACGTTGAGCGGGCGTGCCAACGAGACATCAACGACGATTCCGGCGAAAGTCTTAAGATCCCCCGGTCCCGCCGGGCGGTTCGGTTCCTCGCCGGTGACCCTCGCCGAACGGCGCAATTCCGGAGAACGGGGTGATCTAGCCTTGGCCAAAATCATCGCCATCGCCAACCAGAAAGGCGGCGTCGGCAAGACGACAACGGCGGTCAATCTCGGCGCCTGCCTGTCCTCGCTGGGACGAAAGGTGCTCATCATCGACATCGATCCGCAGGGCAACACGACCAGCGGTCTCGGCGTCAACAAGGCGGATGTCCATCATTGCATTTACGACGTGCTGGTCAACGAAATCGACCCGCGCCAGGCGATCATGGAAACCGCCATGGCCAACCTGTGGGTAATCCCCGCCACCATCCAGCTGGCGGGCGCGGAAATCGAACTGGTGCCGGTGGCCGCCAGGGAAATGCGGCTGAAAAACGCCCTCACCGCGATACGGGGCGATTATGATTACGTACTCATCGACTGTCCTCCGTCACTCGGCATTCTCACCGTCAATTCGCTCACCGCGGCGGATTCCGTCATCATCCCGATCCAGTGCGAATATTACGCCCTCGAAGGCCTTAGCCAGCTGCTCAACACGATCCGGCTGGTGCAGAAGCATCTGAACCGCTCGCTGCAGATCGAGGGCGTGTTGCTCACCATGTTCGACGCCAGAACCAACCTCGGCGTCCAGGTGATCGAGGAAGTCAAAAAATATTTCCAGCACAAGGTGTACCAGACGATCATTCCCCGCAACGTCAGGCTGAGCGAAGCCCCGTCGCATGGGAAATCGATCATCGCCTACGACCCGAAGTCGAAGGGCGCTGAGGTTTATCTCGAGCTGGCGAAGGAAGTGATTGGCTATGAACAGGCGGCTCGGTAAGGGACTGGACGCGCTGATCTCGTCGCTGTCCGTGAACGAGGACGACAAGATCGTGGAAATTCCCCTTTCGCAGCTTCGCCCCAATCCGTATCAGCCGAGGAAAAACTTCTCCGAGGAAGCGATCCGCGAACTGGCCGAATCGATCCGCGAGCACGGCGTCATCCAGCCCATCATCGTCCGCGAGGTGCTGCGGGGCTATGAGATCATCGCCGGCGAACGGCGGTTCAGGGCCTCGGAGCTGCTCGGCAAGGCCACCATCCCCGCGGTGGTTCGCACCTACGACGATCAGCAGATGGTGGAAATCGCCCTCATTGAAAACCTGCAGCGCGAAGACCTCAACGCCCTCGAGGTGGCCGCGGCCTACCAGACCATCATGGAACGGTTCTCCCTGAAACAGGAGGAGCTGGCCCTCAAGGTGGGCAAATCCCGGTCGCACATCGCCAATTTCCTCCGCCTGCTGTCGCTTCCGCAGGAAGTGAAGGATCATGTTTCACGTGGAACATTGTCAATGGGCCACGCCCGGTCGCTGGCCGCCGTCAAGGACGAAACCCGGTGCCGCGAACTGGCGCGTCTGGCGGTGGAGAAAAACTGGAGCGTGCGGGAACTGGAACAGGCCGTGCAGAATCTGGACCGGAAGGCGAAGAAGCCCCGATCCGCGGCCCGATCGGCCCGGCGCGACCCGTACCTGGAGGAAATCGAGCGAAACCTGCGGGAAAAATTCAAAACCACCGTGCGCATCCGCGCCGGCAGGGACAAGGGCAAGATCGAATTCAGCTTCTATGGTCCAAACGATCTGGAAAGAATATTGCAGATGCTGCAGGTGATGGCGTAACCGGGCCCGGAGCACCCGGCGGCGCCGCCGGCGCAAACGGGGGGAACGAAGATGGACAAACCCGTCGTCTACCTGGACAACGCCGCCACTTCGTGGCCCAAGCCGCCGGGCGTCCATGAAGCGATGACGGAGTGCCTGTTGAAATACGGCGCCAACCCGGGACGGGGAAGCCACAGGATGGCGCTGCAGGCCGGGCGCAAGATGCTCGAGGCCCGACAGTTGCTGGCCCGGCTTTTTCACGCGGACAACCCCAATGACATCGTCTTCACGCTGAACACCACCCATGCGCTGAATATCGCCATCCAGGGTTCGCTGCGTCCGGGAGACCACGCCATCGCCACGGCCATTGAACACAATTCGATTCGCCGGCCGCTGGAGGCGATGCGCCGGCTGCGCGGGGTGGAAGTCACCTACATCCCGACGGACGAGGCCGGGCGCATCGACCTGAACGACCTGAAAGCGGCTATCCGGCCGAACACCCGGCTGGTCGCCGTCACCCACAGTTCCAACCTGCTGGGTACGGTGATCCCCGTCGGGGACATCGGTGCCGTAACCCGCAGCCGCGGCATCCTCCTGCTGGTGGACGCGGCGCAGACTGCGGGGGCTCTGGACATTGACGTGGAAACGATGAATATCGATCTGCTCGCTTTTCCCGGCCACAAGGGGCTCATGGGTCCATTGGGCACGGGCGGCCTATACGTTCGTCCGGGCGTCGAACTGGAGCCCCTGATGTACGGCGGGACGGGCAGCCGGTCGGAAGAGCCGGCGCAGCCGGAGGTGCGGCCCGACAAGTACGAGGCGGGAAGCCCGAACACGGTGGGCATCGCCGGACTTGCGGCCGGCGTGAAGTTCGTGCTGGAACAGACGGTGCGGGCAATCGGGGCGAAGGAGCTGGCGCTCGTCCGGCGGCTGATGGACGGGCTGCGGGACATCCCCGGCTTGCGCATGCTGGGACCCGGACCGGAAGAGGAACGGACGGCCATCGTCTCCTTCCTTCTGGAGGGGATCGATCCGGCGGAAACGGCTTTCCTTCTCGACCGCGAATACGGGATCGCGGTGCGCGCCGGATTCCACTGCACTCCGCTGGCCCACGAAAGGGCCGGGACGCTGGGCAGCGGCGCGGTGCGCGCGAGCCCGGGCTATTTCAACAGCGAAGCGGACATTGACGCCCTGGTCGCGGCGGTGGAAGCGCTGGCGAAACGCCGGCCCTGAAACCAGCAAACCGCGGATGGACGAAGTTCCCGTGTAATTTCGATATATGGAGGTTTCGGGAGAGAAAGGTATGCAGGATTGGCTAACCAACGAATATCTGGGGATCGCGCTGGTCGCCGCCATCGTCGCGCTGGCCGCGGCGATCGTCTGGATCGGCGCACTGACGGCCCAGCTGAACAGACTGAAAACCGCGCACCGGAAAATGATCGGCGACACCGGCGTGCCCCGGCTCGAGGACGTTCTTGCGGACGTCCACCAGAAACTGGAGGAACTGCAAAAGAGCAGGGAAGAAATGAAAATCCGCCTTGCGCGGGCGGAAAAACGCCTGTCCGAAATGAACGGGCGTGTCGGCATTCATCGATTCAATGCTTTTGAGGGAACGGGAAGCGATCTGAGCTTTTCTCTGGCCATCGTCAACGACTCGGCCACCGGCGCGGTGCTGACGTCAATCCACGGCAGGGACCAGACGTTCCTGTACGCCAAACCGCTGGAAAACGGCGAATCCGCCTATCCGCTCACTCCGGAGGAAAAGACGGCAATCCGTCTGGCGACGCAAAAGGAATGACCGCGCCGCGGGTGCGCTCGATGGCTCCCAGCAGGCTGTGGGCAATGACGCCGGCCATGTTCATGACCAGGCTGAGGCGGGTGTTTTGCAGCACGAAATATTCCATGAATCCGCCCACGTTGACGATGCCGGTCAGATGGACGTCGCCTACCGGCGGCAGCTTTTTGTTCACCCCAGAGCCGGGCCGCACGGGACCGGAGCCGAACTGGATGCAGCCGACGCTGGACGACTGGCCGAGGGACGCGTCCACCGCGATGATGAACGGGCGGTTCTCGGTTCTCTCGATCCGTCGCAGCGTCTCTTCCAGGTTGACGGCATGCACGGGGTCGTCCAGCGTGCCGTACACGTCGAACAGCGGGCTGCCTCGCCGGACGAGTTCCGTGCCGACCAGCGGACCCAGCGCATCTCCCGTCGAGCGGTCCGTACCCACGCACAGGATGACGATGCGCGTGTCGGGATCCAGCGCGCGCAGTTCCCTTTCGATCCGCTGGGAGAGGCGCTGCCTGGCCATGGGCGCGTCGTAGGGGATTTTGACCGAAAAAGCGGGGCGCGTTTCCGGAACGCCGTTCACCTCGTGCATTCGCCTCCTCTCCGAATATAGTATTAGTATATGGACAAATTGGCAGAACTATACTCGCCGCTCGCCCTGCCGAAGGACGCCGGACGGCGGGCGACAGGTTGAATCAACGAAGGACGGCCACGGAGCCGCGGACGGAGTTGGAGCGCATGGAATCGCTGCTGATCGCCTTCGATTCCACGCAGCAGGCGCTTCGAGCGGAAATGCTGCTGGAATACGCCGGCATCGAAATCGATATCCGCCCGACCCCCAAAGAAATCACGGCGGGCTGTTCGCTGACCATCGCGTTTGAGGCCGCGGATTTGCCGGAGGTGATGCGGATCGTCAGGACCGAAAATGTGGAGATCCGGGGGTTTTTCAAACCAACGGCGAAAGGATACGAGCCGCTCGAAATCCACTGAGCGATGGAGGAATGGCGCATGGAGCCGACCGTCGACCAGCTGTGGCAGCAATTTCTCGATCGCGTCCGTCTGTTCTTGACCGACGAGGAGATGTGGCTTCAGTCCCTCTGGGTGCTGGTTCGCGTCCTGCTCATCTACATCGTCAGCCGCGTCGCGCTCTGGCTGATCAACCGCATGATCGACCGCGTGACCGGCCAGCGCGGCCGCCGCACCAAACTGCGGGTCCGGCGTACGCAGACGATGGCACGGCTTTTGAAAAACGTCAACGTATACGCGATCAACATCATCACGTTCCTGCTCATCCTGGGCGAGTTCCATGTGAATCTGACCCCCCTGCTGGCCGGAGCGGGCGTGGTCGGTCTGGCCATCGGGTTCGGCGCGCAAACGCTGGTGAAGGACCTCATCGGCGGGATGTTCATCCTGATGGAAGACCAGTTCGCGGTGGGCGACGTCGTCCGCATCGGCGGCGCCACCGGCACGGTGGAAATGATCGGCCTCCGCACCACCCGCCTGCGCAGCTGGACCGGCGAAGTCCATATCATTCCCAACGGCTCCATCACGCAGGTCACCAACTATTCCGTGTATCCTTCCCTGGCCGTCGTCGATGTGACCGTCCCCGCGCAGCTGCGCGTCGAGGAAGCGGGAACCCTCATCCGCGGCGTCCTGGACCGGTTTGATGACGCCGCCGTGATCGGCAGGCCGGAGCTTCTGGGATTGCAGGCCGTGGACGCGGCGGGCGCCGTGCTGCGGGTGGCGGCGGCGTGCAAGCCGGACGACCGGCTGGCCGTTTCCCGGAGGCTGAACGAAGCGATCCGGAAAGCTTTCGAGGAAAGGGGCGAAAACGCAGCCGTACCGAAGATTGCCGCGCTGTCCCAGGAGTGACGGGCATCCGGCCGGCGTCCCGGCGGTTTCGGACCCCGGTTGTGTCAGGCGAAAGGAAGCCGGCAGGCGAAAGAGGTGGCGGACATGGAGCGGAAAACGTACGGGCTCGGCGACATCGTGCAGATGAAAAAACCGCATCCGTGCGGAGCGAACGAAATGGAAATCATCCGCATGGGCATGGACATCCGCATCAAATGCGTCCACTGCAAGCATTCGATTTTGCTGCCCCGGGCCAAGTTCGAAAAAAGCATGAAGAAAGTGCTGCGTTCCGCGCACCCGGAAGATGCCGGCTCCTCCGGCTGACGGATGGGTTAGTGTAAAATCTCCGTGGGTGTAGGAATTGGAAAAAGCGGATATAGAAAAAGAGCTTCTCCCTTGGTAAAGTGATGTTTGCACACAACACACCAGGATGGAGGAAGCTCCTGTGAGCCACTT
>Ga0310826_100241_pt1 | contig 74790 bp, 69 predicted proteins | sample WT_ome_FD_201306 | JGI IMG/M metagenome (GOLD analysis project Ga0310826, IMG submission 201306) | Sorghum-adapted microbial communities enriched on wild type (WT) sorghum from Joint BioEnergy Institute, Emeryville, California, United... ... | reverse complement strand
GTCTTTCAGGCGGTGTACCGGAACGGCGTGATGAAGGAGACGTCGGTGCCGATCCGGATCATCGGAAACATCTACAAGTTCGTGTCGGTGCACCGGGTGCAGTGAATGGTGGCGGTCCGGTCCCGACGCGGGCGGGAGATGCGGAACATGAAAGGTTTTCTCTATGCCTGCCATTGGGAGGGGCGGTGGTCGGCCTTCGCGACGATATCGCCGGAGGTCGATCTGGCCTATCGGCTGGATGAGGATTTCCGCCGGATCGTGGAGGAAATCGCGGGCGTCGGCGGCCCGGGGGCGGAGATGCGGCGCGGCGGCCGGGCGCATGCCGTCCTGCTGTTGGACGAGCCGTTGCCGCTCGGCATCGCCTTCGCAGCGGCGGAGCTGTTCGACAGGCGGGCGCGGCGCGTGCGGGGCGAGGCGGATGCCGCCCGGCTGCTGCGCGCCTGCGTGCGCCGTGCGGAGCCGCGCGGCGGATTGCCCGGGCTGGCGGGCGCGAGCCGGATCTTCGGCCGGGAGCGCGCGGCGGGGACGGTGCGCCGCATCGACGCCGTGCGTTGCGGGCGGGCCTCCGGGGCGCGGGAGGAGGCCCGCGCATTGGCGGCGGCCGCGCGCGAAGCCGCCGCCGCGCTTGAGGGGCGGGCGCTTCTGCGCGGCGAAGCGCTCGCCCTGCTCGGCGCTGCCGGGCCCGCGCCCGCCCGTTGGAGCGCCGCCTTCGCCGAAGCGGCGCTCCAGCTCGCGGCCCTGCTGGGCCGGCTGCGCCTCGGCAGCGCCATCGCCCGCGGCCACGGCGTCCGCGGGCGACGGCGCGGGCGCCGCTGCCAACGCTGCGGCAGCGGCGAGGCGCGCATGCGCCGCACGCCCTGCGCCGCGTGCGGCCGCGTCTGCGCCTACTGCGAGGCGTGCCTGCTGCTGGGCCGATGCAGGGAATGCACGCTGCTCGTCAGCGGCATTCCCGGGGGCGCATCCGTCCGCCTGCTTCCGGCGGACGGGCTCCCGCCCATTCCGGCGCGGCTCGCGCGATGGGGGCTCAGCCCGGCCCAGTACGCGGCCGCGGAGTCGGCCTTGCGCTGGCTGGAAAGCGCGTCCGGCCATGACCGTCCGCCCTTCCTGCTCTGGGCGGTGACGGGCGCCGGCAAAACCGAAATGATGTTCACGCTCATCGACTCCGTGCTCGCGCGCGGCGGCAGGGCGATGGTCGCGACGCCGCGCCGGGATGTCGTGCTCGAGCTCGAGCCGCGCATCCGGAGGGCGTTTCCCGGCCGCACCGTCGTCGCGCTGCACGGCGCCAGCCGGGAGAAGTGGACGAAGGCCGACATCACGCTCGCGACGACCCATCAGGCGATCCGGTTCGCGGCCGGCTTCGAGCTGGTCGTGATCGACGAGCTTGACGCTTTTCCGTATCATAACAATCCGATGCTGCAATACGCCGCCGCGAAATGCGTCGCGCCCGGCGGTCACCGCGTGCTGCTGTCGGCGACGCCGCCGGCGGAGCTCCGGCGCGCGGCCGCGCGCGGGCGATTGCCGCACGCGCGCATTCCGGTCCGGTACCACGGTCATCCGCTGCCGGTGCCGGTCGAGCTCCGCACGCCGTCCGTCCGGGAGATGATCCGGCGCGGGACGGTGCCGGACAGGCTGAAGCGGGCGATCTTGTCCTCGCTGGCGAGAGGGGCGCAGCTGTTCGTCTTCGTGCCGCGCATTTCCGACACCGGCCCGGTGGCGGCGCTGCTCGGCAGCTTCTGTCCGCCGGACGCCGCGATCGGCCATACCTCCTCTCGGGATGAGCAGCGCGCGGAGACCGTCATGCGGTTCCGCAATCGCGATCTGCGCGTGCTCGTGACGACGACGATTCTCGAGCGGGGGGTGACGATTCCGCGCAGCGACGTGTTTGTGCTGGACGCCGACGCGCCGCTGTTCGACGGGGCGTCGCTCGAGCAGATGGCGGGAAGGGCCGGGCGATCGCAGGATGATCCCCACGGGCGGGTATATTTTTGCGCGCCGCATGCGACCCGCGCCCAGCGCGCCGCCATCCGGCAGATCCGGGAGATGAACGCGCTCGCCGCGGCCCGCGGGTATCTCCGGCGATGCGGGCCGAGCCCGGGCGGCCGCGGGCATACCGGCGCCGTTCCGATCACGGGAAGCGGCCGCGAAAAAACCGCAGCCGTTCCACTCAAGGGAGGAGTTCGCCGATGACCGGATGGACCGCGCTCATGCGGGGTCTTTTTTCCCGATCGATGGATCTGCTCGGGCCGTCGGACGGGCGGTGCCTTGTCTGCGGCGAACGCCTGCGCGGCCACTCGCCCCGGTCGCCGGAGGAGCTTCGTCTCGGAAGCCGGCTCTGCGCAGGCTGCCAGGCATGCATTCCCTGGATCCGCAATCCCGCCTGTCCGCGCTGCGGCCGGCCGGTGTTCTGTCCGGACTGCGTCCGGCAGCCGGTCCGCGCCTTCGAGATGAATCGCAGCGCGGTGCGCTACAGCGACGAGATGAAGAAATGGCTGGCGCTGTACAAATTCCGGGGCGACGAGCGATACGGCGAACTGCTTGCCGACATGTTGATGCCGGCTTATGAGCGTCTGACCGCGGAAGCGGCCGCCGGGTTCAATCCCGAAGCCGGCCTGGCGTCTATTGCGGCATGGATGGAAGGCATGAAACGGAACGAGATCCCGCGGCCTTCCCTCATGCCGGAAACCGATAGGCAAACCGGGCTGTCTGTCCGCGGCGGCTTCCGTCGGCGGATCTGGCATGCCGTCACCTATGTGCCCGCCAGCCGGGAGCGGGCGGAAGAACGGGGGTTCAATCAGGCGGAGCGCCTCGCCCGCTCGGCCGCGATGCGGGCGAACGCGCCGCTCTTGCCGCTCATCCGGCGCCTGCGCGACAGCGGAAAACAGAGCCAGCGGAGACGGGCCGAAAGGCTCAAGGCGATGCGCGCCATATTCGGGCCCGATGAAGCGGGGCTCAGGCGGCTTGCGGAATTGGCCTTCCGGGCCGGACACCCTCCCGGCGAACCGCTCCGCGTCCTGCTGGTGGACGACATCTACACGACCGGCTCCACGGCGGAAGCGTGCGCCGAAGCGATCCGCGCCGCCGCGCCCTGCCCGGTCCGCGTCTATGTGCTGACGTGGGCGCGATCGTGACGGGGCGGGCAATCGCCGCGGAACCGCCCTTTCGAAAGCCGCCGTCCGTCCGGCAGCTCACGCAGGCTCCCTGCTCCGGGAATGGGGGCGATAACCCGTCATAGTGCCCCGGAAATACCGATCAATGCTCCTTTAGTCCTTATTTTTCGCAAAATCTCGCATTATTCTTCCAGTTCCGCTAAAATAACAGTAGAAGCAATCTGTTGTGCATGGGGGACTGGGGGCCAATGAACCTCGACTATTGTCCGCGTTGCGGCAAGCTGTTCGCCAGGGGCTTACGCGACATCTGTCCGAATTGCATCAAGCAAATAGAGGAAGAATACGAAAAGTGTGTCGCGTACCTGAAGGAGCATCGCCACATCACCATTCAACAGCTGTCGGAGGCAACCGGTGTCTCCGTGCGCCAGATCACCCGGTTCATCCGTGAAGGACGAATCGGCATCGACAATTACCCGAACATGCACTACGCTTGCGAATCCTGCGGAATGCCGATCCGGGACGGCAACCTGTGCCCGAACTGCATCAAGAAGCTCGCGGACGAGATCAAGGCGCAGCAGGCGATCGACGCCCGGCTGAAAGCGGAAGCGCAGGCCGAACGGTTCAATACGTATCAGATCAAGCATACCGAACGGAAAGATCGTTGATCCGCCTATAAATTTTGTGACCCAGGCAACCGATAATACCCACATAGGGATTATCGGTTGTTTTTTTGCATTGCGGTTTGGAAGAGGTGGCAGCCATGAAGATCAACGAGATCGGACGCCTGAACGCCGTCCGGACATATCAGAAACATCAGGACACGCGCTCCGACGGCAAGGGCGCGCTGAAGCGCCGGGACGAAGTCCGGATCTCGCCGGAAGCGCAGCAGCTTCTGTCGGACAGCCGGATCTTCGGCGCCGAACGGGCGGAGAAGATCAGCCGGCTGAAGGAGTCCGTATCGACGGGCACGTATTACGTCGATGCCGGCAAGATCGCCGACAAGCTGTGGCCGTATTTGAAATGACGCAGGAAAGACGGTGAGCCGGATGGCGGTCCAGGATATCGTCCGGATACTGGATGAACAAGCGGAATTGTACGGCGAGCTGCTTGAGACGGCAAACGAGAAGACGCCCGTGCTGGTGAAGGGCGACGTCGATCAGCTCAACGCGATCGTTCAGCGGGAGCGCAAGCTGATCGCCAGGGCAGAGCAGCTTGAGCAGCAGCGCATCCTCGAGACGCACCGCCATTTCGTGTCGCTGGGATATATCTCCCGCATGAACACGCTGCGCGAAGTCATCCAGTCGGTGAACCAGCCCGAGCTGAAGCAGAAGCTCATCGAGCAGCAGCGGGAGCTGTCGCGATTGCTGGAAGAACTGCGCCGCGTGAACGAGCTGAACCAGCAGCTGATCCGCCAGGCGCTGGCGTTCATCGATTATTCGATCGGACTGGCGGTGGACGACCCCGCCGAGGATATCGTGTATCAGCATCCGCAGAAGAATCCGGGAAGCGCGGGCAGAACCGGCATTTTCGATACGCGGGCCTGATCCCCCAAGGAGGCGGCATACGTTGAGATCGACATTCCATACGCTGGAGACATCGAAGCGAAGCCTGTTCACGCAGCAGGCGGCCATCAATACGGTAGGACACAACATCGCGAACGCGAACACCAGGGGCTATTCGCGCCAGGTCGTCAGCATGACGGCCGCAAGGCCGATCGAGGCCTACGGCATCGGCCGCACGACGATTCCGGGGCAGCTCGGCACGGGCGTCGAGTTCACGGACATCCGGCGGATCCGGACGGCGTTTCTCGATGACCAGTACCGCAATCAGAACAAACTGGTCGGTACTTATACGGTCCAGGCGGACACGCTGGACAAGCTCGAGGCGATCATCAACGAGCCGAGCGACGCCGGCCTCCGGAGCGTGCTGGCGCAATTCTGGAACGCCTGGTCCGACCTGAGCAAGGACCCCGAGAACGTCACGGGCCGCAAGATCGTGCGCGAGAGCGCGCTGGCGCTGGTTGACGCGTTCAATTCGATCAGCCGGCAGCTGAACGATCTGTCGGCGGACCTGACGACGAACATCGAAGTCAAGGCGACGGAGATCAATACGATCCTCTCGACGATCGCTTCGCTCAACACGGAGATCCGGCGGATCGAGGGGCTCGGCGACAAGGCGAACGATCTGCGGGACCAGCGCGATGTGCTCGTCGACGATCTGTCCCGGATCGCGAACGTCTCCGTCATCGAATCGGAGACGGGATATACGATATCGATCGGCGGCGTGACCGTCGTCGACGGCAGCACCGCGACGACGGTCACGGCGCAGATGCTGGTGGACGCCTACCAGAACGGAGATCTGAACAGCGGCGAGGTTCACGGCATGATCGTGTCGCGCGACGTCTATGTCGCGGAATATCGCCGCCAGCTTGATTCGCTGGCGAACACGCTGGCGACCGGCGAGATTCAGGTCATCCTTCCGGCGGGATCCTACATTCCGCAGGACATCGCGTCGACGCTCAATCCCCCGATCACGTCGCCGCTTGCCAGCAACACCGTCGTGACGGTGAAAGGGATCAACGGCCTGCATCAGCTGGGGTACACGCTCGAAGGCGGCTCGCCGCCGGCTAGCGGACTTCCGTTCTTCACGACATCCGACGGATCGTCCGTCTTCACGGCCGGCAATCTGCGGCTCAATCCCGCGATCGAGGCCGATGTGAACAAGATTGCGACGTCCATGCGGCTGGATGCCGGCGGCGCCGTCGTGCGCGGGAACAACACGCTCGTGCTCCTGATGAGCGAGCTGAAGGACACCCGGTTCACTTTCGACGAGACGTCGAGCGGCAACGGCGTGACCAGCGCGACGCTCGGCAGCTACTACAACGCGCTTGTCGGCGAGATCGGCGTCATCGCGAACCGGATGAAACGCAACATGTTGAATTCGCAGATGCAACTCGATCAGGTCGAGTCCAACCGCCAGTCGGTCAGCGGCGTGTCGCTGGACGAGGAAATGTCCGACCTGATCCGGTTCCAGCACGCATACAATGCCGCCGCCCGGCTGATGACATCCTTCGACGAAATGCTGAACAAACTGATCAACGGCACCGGCGTGGTCGGCCGCTGACGAGTGAGGAGGTAACGGCATGCCACTGCGCGTGACACCGGGAATGATGCATACGCAGCTGACCCGGAACCTGAACCGCACGCTGACGGAAATGTCGAAGCTGCAGGAGCAGATGACGACCGGGCGCAAGATCAACCGCGCCTCGGACGACCCCGTGGGCATTACCTATTCGCTCCGCTATCGCAGCGAGCTGCAGGCCAATGTGCAGTACCAGAAGAACATCGACATGGCGCTGTCCTGGCTCGACTTCAACGACACGGTGCTGCAGCAGGCGCAGGACGTGCTGAAGCGCCTCAAGGAATTGGCCGTGCAGGGCGCGAACGGGACGAATCCGGGCGTCGCGCTCGGCAACATCGCAGACGAAGTCGTGCAGCTCAAGGAGCAGATCATTGACATCGCGAACAGCACGCTGAACGGGAAGTATGTGTTCAACGGCGAGAAAACGGATATCATCCCCTACGATCCGACCGTACCGTCGTTTGATCCGAGCCAGGTCGTGACGGATTCCGGCGCGATCTACTACATGGTCGGCGTCGGCGTGAAACTGCAGATTAATCTGAGCGGCAATGACGTGTTCGGCCGCCCCGGCGAAGCGGACAACATCTTCACCGTATTCGACGAGATTATAAATGCGCTCCAGAACGGCAATCACGCGGGAGTAACGGCGCAGATCGCCAACATCGAGTCCCGCATGGACAAAATCCTGACGCAGCAATCGGAGATCGGCGCGCGCGTCAACCGCGTTGAGCTCATGCAGAACCGGCTGAAGGATCTGGAGCTCAATCTGACCGATCTCCAGTCGAAGACGGAGGACATCGACTTCGAGAAGCTGATCATCGACGCGAAGATCAACGAGAACATTTACCAGGCGTCGCTCTCCGTCGGCGCGAAGATCATCACGCCGTCGCTGGTCGATTTCCTCAAGTAAGGCGGCGGACGTCATGATGCCGCAGATTTATGTCGAGACGCAGCGCGGGATGATCAGCGCCGAATCCCGGCAAGGCCGGTTCGAGGTCGAGCGGCGTCAGCCGGACGTCCGTGTCGAGACGAAGCGCGCGGTGATTACGGCCCGCAATAGGCCAAGTGAGTTGAAAATTGACAACACCTTGACGCATAATGCGCTCACCGGCGGCAAGATGGAGCATTTCTGGCTGAACCTCTACGCCCAATACAAGGCGGTGGCGCTCAAGAATCTCGAGAAGATCGTCAAGGACGGCAACCTGTTGGGGGATCTGAGAATACGCCACAATCCGATTCCGGACATCGCCCTGGACGATTTCATCGAAGGGCCGCCGGATTTGCAGGTGTATGGCGAGGCCAGACCCGACAACACGAAGATCGAATACACTCCGAACGATCCGGATATCCAGGTCGATCCGGGCGGGGTGGAAATCGATGCGCAGATCCATCGTCCGGACATCCGCTATCACCGCGGATACGTCCGGATCTACATGATGCAGTATCCGAAGGTGACGATCATTCCGCCCTCCGCGATCGAATTAATGGCGTAATCCGCGGAAATACAGTTAGAATAAAGCTATAAGCGAGCCACGGTTTCGCTTGTAGCTTTTTCTTTATCGAGTGAATGGAGGATTGCGGGGATGAAAATTGAGACGACCCTATTCGGCGAGCTCGAGATCGGCGAGGAGGACATTTATTCGTTTCCGGACGGCATCCCGGGCTTCGAGCAGGACAAACGGTTTGCCCTGGTCGGCCTGGATGGGTTGGACGGCTTTGCCTGCCTGCAATGTGTCGACCGCGGTGAGTTGAGCTTTATCGTCGTGAATCCGTTCATGTTTTTCCCCGATTACGAATTCCAGTTGCCGGATGCGGATGCCGGTCGACTCGAGGCGGAGGATCCCGGCGACCTGTCCGTCTGGGCGATCGTAACCATAAGAGACCAACTCGAGACGGCGACGGCCAACCTGGTCGCTCCGGTGGTCATAAACCTCAGGAAAAGACTGGGCAAGCAGGTGATTCTGGTCGCTTCACGGCTGGGAACGCGGCACGCGTTGTTCCCGGCAACGAAGGGGGTGTAGCGGATGCTGGTGCTCTCGCGCAAGAAAGGCCAGACGATCGTGATCGACGGGCGCATCGAGGTGACGGTGCTCGAGGTGGAAGGAGACGCGGTGAAAATCGGCATCTCCGCTCCGAGGGACGTGCAGATCGCGCGGCGGGAATTGCTGCAGTCCGTCAGGGAGACGAACGAAGAGGCGGCGTCCGCGACAATCGATGTCGGTCAGCTGCAAAAAATCGCCGAAAATCTCAAAAAAAATTTGAGCTGACCTCTAAAAAAACCGATGGTGCTGCCGATATAGAAATTGAGGCTTGACATGGGGCGGCCGACCCATGCCGGGCATTCCACAGGGAAGTGGAACAACAATATTTCAAGGAGGAAAAAGCATCATGCGGATTAATCACAACATCACGGCGCTCAACAACCATCGCAACATGACGCTGAACAACACGGCGCTGGCGAAGAACATGGAGAAGCTGTCGTCCGGTCTGCGGATCAACCGCGCGGCTGACGACGCTGCCGGCCTCGCGGTTTCCGAGAAGATGCGCGGCCAAATCCGTGGTCTCGAGCAAGCGCAACGGAACGTTCAGGACGGCATCTCGTTCGTCCAGACGGCTGAAGGCGCGATGAACGAAATCAGCGCCATGCTCGTCCGGATGAAGGAACTGAAGGTGCAATCGCTGAACGGCACGTATCAAGATTCGGACATCAGCAACATCAACCAAGAGCTCAACGCGCTGGGTTCGCAAATCAACCTGATTCTGAACAACACGACGTTCAACGGCATCAACATCACCCAGGACACGAACATTGCTTCCGACGACAAGGGCACGACGATCGTCATCGGCGGCATCGATTCGGTCGGATTCATTAACCTGGATTCTTCCGTGACCCTGTCGCAAATCAACAACGCAATCGAGCGGGTTGCAACCGAACGCGCGAAGCTCGGTGCGCTGCAAAACCGTCTCGAGTACACGTCGAACAACCTGGGCACGACGATCGAAAACCTGTCGGCGTCCGAATCCCGGATCCGCGACACCGACATGGCGAAGGAAATGGTCGAACTGGCGAAGAACCAAATCCTTCTGCAATCGTCGCAAGCTATGCTCGCGCAAGCGAACGCGGCGCCGCAAGGCGTGCTGACGCTTCTCCGTTAATCGCGCGGCGAACGACCCAAGACCCTGGAAGTTATCCAGGGTCTTTTTTCGTGCGTATACCTAAATAATCGCGCGTTTTACGTCGATATATAAGACAAACAACTTTTTGTGCGGAGATGATACGTCATGGAAGTGCAAGCCGCAAGACACGTTTCGGTTCCGATAAACACTTCGGGGGCCACTGTCGAGACGGCCGAAGATTCGGGCGCGTCCGCAAGCCGAATGGCGGCCGTGAAGACGATTCGCAGCCTGAAGCAGCTCGAATTCGCGGAGATTAATGGCATGAAAGTGATGATCGGCGAGGAGCAGCTCATCCAAGCCATCGAGCGGGCGATCCGGGAGATGACCGGCCCCGAAACCGCGCTCGAAGTGAAGATCCACGAATCGACGCGCTCCGTGGTCATGCGGGTCATGAACCGGGAGACCGGCGAACTGATCCGGGAAGTTCCGCCGGAGCGCACGCTCGACATCGTCTACAAAATGATGGAGATTGCGGGTTTGTTGTTTGACGAGAGGGTATAGGAGGCGCAGCCATGACCATACGTATATCCGGATTCAACACCGGGCTTGACATTGACCAAATCGTCAAGGATTTGATGAGCGTCAAGCGGCAACCGCTGAACAAACTGCTGCAACAGAAGACGCTGATCGAATGGAAGCGGGATCAGTACCGCGAACTGAGCGCCAAGATCGTCGATCTGCGCAACAACAAGCTGTTCAATTACAGTATGAGCAGCGCGCTCAAGGCCAAGAAGGCGACGGTGTCCGGGACAAACGCTTCCGCGATCACCGCGAAAGCGTCCGCCGGCGCCCAGACCGGAACGATCGCGATCGAGGTCATATCCCCGGCAACGGCGGCTTATGCGCGTACAGCCGAGAATGCTCCGGTAAACGCGACTTCGTCCACGAAACTGACGGAACTCGGGTTTACGGTTAAAAACGTCTTGGACGACAATGACGAAGTCATTGCGAAGGTCATCGAGGTTGAAATCAACGGCGTCACGATCTCGGTCAATGAAGATGCGACGGTCGGCGATCTTGTCAATGCCATCAACATCAGCAAGGCGGGCGTGTCCGCATTCTTCGATGATGTCACGAAACGCCTGTCGTTGACAGCCAAGGAGACCGGCACGGGTCCGATAAGCTTGTCCTCCAATCTGGAAAGCCAATTCAACCTGACGGATACCGAGAGTGGCTCCAAGGCGAGGGTGGTCATCAACGGAATCGAAACGGATCGTGACAACACGTTCACCGTGAACGGGGTTGAAATTACGATCCATGGCTCCACCCACGGCGAGACGCTCGTCATCAACGTCGGAACCGATACGGACAAGATCGTGGAGACCGTAAAGTCGTTCATCAACGACTACAACAGCCTGCTGGAAACCATCAACAAGAAGTTGAACGAAGAGCGGTACCGGGATTATCTGCCTCTCACCAGCGAACAGAAAGAAGAGATGAAGGAGAAGGAGATCGAGCTGTGGGAGGAGAAGGCGAAGAGCGGCTTGCTTCGCAACGACAGCATCCTGTCGAATCTGGTCAATGATTTCCGGGTCGCCATGCTTACGGATGTGGTGATTGGCGGCGAGAAGGTGAATCTGGCCCAATACGGGATCGGCACAGGGGATTATACGCAACGCGGCAAGCTGGTCATCGTTGACGAAGACAAGCTGCGAGCGAAGATCGAGGAAGATCCCGACAAGTTTATGGCGTTGCTCACCCAGAATTCGTCCATTTCCGATCCCCGGATTGCCCAATCGGCAACAGCCGCGGACAGCGGGTTGTTCAGACGGTTGTCCAATACGATGTCCAGGACGCTTGATCTGCTTGCGGAGAAGGCGGGTATCAGCCGGTTCAGCGCAGATGTCAACTACACGTACTCGGAAAGCAGTCTGATGGCCCAGGAACTGCGCTACCTGAACTTGCGCATCCAGGATATGAACGCCCGGCTCCTCCAGATCGAGAACAATTATTACAGACAATTTACGGCAATGGAGACCGCGATCAGCCGGTTCAACGCGCAATCTGCCGCACTGTCCGGTTACTGGAACTGATTGGAGCGTGAGGTTATGCTGACATCACCGCATCAAATCTATCAGCAGGCAGCCGTCAACACTTCATCGCCAATTCAGCTCGTGCTCATGCTGTATGACGGCGCGATCCGAAACGTCAAGCTGGGCGTTGAAGGCATCGAGGAGAGGAATATCCAGAAGTCGAGCACCTATCTGCTCAAGGCGCAGAGCATCATTAATGAATTGATCGGTTCCCTCAATCTGGACTATCCCATTGCTCAAAATCTGTTGCAAATCTACGACTACATGCTCCGTCGACTGATTGAAGCGAACATCAAAAAGAGCAAAGAACCCGCGTTGGAAGTGCTCGGGCATCTGAACACCTTGCGGGATGCCTGGCATCAGATCGCCAAGCGGGGATCGTCGGGTACCGGCAATGGATGAACTGTTGGACAGCCTGCTGGCAGAATCGAAGCGATTGGGAGAACTGGGCAAGGACGCCGGATACGAATCGTTCATCCGGCTTGTCGAGATGCGGGATCAACTGGTTCAAGCGATCAGCGGGTACGAACTTACGGATGAACAGAAGCGCAAACTCCTGGAACTGCAGGCCCATGATGCCGTGCTGCTCCGCCATATGAACGAACTGAAGCGGGAGGCGGAAAAGGGTTTGCAATCGATCCGCAATTCCAGGATTCAGCAGCAGGCCTACCAATCGAATACCCCCTATGAGAGCATGTTGTTCGACAAAAAAAGGTAACAGGCGGTCTGGACTGCCGATTCGGCAGTCTGTTTTTCTTCGGTCGCCGGCTAATGGAAAACAATGGATTCGGAGGTTACGCCATGAATCAAGCCATGACCGATACGGACGAGTTGCAGAATGTTCTCGAGGCCATGAAGCGCGACCTCCCATCGTTGGCGCAAGACTGCGAAAGCGTGGCTGAGCGGCTGTACGAAACGGTTGATCCGGAAACCTGGTCGAGGATCGGAGATCTGGTGGAGCGGATGGACCAGTTGTACCGGAGGGCTGATCTCATCTCCCGCGTACTTGCGGATCTGACGGACTATGAAGAGCTTCAGACCGTCGCCGAGACGTTCGTGCGGGAGTTCGCGGGAAAATTCCGGACCATGAACGATTGCATGGATCGGGAGGAGTATCGCGATGCCGCAGACTGTCTGAAGTATGAACTGGTTGATCAGCTTCGAGGGCTCGCGCGCGCGCTCGGCGATGAAATAGAAGTCATGGACGCGAGATATCGGAAAAATCTAGACTACCTTCAGCGCACATTTCCCGCAGTTTATCAGGAGATCGCCGGAGTGGAGCCGGATTGGCTGAACTATCAGATTGTCTATGCCAGGACGGGGATGCCGAATCTGAAGATCCGGACCGAAGACAACCGCTGGATCAAGTTTTACAGCCATTACGATCCGGAAGCGGAGACGGCGCGTTGGGGGGCAAAACTGAAGGGTGAACTGGGCGAGACAGCCGACATGATTCTGTACGGCCTCGGATTTGGATACCATCTGCTTCTGCTAAGCCTGCACATCCCGAATCTGAGGATCAGCATTTATGAACCGAACAAGCAGATTTTTATCGCCGCCATGCATGCGGTGGATCTGGAATCGCTGTTCGCCAGGGTCAGAGTAATCGATTTGTTGGTCGGCGGCGATACCATGAGGCGCGAGCGGTTGGTATTCAATTTCATGAAAATGTCCGGTTCCAATCCTTCCGTGCAGGCACTTCCCATCTACGGGCGGCTAGACCCGAGCGGCATGCTCGAGTTCCGCGACGACGCGAAAACGGCCAGCATGACTTACGCATCTTCGATAACGACATACGGAAAGTTCGCCTACGACTGGCTGCGAAATCGAATGTTCAACCTGCCGGCGATCCTGAATTCGCCGTCCATCCGAAACTTCAAAGGCGCCTTGGCCGGCAGAACGGCGGTTATCGTCGGAGCCGGGCCATCGCTGGAACCTGAAATTCCGGTGCTGCGGGAACTGAAGAAGCATGCGGTGATCATCGCCGCGGGCTCGACAATCCAATCGCTGATGCACTATGGCATCGAGCCGCATGCTCTGGCGGTCATTGATGGCGGTGAAGTGAATTATGCGATATATGACCATATCTCGATCCGGCATATCCCTCTGTTGTTTGGTCCCATGGCGCATTACTGGGTGGTCGATTCCCATGACGCGGACAAGTTGATCCACTTCTATCTCAAGGAGGATTATCTGTCGCATTATTTGATAGGGCTTGGCGATGATGATCCGATATTTGATTTGGTGCCGTCCGTTACGGGAAATGCGATCGAGGCCGCCATTTACATGGGGTGCACCGAGATCGTGTTGGTCGGCCAAGATTTGTCTTACCCGGCCAGCCAAATCTATTCGCCGGGAGCCAAACATGTCACCGAGCAGGATCAGAAGCGGATCATCGAAACGGCGAAATACACGGTCGAGAATGTGAACGGGGGTGTCAATCAAGCCACACACGGCCTGTACGTCACATTGAAGCATCTGGAAGCGCTTCTGAGACAATATCCGAATATCCCGTTCACGAACACGTCGAGATACGGCGCAAAAATCAAGCATACGCGCTGGGAGCCGCTTGAAAGTGTGCTGGAACGGCTCAAAGGGCATGAGGTTCCTGAAGATGCCATTGGACGTCTCCTGGGAGCTCCGGAGAATCTGTACGATGAACAGCGCAGAGCTCAGGCGCGCGCGCGTCTGACGCATCTGCCGGTGCAAATCGACGAGTTTGAAAAATGGCTAAAACGCATCAGGGAAAAGCTTGATCAATTGCCCAAGCTCAGTCGGAAACATACCAACCGATGTTTACAATACATGCGCGAAATTGAACTGGACTGGGTACGGGTGACGAGCAGCGTGCCGTTCATTACCTTCTGCACCGCGTTGAACATGGCCGATATCCGGGCATTTGACCGGGATCGACCGGAACTCGAACGGGAGACGCGGATTGAACGCAAAGCTCGGCTGTTCGTCGAGATATTGGGGCCCATCGCAGAAGCTTTGCAATCCAGTGTTCCCAAGATGAGAAGATTGACAGATCGAGCGATCGAGCGAATAAAGGATTGAGCCGGATGTACAAGGGAAAAAAAATTTTGATTACCGGCGGAACCGGAACGATCGGCTTCCACCTGACACGCCGGCTGCTCGAGGAAGATCCGGCTGTCATCCGGATTTTTAGCCGGGACGAATACAAACAGTTCAATATGAGCGTCGACTTTCAAGAGTACGCGCACAAGCTCCGGTTTCTGATCGGTGATGTCCGCGACCAGCAGCGTCTGCTCCGCGCGATGGAAGACATCGACTATGTGTTTCATCTGGCGGCGATGAAACATGTGCCTTCCTGCGAATACAATCCGTTCGAAGCGGTGCAGACAAACGTCATCGGCACTCAGAATGTCATTCAGGCAGCGCTGCAGAACAATGTGCAGAAGGTGTTGTTCACGAGCTCCGACAAAGCGGTCTCGCCAATCAACACTTACGGCGCCACGAAATTGATGGGCGAGCGATTAATTTCTGCTGCCAATTATCAGAAAGGTCCCAAACCGACAATCTTTACCTCCGTGCGGTTCGGCAATGTCATGGGTTCAAGGGGTTCTGTCATTCCGTTGTTCAAAAAGCAAATACTCGAACAACAAAGGATTACGGTTACCAACCTGAACATGACCCGATACATGATGACGCCGAACCAAGCGATCAGCCTGATGCTGGAGGCAAACCGTCTGGCGGCCGGCGGTGAGGTGTTCGTGCTTAAAATGCCGATCGTTCGGTTGTCTGATTTGGCGGCAATCATGGTTGAAGAGGTTGGAAGACGGTTTCTTCTCTCAAATATTGAAGTCGTGGAAATCGGTCCCCGGCCGGGAGAAAAGATGGATGAGAAATTAATGACATCCGAAGAAGAAAAACAGATGATCGAGACGGAATGGATGTATATTATTCAGCCACCATACGCCCACTCCAAGACCGCATACCAACATATGGATAAATTCATACCGATTTTTACTTATAATACCAATGAAATCATCAGCAAAGAGACTTTGAGAACTTGGTGCATCGACGAAGGTCTAATTTGAGCTCTGGTTTATGTTGAATATTGGGTTTCGATATGATGCAGTCAATGCGGTATTTACGTTTTTTGTCAATATTTCTTGAGGCAAAAGGTGTAGCGGATGGAAAACAAATTGCTTCTAACAAAAGAACAACTGACAAGACTTTTAAACCCGCATTTCTTCAACTTTGAAAAGTTAAATGATGTTTATCATGTGGAATATAAACTTCCTTTAGATCTTCTCGGGTCCAGGAGATTCGATATCATTGCGAAGTATATCTATGCCAAGCACAAGAAACTGGGAGTAAACTCAAGCTGGGCAGAACGACTGTATATGAACCACATCTACGCGTTCAATAACGGGATCGAAGGTGATGGATCAAGCAAAGAATCCGTCATGGATTTCGTAAACGCTTATAACGAGTTGATCTCTTCGATTTCTCATGATGGGTTTGATATCAATAAAACGGTTGTTCCCATTGGCAATCATGGTGAACCATTGGATGGCGCTCATCGAGTTGCGGTATGCTTGGCGTACGATTTGAAAGTTCCGGTTGTCCGCTTCGATCAATCTTGTTGCTATGATTATAGATATTTCGTATCGAGAGGACTCGAAAGAGCATGGTGTGATGTTATTGCTTTGGAGATGGCGAAGCTATTCACGGACTCGTATATCATCATAATATTCCCGTCTGCACAGGGCAAAGATCAAGAAATAGCGGAACTAATTTCTGATTATTGTGAAATATGTTATCAAAAAGATGTGGAACTCAATCAGAACGGTGCATTGAACTTAATCAAGGTGATCTATAAAGGTGAAAGCTGGATAGGCGATTGGAACAATAATTTTTCCGGCGCTAAAGGAAAAATGGAACCTTGTTTTCAGAATGACGGCCCCGTACGTGTGTACCTGGTTCGCGCTGCGGATCCGGAACAGTTGATTCTGCTCAAAAAGCAGATTCGCGATTTGTTCGGCATTGGAAATCACTCCGTGCATATTAACGATCATCATGAAGAGACGGTGCGATTGGCGCAAACCTTTTTTAACGATAATAGTATTCATTTTTTAAATTACTCAAAACTAAATGGAAGATTTCGCAATTTTATTGATCTTCATGAACGATATAAATTGTGGGTCGAGAACTCCGGGATTTCGCCAGAGTATTTTTGTGTTGATTCAAGTGCTGTAATGGGTGCTTATGGCATTAGGGAACCGAACGATCTGGATTTTATTTGCTTCCTTGATTATGCGCAGTCCGGATATTCTGATATCAGCAATCATGAAGCCTATACAAGCTTTCTTCCAAAACCAAAGAACGAAATTATTTTTAATCCTGCTTATCATTTTTATTATGACGGATTGAAATATGCGTCCATTGCTGTTGTCAGAGAAATGAAAAACAAAAGATCGGAAGGAAAGGACATCATCGATGTTCAACTCATTGATTATTTTTTTGAACAAGACATGAATTTTGCAGGTGAAAACGACGAGCAGAATGACGAGTTAATCGGAAAGAAAATCATTTTGTTTGGTGCCAGTACCCTGGGATCCGAATACTCGAAAAAGCTTGAGTATCCTGTGGCGTACTATGTTGATAATGACTCCAGAAAATGGGGAACCTTATTTGATGGTATTACTGTTAAGAGCCCTGATCAACTATTGGAAGAAAATCCGGATAACATTGCGATTATTATTTCAAGCATGTATGTCGACGAAATATCGAGTCAGTTACACAATATGGGTTTCGTAAGAGGCGTACATTTTTGGGGAAGTCTGTTTGAAGCAACGAGCGGAGACTTTATTCGAAAAATCGCTTATTGCGGATTCAAGCTTTATTACAATCGTGGTGAATCCCTGGTCAAAGGTTATTTGTCGGAAGGCTATTACGAGAAAGAATTATGCGAACAAATTGTAAAAAAACTGGAATCGGTCGAACATCCCGTATTTCTGGATGTTGGCAGCCACGTAGGGCTGATCAGTTTTTATGTAGCTTCCAGGATTCGTTCTGCTGCAATTTACGCGTTCGAACCCAGTCCTCTTCAAAACCTGATGATGAAATATACGATTTATGACAACAAGTTGCAAGAAAAAGTATATTTGTTTGATGAAGCGTTAGGCTGCGAAGAAGGTGAACCGTTCTTTTATGTACATAGTCCAAAAGACGCTTCAAGCGACGGACTCGTGGAAACGAAGCAAGAAAGCTTCACAAAACGGATCAAGATAAAAGGAACGACATTGGACAGTTGGTGGGAAAAACATGGCCAACCACACGTGAATGTTGTGAAGATTAACACGGAAGGTTCAGAGTTTTGGGTGCTGACCGGCGGCAAAAAAATGATATCAAGCTGCAAGCCGATAATATATTTCGAAATGAAGCCGCACAAGATTGAAAAATATCCGTACACAGCCTTTGACATCTTGAAATGGTTTGACGAATTGGGGTACAACGTTCAAAGCGTGTTTTGTGGAAACATCATTACAAAAGAAAATTTGGACCAATATTACGGTAAGGAAGATTTCTTTGTCGGTTGTTCCAATATATGATCCGGTTCAGCTCATGAAGATTTTGGCTGACCGGATGAAAGGGATAGTGCCCTATGAACGTTGTTTTGGTCATCCAATCCTGTCCATGGTTTCGAGTTCAGGAACTCCTTCCGGAAATTAAAAATCGTTATTCCGGAAGCCGCATGTGGCTGCTGGCATCAGATCCGCCAGAAGAGAGTGAGGAACTGTTTGAACGTGTTTTGCGTTTCCCCAAAGCCACCAAACGATTTGCTCCTTTGCGTAATGTTGACTTTATTAAAAAACTGAACCGGAAATACAGTCCGTTTGAGGCGGTCATTTTTATTTATACCGACCCCGTGGGAATCAATCACAGCAACATGCGTTTGCTTGCGTGTCAGTTAGAAACGTTGGATATCTATGCGATAAACAACAGGAACGAATGGAATAAAGTCGATAGAGAAGATTTTGTGTGGGATTTAATGGAGGAATTTGAGCTCACGTATCCCGCGATTGCTTATCGCTTTTTTGGAAAGTTTATAAAGTCTTACAGAAAACAGTTGAATATAACGATCAACCGACCGCCCAAGCGATTCACCGTGGTTACAAATTCATTGACTTCGGGTGGGGTTGAACTTCTCTTGTATCACCAGATAAAAGCGTTGACGGACCAAGGATATGAGGTTCAGCTTTTGGCGGGTTCCGGTGGATTGTTATATAGTTGGTTTGAGAATTTACCAATTGACTTGCATGTTCATCATAAAGAGGAATCAGAATTTGATGTCGTGACCTTGAGACTGGTTCCATGGCTTGTTGCCTGTATGAGTCGGTTTAATCCTGACGCGCTAATGGTCTACCATACGCTTCCATTTGTTCCCGCATTATTGGCGGGGACGATATGTCAAGTTCCATTGATTTTGCGTTCTGAAAACAGCGTGGTGACCACTGGTTACATGGGAAAGCGAAACGATATGCGAACCAAAGCTTTGGGAGACTGTTATGATGGAACTTTTGCCGTCAGCCGCGCTGTTGCCGCAAGTCTTAACCGATCTGTACGCGATCAATGTGCCATCATTCCCGGAACAATAGCGAAGCCTGAGCACTATATAGGGATAGAACCGGTAAAAATCGATACCGATACCACGATCCGTTTTTTGACTGTCGCAAGACTGTCAAAAGAAAAAGGGATAGAGATATTGCTGGATGCAGCTACGGAAGTGTTGAAAGATTTTCGCAATATAGAATTTCACCTTGTTGGCGATGGCGGTCTCAGGAATCAGCTCGAAACCAAAATTAGCGAGCTGGGATTAACTGCTCATATCCATCTCCATGGTTTTCAAGAGAATGTTCCCGAGCATTTGAGTCGGTCGCATGTTTTTATTTTGCCCTCTTTCCATGAAGGATTGCCCATGGCGGTAATTGAAGCCATGATGGCCGGCAGACCTGTTATTGCAACGGAAATAAGCGGCATTACAGAATTAATAGATTCCAATACCGGTTGGCTGGTCAAACCGGGGGATCCCGAGGAATTGGCCAACATGATTCGGGAAGTTTTGAGAGCCCCTGAAGTCATCCGTTGCCGTGGAGAGCAGGCACGTGAAAAAGCGAGGCGTGAATTTACTTTTCATGTCATGATGGATAAGCTGATCAGATTTATTCATTTGGAGTGGGAAAAGCGATTCGGGAATTACAGCAATAAGCCATCCGAGGGAGTGAAGCCGCATGTTACCGACCATTAGTGTCGTAATGCCGGTTCGTAACGGAATGCCGTGGCTTGAAGAAGCGGTTCAATCCATACTTGCACAGGAATTGGAAGAAGACTTTGAAGTGTTGATCATTAATGATGGATCGGAAGATGGCACCAGGGATTACTTGGATTCTCTCCGGGATGAACGGATCCGAATTGTACATTTTGAAGATAACAAGGGAATTGTGGAAGCTCTGAATACCGGTATTGCGTTGGCAAAGGGCAAGTATCTTGCCCGGATGGACGCAGATGACGTTTCATTGCCGCAAAGGTTCGATCTTCAGAAACGATTTCTCGACGACAATCCGGATTATGGTTTGGTAGGAACGGATATTGAGGCATTTTCACATATAAGCGGCAGCCAAATCGAGCAACAAGCAGCTATTGTCGAAAAATGGTTTAACGATGGTCACTCACATGACGAATTGAAGGCACTGCTGCTCCTTGGCAATCCGATCACTCATCCTTCCGTCATGTTTCGCAAAACCGTCCTGGAAGAGGTTGGGGGTTACAGGAGCGAATATGAATATGCGGAAGACTACGATCTGTTTGTTCGGCTTTCTCGAATTACCAAAATGGCAAAAATTCCGCGGAAATTGTTAAGATACAGGGTGCACCCAAGTCAAACTTCGTCAAAATACGCTGAAAAGCAGCGTGAAATTGATGCCAAAATCAAAACCCGAATATTGATAGACCATTACCTTGCGTCTGACAGGAAAGTTCTTATTTGGGGAGCTGGAACCGGCGGACAAAAAATTGTTCGCACGTTGAAAGACGCCGGGGTCGATATTGTTGGCTTTATTGATAACGACGATAAAAAGTGGGGGACCTATATTTACGGTGTTCCGGTCATTGGCGGGGAGTCATCGATCGATAAGGCCAATGCAGATTTTGTTCTTATTGCGACTTCGTTGGGAAGATCTTACGCCGAACAGTATCTTTCCAATAAAGGTTTGCAAAAGTTGAACGACTATCTCGCAGTCTGGTGATCGTGATTCTGCCCCTGTGTTAATGAAGCAATGATAGGTCTTGCCCGGGATTTGGATGTGAAAGGTTGGTGAATATGAGCGGACGGATAGCGGTTGTGATTTGCAACTGGAACAAAAAAGATTATGTGATCCAATGCGTGGAATCTGTCCTTCGTTCCGACACGGAAGATGTGGACATTTATGTTGTCGATAACGCATCGACAGACGGATCTGTTCCGGCTTTGCGGGAGAGGTTCGGAAACCGAATTACGGTACTGGGAAACCCGGAAAACCGGGGTGGGGCCGGGGGGTTTAACGAAGGGATCCGGTATGCCTTTCAGAAGGGATATCCATATATCCATTTGTTGGACAATGACGTTGTGCTGGATCGTGATGCAATCGGACGGTTGCGAGCGGTGCTTGAAGAAGATCCGAGGCTGGGGATAGCAGGATCGCTCATCTATGATATGGATCGTCCCCAAATTGTGCAAGAATTGGGCTCGCAAGTGAATTGGGAAACGTTCAAAATGGATTGGAACTATCACGGTCATCATGATACCGGCAATTTGCCGGATGAAAAAGAATGCGATTGTGTTCCCGCGTGTTCCTTGATGATTCGCCGCGAAGTGTTGGACCGAATAGGCGGAATGGACGAGCAGTATTTCATTTATTGGGATGATATTGACCTGTGTTATCGTACCAAACTTGCAGGATACCGCGTCGCCGCTTTTTCGGGCTCAAAAGTCTGGCACAAACGCGGCGCAATCAATCATGTTGATACCTTTTCGAATTATTACTATTGGAGAAACCGGCTTTATTTCTTTGCAAAGTATTGTCCCGATGAGAAATTGCATCAATTTATTGATTATTTCTTTGAAGAATACTTCAGGGGCATATTCTTTCCTTATTATAAAGGTCAACCAAGCGTGGCCAAATCGGTTGTGATTGCGGTCGAGGATGCGCTCCAAAATATCCGGGGGCGTGCAAGACCTCAGCGAATATTGCAAAAGGAAAAAGCGGAGAGTTCCATTGATTCCATCATTCGTGAGGCGGGGACCGCAATCGCGATCATTGACAGCCCCGCGTTGAACGCCATGCGTCAATTAATTGAACGTATTCGAAATATACGGAGTGATGTCCATATTCAACTTGTTGCGGAATATCATTCGCCGGATGATCTGCAATTGCATTTCCCGAACGAAGAAATCGTTCCTGCTCCATTGAAAGTCAATGAATCAACCACCGTGTTCAAGACCTGTATGCATGTGCTTGATGAGCGGAACCGTCTGAGCAATCATATTGCGTTATATGTGGATAACCACTCCAACGCGATCGGCGGAGAACAAGATCGAAAGACAATTCAACAATATGATGAAGTGTACAGGTTATACAAAACCGTGCATCTTCCGGTTCTTCGCGTGAAAATCGAAGAATTGCGCCAAACCTTACAGGAGGACGGGACATGTCTAACACTCTAGTCTCCGTCGTCATGCTCTGTTGGAACCGTAAGGACGATGTGCGTGAGAGCCTGTCCCGGCTCCGGGAGTCGACCTATCGAAGTCTCGAGATTATCGCCGTCGACAATGGTTCCACAGACGGCACGCCGGAGATGATCGAGGCGGAATTTCCCGAGGTCCTCGTGCTGCGCATGCCCACGAACATCGGCATCGCCGCCTACAACGTCGGGTTTGAGCAGGCCCGAGGAAAATATATCGTCATTCTTGACGACGATTCGTTCCCGGAGAAGCATGCAATCGAGCGGATGGTCCGGCGATTCGAAGAGGACCCGGAGCTCGGTGTCGTCGCGTTCGATGTCAGAAATTATTTTAGCATGGACGATATAAAAGCGGTGGAGGAAGCGAACGGACGCGACGGCGACGCAAGGAATGAGCGCTATATCATGTCGTTCAACGGAGCGGGCGCCGGCGTCCGGACGAATGTGTTCCGGCAGGTTGGCTGCTACCCGGAGGAGTTTTTCTTGTACAACAATGAGCTCGATACGGCGTTCCGGATTTGGGATGCCGGATATACGATCCGTTCGTTTCCCGACATTGTCGGTTATCATAAATATTCTCCGACTAACCGCAGTTCATGGAGAGCGCCGTTCTACTACACGCGCAACGCGTTCTGGGTGGCGTGGAAAAACTATCCGGACGGGCAAGCCGCAAGCGTGACGATGGAACTGATCTTTCGTTGCTTCTACCACTCGCTGGAGCAGCGGACGTGGATCTATCTGAAGGCCATGTGGTCCGCCTTTTCCCGGATCGGGAAGCTCAAGGGCAAACGCAAGCCCGTCCGTCCGGACATCGCCCGCAGGCTCCGCGCGCCGGTCAACATTAACTTTACATTCTACCGTTAGGAACGATGCATATGCAGAAAATTCTCATCATACGTTCCGCCGGATTTCAACAACTGGACAAGAACATGCCCGAGATTGTACGGCACTTTCCGGACAGCCGCATATCGCTGCTTACGCATGAGCACGGCGTGCAACCGGCGCAGAAATATCGGGAACTTAACCGTATCCATGTCTACCCGTATGCGGCGAGCTTCCATCCACGCCGAAGAGTTCCTGAACTTGCAGGCAAGTCGTTCGACGCCGTCGTCGTGCTCGTGGCGAACCTGAGCGGCTCGGGATTTCTGAATGTGTTGAGGTTTGCGCTTACAATTCGAGCCAAGCGATACTACATATGCAACCTCGTGTCCGAGATTCGCGAAGTCCGTCCGGCAGACATTCGATTGAGGCACACGCTGAATCTGGGTTATATCGCGCTTGCCGGCTGCATGACAGCGATTGCGGCTCCGTTCGCAGCCGCATATCTGTTGCTGCAATGGAAGCGGATGACCGGAAGGAAATCGTAAGGGAGTCCGATCCGATGTTCGACTTTGTCATCGTGGGCGCTGGGCTGTCCGGCGCGGTCATGGCCGAGCGGATCGCCCGCGTGATGGATCGCAGGGTGCTGGTGATCGAAAAGCGTCCTCATATCGGCGGCAATATCTATGATCGTTATGACGAACAGGGCGTTTTGATCCATCAATACGGTCCGCACATTTTCCATACGAAACTGAAGCACGTATGGGATTATTTGTCCAGGTTCACGGATTGGCGCCTGTATCATCATCGCGTACTGGGGCATATCGACGGCCGCTTGGTACCGATCCCGTTCAACCTGAACGCGTTGCATCAGCTGCTGCCCGGAGGATTGGCCGGGAGGCTGGAAGACAAGCTGGTCCGCGCGTTCGGCTATCCGGCCAAGGTGCCAATACTGAAACTCCGTGAGACGGACGACGAAGATTTGAAATGGCTGGCCAGTTTCGTCTATGAGAAGGTGTTCCTGCACTACACGACGAAGCAGTGGGGCATGAAGCCGGAAGAACTGGACCCGTCCGTGACCGGACGGGTGCCGGTCAGCGTGTCGAAGGACGACAGGTATTTCCAGGATGCCTACCAGGGCATGCCGGCAGCCGGCTATACCGTGATGATCGGACGGATGCTCGATCATTCGAACATCAAGTTGCTGCTCAACACCGATTACCGGGAAGTGCTAGAGACGGACTGGACGGACGGGACCATGAGGCTGTTCGGACAGCCTTTCGAAGGGAAACTGATCTTCACCGGCAAGATTGACGAGCTGTTCGGGTACGAATTCGGTGAGCTGCCCTACCGGTCGCTCCGGTTCGAATTCGAGACGGTCCGGCGGGAGCAATACCAGCCTGTCGGAACGGTCAACTATCCGGACGGGTACGATTTCACGCGCATCACGGAGTTCAAACACCTGACCGGTCAGAAGCATCCGTACACGACGCTCGTGCGCGAATATCCGCAACCGTACGAGAAGGATACGCCCGGCAAGGATATCCCTTATTATCCGATTCCCCGGCCGGAGAATCAGGAGCGTTACAAGCAGTACCTTCGAAAGGCGCAGCGGTTCGACCGACTCATCCTGCTCGGCCGGTTGGCCGAATATACTTATTACGACATGGACGCCTGCGTGGCGAAGGCGCTGAAGGTGTTCGAGCAGCAGGTCAATGTCCAGACGCCTTAAGGCTCAGAGGAGATGGTCGATATGAAGATCATTCTCATCATCCAGGCTCGTATGGGATCGACACGGTTGCCGGGAAAAGTGTTGCTGCCGTTGGGGGATACCGTCGTACTGGATTATGTTGTGCGGCGTTGTCGAACGGATCCACGCATCGCCGACGTTATTGTGGCCACTTCCGTTTTGAAACAGGACGATCTGATTCGCGAATGGTGCGATCGACACGGCGTGACATGCTTCAGCGGCTCCGAGGACGATGTGCTGTCCCGCTATTACGAGTGCGCCGCGCCCTATGTTCCGGATTATGTCATTCGTGTGACGAGCGACTGTCCATTCGTCGATTACGGTATGATTGGCGGCATTATCGATACCGTTGAACGGGAGCGGTGCGATATCGTTCTGGCGGACGGTGAATTGCCACGCGGATTGTGGAGCGAGATCGTGTCATTCGAGGCGCTCGGCCGGATGTACGAAATCGGCCGGCTGCCGCGTCACCGGGAACACGTAACGTATTACGCCTATGAGTTTCCGGAACAGTTTCATCGTGTCACCTATGCTGTTCCGTCCGCGCTCCTTCATCCGCATTTGCGCATTACGCTGGACACGCCGGAAGATTATGAACTGCTTTGTCGGGTAGCTGATCGTTTCCGTGGCAATCCGATGGTTGAAGCCGAGCGGGTAGTGGCGTACTTGCTCGAACATCCGGAGATCGCCCGGATCAATTCGCATATTCGGCAGAAACCGGTCGTTTAGATCGACATGGATCGGAACGCTGCGGCTAATGAGCGAGGGGTTGGCGAGCAAAAGTTGAAAATAGCATTTCGAGCGGATGCTTCTCCTGAGTTGGGAACGGGTCATGTGATGCGGTGCCGGGCGCTGGCCCGCGCGTTGCGGCGCAGGGGCGCGGAGGTTGTCTTTTTCTGCCGGAGGTTGCCGGTATGGTTGTCCAAAGAACTGGAGTCGGACGGGTTTCGGCATGTGCCGCTGGGGGATGACGATGATGAAATCGAAATGTTCCTCGAATGCTTGCAGCGGGAGGGCGATTCGTTCGATTGGCTGGTAGCGGATCATTACGGTTGGCATGAACAGCATGAATCCGCCGCGGCGTCTTATGTCCGACGCTTGATGGTCATTGATGACCTGGCCGACCGCCGTCACTGTTGCCAGCTTCTGCTAGACCAGAACGATGTCTCTCAAAGCGGGGAACGCTATCTCGGACGCGTTCCGCCGACGGCGCGCTTGCTGCTCGGAAGCCGGTATGCCCTGCTGAGGGAAGAGTTTCCCGAAACCAGGGCGTTCGTGAGGAGACGCGACGGATTCGTTCGTACACTGTTGGTTTGTTTTGGAGGCACCGATCCGACGAACGAGACAGCCAAGACGTTGGAGGCACTGGATTTCGGTCCGTTTGCAGAATTGAACGTGCATGTGGTGATCGGCCGTTCACACTCCCATCTGGACCTGATCGCGGAGAAATGCCGGATGAATCCCCGCATTCGCCTGCATATCCAAACCAACCAAATGGCGAAATTGATGGCCGAATCGGACCTTGCCCTGTGCGCGGGCGGGACCATGACATGGGAGCGTTTTTGCATGGGACTTCCGGGCATCGTCATATCGGTCGCCGACAATCAGATCGAGCTGGCCAGGACCAGTCAGCGATTCGGTGTGGATTGGTACCTGGGGGAGTCTGCCGCAGTTGATGCGGAACAGATCCGCCGCGCGCTTCTGAAGGCGATGGACAGTCCGGAGCGAATCCGACAAGGCCAACGCATCGCCATGAATCGGGTGGACGGTCTGGGGGCTGAGCGGGTTGCGGACATCATGTTCGGAAAGGCTTGAGTAAGGGAAGAAGAAGCCGGGAGGAACCCGATGGGCATCAACGTACTGGTGACCAGCATTTCGAAAAAAGTTCCGCTTCTCAACGCGGTTCGAAAGGCACTGGCCCGGTTGGACGAAAACGGTCGTCTGTATGGCGCCGATCTTGATCCAGGCTGCATCGGCAGTTATTTTGTCGATGCATTCTGGCAGATGCCGCGAATCGGTGAACTGACTGCGGAAACGCTGATTGAATTTTGCCAGGCGAACGACATCCGCGCGATCATTCCGACGCGGGACGGCGAGCTCGGGTTCTTCGCGTCCGTCGCCGACAGGTTGCGGGAAGCAGGCATCCATGTGATGGTTTCGCCGCCGGAGGCGGTGGACGCCTGCGTGGACAAGCTGATGTTCGCGCGGCGATTGCGCGATCGGGGCATACCCGCGATTCCGACGGCGGAGCGGATTGAGGATCTGGATGCGGCCGCTTACGCGGTGAAGGAGAGGTACGGAGCCGGCTCGCGCCGCATAGGGTTGGGTTTGCTTCTCGACGAAGCGATTCGGCACGCCTCGGCGATGGAACATCCGATCTTCCAGCCGTACATCCGCGGCCGGGAATACAGCATCGACCTGTACCGCGGACTCGATGGGCGGACGAAGGGCGTGATCGCGCGGACGCGGGACCGGATTGTCGACGGCGAGTCCCAGGTGACGACGACGGTGTCCGATCCGCAGCTCGAAGCGCTCGGCGCCGAGGTCGCGGACGCGCTTGATCTGTACGGCCACGCCGTGCTGCAGGCGTTCGTGGATGAAAGCGGCGGCCACCATGTCATCGAATGCAATTGCCGCGTCGGCGGCGCTTCCCGCCTCGCCTTCGAGGCCGGGCTCGACAGCCTGTACTGGTTTCTGCTCGAGGCGTCCGGCGAGCCGATCGGGAATTATCCGTTCGTTCGATCGAAACGCGAAATGCGTCTTGTCCGATATGCGGAGGATCGGATCGTATGCCTGTAATTGTATTTGATCTGGACGATACGTTGTATGACGAAATGACTTTCGTCCGAAGCGGATTCAAGGCTGTTTCGGCCTTTCTCGAGGAGCAGCTGGGAATTCCCGCGAAGCAAAGCTATCGCGGAATGATTGAGCGGTTGGAGCGGGATGGACGAGGGAAAGTATTTGACGCGGTCCTCCGGGAACACGGCTGTCACAGCAAGAGACTGGCACTGCGATGCGTGTCCGTTTACCGCGTGCACCATCCGGACATCCGCCTCCTTCCGGATGCGGAATACGCGCTGGAGCGTCTGGGCGGCGTTTATCCGCTGTATATTGTGACCGACGGCAACAAGCATGTACAATGGAACAAGCTTAAGGCGCTCGGCCTCGCCGATCATCCGCACATCCGGCGCTGCTTCGTGACGCGGCGATTCGGCATCCGGCGCGAGAAGCCTTCGCCCTATTGCTTCGGCCTGATCTGCAGGGCGGAGCGGGTGGAACCGCGCGATGTCGTCTATGTCGGCGACAATCCGAACAAGGACTTTGTCGGCATCAAGCCGCTCGGATTCCGAACGGTGCGGATCCGGCGCGGCGCGTACGCCGGAGTTCGAAAATCTCCCGAGTACGAGGCCGAGCACGAAATCGAAGATTTGACCGAACTTGTCGACGTGATCCGCCGGATCCGCGGCTGACCGCCAGGAAGGAGCATGTGATATGGGGGAAATCACCATCCAGGGCAGGCCGATCGGACGCGGCCGCCGTCCGTTCATCATCGCCGAAATGTCCGGCAACCACAACCAGTCGCTGGAGCGGGCGCTCGCGATTGTGGATGCGGCGGCGGACGCGGGGGTCGATGCGCTGAAGATCCAAACCTACACGGCCGATACGATGACGCTGGACATCCACGAAGGCGAGTTCTTCATCGACGACCCGACGAACAACTGGGAAGGCAACTCGCTCTACAACCTGTATTTGCAGGCCTATACGCCGTGGGAATGGCACAAGGCCATCTTCGATCGGTGCCGGGAGCGGGGCATCATCGGATTCAGCACGCCGTTCGACGAGACGGCGGTCGATTTTCTCGAAAGTCTCGACGTTCCGGCCTACAAGATCGCCTCGTTCGAAAACATTGATCTGCCGCTCATTCGCAAAGCGGCATCCACCGGGAAGCCGCTCATCGTCTCGACCGGTATGGCGACAGTTGCGGAGCTGGACGAGTTGGTGCGAACGGCGCGCGAGGCGGGCTGCCGGGATCTCGTGCTGCTTAAATGCACCAGCACCTATCCTGCGACCCCGGAGGATTCCAATCTCGCGACGATTCCTCATATGCGCGAGCTGTTCGGCTGCGAAGTCGGACTGTCCGACCATACGCTCGGCATCGGCGTGGCGGTGGCGGCGGTGGCGCTCGGCGCGACGGTGATCGAGAAGCATTTCACACTGCGCAGGAGCGAAGGCGGCGTCGATTCCAACTTCTCCATGGAGCCGGAGGAAATGAAGGCGCTTGTCGTCGAGACTGAACGGGCCTGGCAGGCGATCGGCACGATCCGGTACGGCGCGGTTGAAAGCGAGCAGGCATCGTACAAGCATCGCCGCACGCTCTATGTAGCGCGGGACATGAATGCCGGCGATGTCTTCACGCGGGAGAACTTGCGGGCGATCCGTCCGGGCTTCGGGCTGCATCCGAAGTATCTGCCGATGCTACTCGGCAAGCGGATCCGCAGGAACGCCGCCAAGGGGACGCCGGTAACCTGGGATCTGTTGCTCGACTAATCACCCGATTTTCCCCGCACAAGGAGACTGATCCATGTTCGATTCCGTCCGAAAGAACCGATTCGGCTTCTACGAACTGGCGGGAAAGCCTGACAACGAGACTCTGCGCCGATTCTATTCGGAATTCTATTATCCAAAAGGCGGGCCGACCCACTTCGAACCGGATGAAATCCGGTACCGCAACCATGTCTTCGACCTGCGCTATCACATCATCGACTCCTTCGTGCGCAGCGGGTCGCTCGGACGCCGCCCCCGCATGCTGGATGTCGGCTGCGGCGAGGGCTGGGCCATGCAATATTTTCTTTGCCGCGGCTGGGAGATCTGCGGCGCGGACTATAGCGAATACGCGATCGCGCAGAATTGTCCGGAATGTCTGGAACATTTCATCCCGGGGGACATCTATGCCGTCCTGGATCGGTTGGCGGGGGAAGGCCGAACGTTCGATTGCATCTGGCTGGACAACGTGCTGGAGCATGTGCCGGAACCGTTCGAGCTCTCCTGTCTGTTGAACCGGCTGCTTTCGGACGAAGGCGTCATGATGATTCGAGGTGCCCAACGATTTTTCCGTCGTCCAGCGCACCCTGTGGGAGGAAGGGCTGATCGACCGACCCTATTGGGTCAGGGTTCCGGATCACATCAACTATTTCAGTCTCGAAGGTCTGGACAATCTGATGACGGAAGCGGGTTTCACCCGGTATCGCGCAGGCTGCGACTATCCAATCGACTTCGATCTGTTCAATGAACGCACGAATTATGTGAAGCATCCCGAAGTCAAGGCGTCCCATCGGGCCCGCCTCAAGATCGAGAATATGCTTCACCGCATATCCATTCCGAAAACGGCCGATCTGTACGAGAAGATGGCGGAGATGGGCCTGGGCCGCAACATTACGGGTTACTATGTCAAAAGAACCGGAAAGGCGGGGGAATCATGAACATCCTCCTTACCGGCGGCGCCGGTTTCATCGGCCGCTGGGTGCTCAAGAGGCTCCTCGACGACGGGCACCATGTCTGGGTGCTCGACGATCTGTCTAACGGGAGAGAGGCGAACATCGCCGAATTCCGCGAACATCCCGGATTTCGGGCGTTCATCAAGGGTTCGATCCTGAACGAGTCGATTCTGTCCGACCTGTTCGTCGGCAATCGCTTCGACATCTGCTACCACCTCGGCGCGTCCATCAACGTGCAGGATTCGATCGACGACCCGCGCACGACGTTCAACAACGACACGGTCGGCACGTTCTTTGTGCTGGAGCAATGCAAGCGGCATAACGTCAAGATCGTCTTCATGAGCACATGCATGGTATACGACCGCTGTTTCGACGAGGGCGGCATCACGGAAGAGCATCCGCTCAAGCCGGCATCGCCGTATGCGGGCAGCAAAATCGCGGCCGAGAACATGGTGCTCTCCTACTGGCACGCTTACGGCCTGCCGGCGGTCGTCATCCGCCCGTTCAACACGTACGGCCCCTTCCAGAAGACGGGCGGCGAAGGCGGCGTTGTGGCGATTTTCATCAAGAACAAGCTGGACGGCAAGGAGCTCCGGATATATGGCGACGGCACGCAGACGCGCGACCTGCTCTACGTCGAGGACTGCGCGCGCTTTGTTGTCGAAGCGGGTTATTCGGACAAGGTGAACGGCGAAATCGTAAACGCCGGGCTTGGCAGGGATATCGCGATCAACGACCTGGCGAAGCTGATCGTGCAGGACGAGAGCCGGATCCGGCACGTCGAGCACATTCACCCGCAGAGCGAGATTCAGAAGCTGCTGTGCAACTACGGCAAGGCGAAGCGGCTGCTGGGCTGGGAGCCGCGGGTCAGCCTGGAGGAAGGCATCCGCCGGACGGAGGAATGGATCAGCTCGACGGATCAGATCTGACGGCTGCCCTCAACCATCCGCATTCCGCATGAAAGGAGACCACCGAATGACACCCGACGCCGACAAGCCCGCCCGCCGCGATACCCTGCTGCCCTACGGCAGGCAATGGTTGGATGAAGACGATATGCTTGCCGTCCGTGCGGTCCTTGAGAGCGACTACATTACGCAGGGGCCGATGATCGAGCGGTTCGAACGGAAAGTCGCCGATTACGTCGGCGCGAAATACGCGGTCGCCTTCTGCAACGGCACGGCGGCGCTGCACGGCGCGTGCTTCGCGGCGGGGATCGGGCCGGGCGACGAAGCAATCACGACGCCGATCACGTTCCTCGCGAGCAGCAACTGCGTGCTGTACATGGGCGGACGGCCGGTGTTCGCGGACATTGACCCGCGCACCTACAACCTGGATCCGGATCGCGCGGCCGAACTTGTGACGCCGGCGACGAAGGCGATCATCCCGGTGGATCTCGCCGGCCAGCCGGCCGAGATGGACCGGATTGTCATGCTCGCCCGCGACCGGGGACTTGTCGTCATTCACGACGCGGCCCATTCGCTCGGCGCGTCCTTCGGCGGCCGCAAGGTCGGCACGCTCGGCGATATGACGATGTTCAGCTTCCATCCCGTCAAGCACGTCACGACGGGCGAGGGCGGCATGATTGTCACCGACAACGAAGAGTATTACCGCAAGCTCCTGTTGTTCCGGAATCACGGCATGACGCGCGACCGGGACTTGATGGAGCGTTTTGACGGCCCGTGGTATTACGAAATGCATGCCCTCGGGTACAATTACCGGATGACCGACATCCAGGCGGCGCTCGGTTGCTCGCAGATGGACAAGCTGGATCGGTTCATCGCCCGCAGGCGCGAGATCGCGTCGGCTTACGACGCGGCGTTCGCGGAGCTGGACGGGCTCGTCACACCCTGGCAGCATCCGGCTGCGGCGTCGAGCTGGCATTTGTATATTCTCCGCTGGGAGCTTTCGAAATTCCGCGTCGACCGCCGTGTCCTGTTCGAAGCGTTGCGCCAGCGGAACATTGGCGTAAACGTTCATTATATTCCTGTGTATTGGCAACCCTATTACAGGTCGATAGGGTACGGCGATACCGTTTGTCCGAACGCGGAGCGCTACTACGCGTCGGCCATGTCGCTGCCGATTTTTCCGCGCATGACCGACCGGGATGTGCAGGATGTCATCGATGCCGTGCGGGACGTGTGGGAACGTTTCGTACGTCAATGACAGGAAACATCGGTAACGTCCGGAATGAATTCGCTTTCAAAAAATGTTTGACTTTGAATTGCCCGGAGTGTATAGTCGAGTTGTGGGCCATGATAAACCGTGTCGCCTCACAGCCAAATGAACACGAAGGGAATGTATGTTTGTGCAAGGAAGAGTAAAGTGGTTCAACGCGGAAAAAGGCTACGGATTCATTGAGACGGAAGAAGGAGGCGACGTGTTCGTCCACTTCTCCGCGATCCAGGCCGAAGGGTTCAAGACGCTTGAGGAAGGTCAGGCCGTCGAGTTCGACATCGTTCAAGGCGCACGTGGTCCACAGGCAGCGAACGTCGTGAAGCTGTCGTAATCCGAATCGAACCGTCTGACGCAGACCAGAACGTCAAACCCCCGGATGTTTTCCGGGGGTTTCAATATTTGCGGGAACATCGGAATATATTGTGTCCAAATATTCGAAAAATTCAAAAATTATTCACCCTTAACGCGTGTCAAGATTTTGTAATTGCCCATGCGGGTATGTTACAATGGTCTCAGGTCAGTTAAGGAGGAGTGCGATATGAGGTTCAACATCCGTGGCCGACAATTGCCCGTAACGGAAGCACTGAGGGATTACGCCGAGAAAAAGCTGTCCCGTCTGGACAAGTATTTCGAGGCGCCTCTTGCCTCAGACGCACAAGTCACGCTCTCCGTCATCAAGAACCAGCATGTCGTCGAAGTGACCATCCCGCTGCCGGGCGTGCTGCTCCGCGCCGAAGAACGGCATGATGACATGTACGCGGCGATCGACCTTGTCGTGGACAAGCTCGAGCGCCAGATCCGCAAGCACAAGACCCGCGTGAACCGCAAGCTCCGCCAGGACCGCGGCCTGAAGGCGCTGTTCACGGAAGATCCGGTCGGATCGGTGACGGTCGCCGAAGCCGAGGAAGAGGCATTCGAGGTGGTTCGCACGAAGCGGCACACGCTGAAGCCGATGGACGTGGACGAAGCGATTCTGCAGATGAATCTGCTCGGCCACAACTTCTTCGTCTTCATCAACGACGAGACGAAGGAAGTCAACGTTGTCTACCGCCGCCACGACGGCAAGTACGGACTGATCGAGCAAGGTTGATATCCGTTCTGACATGACGGCCGGCCCTCCGGGGCCGGCCTTTCCGATGCCTGCGGGAACGAATGGGGACGGCGGTTTTTGTCGCCGGTTTGTCGCGGGTTTGCCACGGATCTGCCGCGGGTTTGCCACGCCTTCGCCGAACTGCTACAATTGTTTTTATGAGTTGACAGACGAGAGGGGGCTCTCAGCCATGCTCGGTCTTGTGAAGAAACTATTCGGCGACGCCAACGAGCGCGAGATCAAGCGATGCCTTCGGGTCGTGGAGAGAATCAACGCGCTGGAGCCGGACTTCGAGAAGCTGTCGGACGAACAGCTCCGCGGGAAGACGAACGAGTTCAGGGAGAGGCTCTCCAGGGGAGAGACGCTTGACGACCTGCTGCCCGAGGCGTTCGCGGCCGTCCGCGAGGCGTCGAAGCGCACGCTCGGGATGCGCCATTTCGACGTCCAGCTGATCGGCGGCATGGTGCTGCACGAAGGCAAGATTTCCGAGATGAAGACGGGGGAAGGCAAGACGCTCGTCGCGACGCTTGCCGCCTACCTGAACGCGCTGGAAGGCAAGGGCGTGCACGTGGTCACGGTCAACGACTACCTCGCCCAGCGGGACAGCACGATGATGGGCAAGATCTACACGTTCCTCGGCCTGACCGTCGGCTGCAACCTGCACGGCCTGTCGCACGCGCAGAAGCAGGAGGCGTACAACGCCGACATCACGTACGGCACGAACAACGAGTTCGGTTTCGATTACCTGCGCGACAACATGGTGCTGTACAAGGAGCAGATGGTGCAGCGGCCGCTCCACTACGCGATCATTGACGAGGTGGACTCGATCCTGATCGACGAGGCGCGGACGCCGCTCATCATTTCCGGTCAGGCGGCGAAGTCGACCGAGATGTACTACGCCGCGGACCGTTTCGTCCGGAAGCTGAAGGAAGACGAGGACTACACGATCGACCTGAAGATGCGCTCCGTGACGCTGACGGAAGCGGGGGTCGAGAAGGCGGAGCGCGAGTTCCGCATCGAGAACCTGTTCGACCATGCGAACGTGCTGATCAACCACCATATCCAGCAGGCGCTGAAGGCGCACGCCATCATGAAGCGCGACGTCGACTACGTCGTGCAGGACGGCGAGGTCATCATCGTCGACGAGTTCACCGGCCGCCTGATGGCCGGCCGCCGCTACAGCGACGGGCTGCACCAGGCGATCGAGGCGAAGGAACAGCTCCAGGTGCAGAACGAGAGCATGACGCTCGCGACGATCACGTTCCAGAACTATTTCCGCATGTACCGCAAGCTCGCGGGGATGACCGGCACGGCGAAGACGGAAGAGGAAGAGTTCAAGAAGATCTACGGCCTCGAAGTCGTGCAGGTGCCGACGAACAAGCCGATGATCCGCGTCGACATGCCGGACGTCGTCTACAAGACGGCAAACGCGAAGTACAAGGCGGTCGTCGAGGAGATCGTGAGGCGGCATCAGAAGCGGCAGCCGGTGCTGGTCGGCACCGTCTCGATCGAGAACTCGGAGAAGCTGTCCGAGATGCTGAAGCGCCGCGGCATCCCGCACAAGGTGCTGAACGCGAAGTACCACGCGGAGGAAGCGGAGATCATCGCCCGCGCCGGCCAGCCCGGCGCCGTGACGATCGCGACGAACATGGCCGGCCGCGGCACCGACATCCTGCTCGGCGAAGGGGTGCCGGAGCTCGGCGGGCTGCACATCATCGGCACCGAGCGGCACGAGGCCCGGCGGATCGACAACCAGCTGCGCGGCCGCGCCGGACGCCAGGGCGACCCGGGTTCGTCGCAGTTCTATCTGGCGCTTGACGACGATCTGATGCGCCGGTTCGGCTCCGAGAATATCATGGGGATGATGGACCGCCTCGGCTTCAGCGAGGACGAGCCGATCGAGAGCAAGCTCGTGACGCGGGCGATCGAATCCGCCCAGAAGCGGGTCGAGGGCAGCAACTTCGACGCGCGCCGCATCGTCCTCCAGTACGACGACGTCATGAACCAGCAGCGGGAGATCATCTACAAGCAGCGCCGCGAGATCCTGTTCGCGGACAACATCCGCGACCACGTCTTCGACATGATCAAGCCGGTCGTCGAGCGAATCGTCGAGGCGCACTGCGCCGACGAGGACATCCCGGAGGAATGGAACCTGGACGCGATCGTCGACTACGCGCACGCGACGTTCCTGAAGGAAGGGACGATCAAGCGGGAGGATCTCGAAGGCCGGGAGAAAGCGTCTATCGTCGGGTTCCTGATGGAGGAAGTCCGCAAGCTGTACGACGAGCGCGAGAAGCAGATCGGCGAGGAGACGATGCGCGAGTTCGAGAAGGTCGTCGTGCTGCGCGCCGTCGACAGCAAGTGGATGGACCACATCGACGCGATGGACCAGCTCCGGCAGGGCATCCATCTGCGCGCGTACGGCGGCACCGATCCGCTGCGCGAGTATCAGTTCGAGGGCTTCGAGATGTTCCGCGAGATGGTCGAGAACATCCAGGAAGAAGTCACGAAATATATTATGAAGGCGCATGTCGAGAGCAACGTCCAGCGCCAGGAAGTCGCCAAGGGGCAGACGGAAGCCGGCGGCGGCAGCAGCAGCCGGGAGGCGCAGCGGCGCCCGATCCGGCGCGAAGGGCAGCGGGTCGGCCGCAACGATCCGTGCCCGTGCGGCAGCGGCAAGAAGTACAAGCATTGCCACGGCGCGAACGTGTGAACCGAGGCGGATCTACTTTTGAAAATTTGAGGTGACCAGCGAACCATGATTGACGCAAGCGTCAAACAAGACCTGCGCGAGATGGCGAAGCGGCTCCAAGCACTCAGGGGGTCTCTTTGACCTCGATCTGAAGCAGGAGCTCATCGCGGATTACGAAGTGAAGATGGCGGCGCCCGACTTCTGGGACGACAACGAGCGGGCGCAGAAGCTGATCTCCGAGCTCAACGCGGTGAAGTCGGTCGTCGAGACTTACACCCGGCTCGCGTCCGAGCAGGAGGATCTCGAAGCGCTGCTTGAGCTGGCGGAAGAGGAAGGCGACGAATCGCTGGAGGCGGAACTGGCCGAAGGCGTGGCGAAGCTCGTTCGCGAAGTCGGCGACTTCGAGCTGCAACTGCTGCTGAACCAGCCGTACGACCGGCTGAACGCGATCCTCGAGCTGCACCCGGGCGCCGGCGGCACCGAATCGCAGGACTGGGCGCAGATGCTGTACCGGATGTACACCCGTTGGGCGGAACAGCGCGGCTTCAAGGTGGAAGTTCTTGACTATCTGCCCGGCGAAGAAGCCGGCATCAAGAGCGTCACCCTGCTCATCAAGGGATACAACGCGTACGGCTATCTGAAGGCGGAGAAGGGCGTCCACCGGCTCGTCCGCATCTCGCCGTTCGACGCGTCCGGCAGGCGGCACACGTCCTTCGTCTCCTGCGACGTCGTGCCGGAGATCGACGACGACGTCGAGATCGAGATCCGGCCGGAAGATCTGAAGATCGACACGTACCGCTCGAGCGGCGCCGGCGGCCAGCACGTCAACAAGACGGAGTCGGCGGTCCGGATCACCCACATTCCGACCGGCATCATCGTCGCGTGCCAGTCGGAGCGCTCGCAGATCCAGAACCGGGAGCGCGCGATGAAGATGCTCCGGTCGAAGCTGTACGAGCTGAAGAACGAGGAGCAGCGCAAGGAGCTGGCGGCGATCCGCGGCGAACAGACGGACATCGCGTGGGGGAACCAGATCCGCTCCTACGTGTTCCATCCGTACAGCATGGTGAAGGACCATCGGACCCAGTTCGAGACCGGCAACGTGCAAGCGGTGATGGACGGGGAGATTGACGGGTTCATCGACGCCTACCTGCGCAGCCAGATCCGGAAAGAAGCATAAACCGGCAAAACCAAAGGCCAAGCCTCGCGATGCGCTTGCATCGGGCCTGGCCTTTTCTCATTCGGCCGGCTGTTCCTTAGGCGCGGCAATGCCGAACAGGAACATCGTGCGGAACTGTTCGCCGAGCAGCCGCAAATCCCGGAACTCCGCCAGCACATCGGGGCGGGCGAAAAACTCGGTGACACCCTGCATGTACACCATCAGGATGTGGGGCGACAATTCCTTCCGGATCACGCCCTCCGCCTGCCCGCGCATGATCAGATCGCGCAGTTGGCCGTGCATGTGCTCGCGGTAATAGCGCAGCAGATCCGCCACGATCTGCGGATACAGCTCCAGGCTTTCCCGGATGAAGCGCTCGGGCACGACGGGCATGTTCCGGTAATCCAGGATGGACACGAGGGCCGACAGGGTGTCCGGACTTTCCGCGATCTTCCGGTTCATGATGTCGTGCTGCTCCCGCACGTACCGTTCCATCACCGCGCCGACCAGCCGGTCCTTGCCCTGAAAGTATTTGTAGATCGTCATCTTGGCGGCCGGGACGGCGGCGGCGATGTCGTCCATGCTGACGTCAGCCACCCCCCGGGCGAAAAAGAGTTCCGTCGCCTTCGCCAGAATTTGCTCCCGTTTGTTCCGTCTCACACCCAACCCACGTCTCCCGATTCGCCGGCATGCCGCGCGCATTCCTCGCGCCGACCGATCAGCCGGCGATGTCTTTGTTGCGATAATACCCGATCGCGCCGACGACGCACAAGAGACTGACCAGCGCCATGGCCGCCGCGTCCGGCACGGCCAGCCCGCCATTCTCCGTGATGGCCGCCGCGTCCGTGAAGGCGAACAGGCTCACCCGGCGCAGGAAGGCGAACCGGTCCGACAGCCCGGCGGCGACATGCAGCGCGTAGGACAGGAACACGATGCCGAGGGCGAGCGACGCGACGCTCCGGGTGCGCCGCATGAGCGCCGACAGCAGGAAGGAGACGGAAGCGACGGTGGCGTGAAGCAGGAATGTCGCGATCAAATACCAGGCGAGAATGTCGGTCTCCACCGCTTCGTCCGCGAATCCCGTGCAGGCGAAGCTGACCGCGGCGATGACCGCGTTCAGGATGAACAGCATGGCGAGCACGGCCGCCAGCTTCTGGCCCGCCACCGATTCACGGGTGACCGGCTTCGACAGCAGGAATTCGGCGGTGCGGTCGTTTTCCTCCTTTGCCAGCATGCCGCCTGCGAGCAGAGCCGCGTACACGCTGCCGACGAGCGTGTTGATCAGGTGCACTTCCACGCCGTAGAAGCCCGTATACGTGCCCAGTTTCAGGACATCCATGCCGAACACGCCCGCGATCGGTTCGGGAAACACGTTCATCATGTCTTCCAGAGTCTGCGCGTCTTCGGCGAAGGACGGATACACGCTCATCATCAGCAGCACGAGCCCGCCCAGCACCAGACTCCAGATGATGAGCCCCTTCGCATTGCCCTTCAGCTCCCTGCGAAAAATCATCCGCCTCTCGCCCCCTCGTCCGTTTTGTACTCGTGCATGAACAACTCCTCCAGCGACGGCTCTCCGATGAGAATGTCCGCCAGCGGCAACTGCCGGGCAAAATCCAGCAAATCGCGGATGCTGCCGTTGAACAGCAGCGTCAGGACCCGGCCGCTGATGTCCTGGCGGATGACGCCGGGAAGATCGTGCTCCCGCACCGGCTGCGGCCGGCTGCCTTCGGCGAAAGTCAGCGTCACGATCTTGTAGCTGCTTCGGACGAGGGCCGTCACCGATTCCACCCGGACGATCCGGCCTTCCCGGATGATCGCGACGCGCTCGCACATCCGCTGCACTTCGCTCAGGATATGGGAGGAGAAGAAGATGGTCGCCCCCCCGTTCCCGTTCCTCCCGCAGCAGGTCGAAGAACGTCTGCTGCATGAGCGGATCGAGTCCGCCGGTCGGCTCGTCGAGGATGAGCAGCCGCGGGCGGTGCAGGAGCGCCTGCACGATGCCGACCTTCTTCCGGTTGCCGAAGCTCAGATCCGCGATCTTGCGCGACAGGTCGAGATCGAGCCGCTCCGCGAGATCCCGCATGCGCTTTTCGTCCACGTTCCCGTGGAAGCCGGCGGAGTAGCGCAGCAGATCCGCCGTCCTCATATCATCGTAATAATGCACTTCACTCGGCAAATAGCCCGTCTCGCGCCGGATCTCCCGCGATTGCCGTACGACGTCCTTGCCGAATATCCGCGCCGACCCCGACGTGGGGCGGATCAAATGGAGCAGGAGGCGGATCGTCGTGCTCTTGCCCGCGCCGTTCGGACCGATGAATCCGAAGATTTCGCCTTCCCCGATGGAAAAGGACACCTCCTCGATGCCCCGCCGCTTGCCGTACCGCTTCGTCAGCCGGTCCAGTTCCACGATCGCCATATGGACACCTCACCTGAAAAAAATGTACTAAAACATATATATGAGTATATTATATTCGAAAAGTAAATAATTACAACCAGAAAAATGGACCCGATATCTATAAATGAGTATAATATATTCATGTCATGTCCGGGCCATGCCGCAAACACTCGCCGACTGCATGGCGATTGTATTTTCATGTAATTGGATGTATAATGATACAGACTTGATCGCTATTTATTCCGTTGTCCCCATGGTGTAGAATGGGGAAGTCGGGATTACGGACATGGAAGAGGGAACGAACAAATGGAAACGAAAATCAGGGCGGCGATCGTCGGCTCGACCGGCTACGGCGGCGTGGAACTGATCCGGCTGCTGGAAGCTCACCCGAAGGTCGAGATTGCCGCCGTGCTGTCGTCGTCCAGCGCGGGCGAGCCGCTGGCGGCGGGGTACCCGCATTTGACGGAGATCCGCACGGACATATTGGAAGCGATCGATCCGGTGTCCCTCAAGCAGAAGGCGGATGTCGTGTTCCTCGCCACGCCGGCGGGCGTCGCGACGAAGCTGGCTCCGGAGATGCTGGAAGCGGGGCTGGATGTCATCGATCTTTCCGGAGACTTCCGGCTGAAATCGCCTGAAATTTATGAAACGTGGTACAAGAAGCCGGCCGCCGATCCGGCGTGGCTGCAGCAGGCCGTCTACGGGCTCGCGGAAGTGTTCGGCGAAGATGTGCGCGGCGCGCGGCTCATCTCGAATCCGGGCTGCTACGCGACGACGGCGTCCCTTGGCCTCGCTCCGGCCGTGCAGGCGGGCTTCATCGATCCGGCGACGATCATCATTGACGCGAAGTCGGGCGTATCCGGCGCGGGCCGCGGCGCGAGCCTCGGCACCCATTACTCGGAAGTCAACGAGAATTTCAAAGCGTACAAAGTGAACCAGCACCAGCATATTCCCGAGATCGAACAGACGCTTTCCCGCGTTGCCGGACGCCAGGTGACGATCACCTTCACGACCCATCTCGTGCCGATGACGCGCGGCATCATGGCGACGATGTACGCGACGGTGCTGGACGGCCGCACGCAGCGGGATTTCATCGACCTGTACCGAAGCTACTACGAGGGCCGCAAGTTCGTGCGCATCCGTCCGGAGGGCGTGCTGCCGGCAACCAAGGAAGTGTACGGCTCCAACTACTGCGACATCGGATTTGCCGTCGACCCCAGGACCGGGCGCGTCACGATCGTGGCGGTTACGGACAATCTGATGAAGGGCGCGGCCGGACAAGCGGTCCAGAACCTGAACCTGCGCATGGGCTGGGATGAAACGCTCGGCCTGAACTTTGTGCCGGTCTATCCGTGACCGCCGCATTCATGCCATCATCCGTCAAATATTCGAACCTGCAAGGAGACCACGATACGAACATGGGACAGGGGATTCCATTCGAGACCGTGCCCGGCGGCTCCATCACGACGCCGATCGGATTCCGGGCCGGCGGACTGCATTGCGGCCTGAAGAAGACGGACCGCAATGATCTCGGCGCCATCGTCTGCGAAGTGCCGGCGGTCGCGGCCGCCGTTTACACGACGAACCAGATCCAGGCGGCGCCGATCAAGGTGACGCGCGAAAGCCTCGGCAAGGAAGGCCGGCTGCGCGCCGTACTTGTCAACAGCGGCAACGCGAACGCCTGCACCGGAGAGGCGGGCGAAGCCGACGCGCGCGAGATGCAGGAGGCGTTCGCGCGCGTCCTCGGCGTTTCGCCGCACCAGGTCGCCGTGGCGTCGACCGGCGTCATCGGCGAGCGGCTCAAGATGGACGCGGTCCGCTCCGGCATCGCCGGGATGCCCGCGAGACTCGCCGGAGACGCGGAGGCTGCGGAGGCGTTTTCCCAGGCGATCCTGACGACCGACCTTGTGAAGAAAACGGCGTGCGTGAAGCTCGACATCGACGGGAAGACCGTCCATGTGGCGGGCGCGGCGAAGGGATCGGGCATGATTCATCCGAACATGGCGACGATGCTCGGCTTCGTCACGACCGACGCGAACATCGGCGGCGAGGCGCTGCAGACGCTGCTCAGGCGGGCGACGGACGTGACGTTCAACATGATCACCGTCGACGGCGACACGAGCACGAACGACATGGTGATCGTCATGGCGAGCGGGCTGGCCGGCAACGGCGAGCTTTCGCCGGACCACCCGGACTGGGACAAGTTCGCCGCGGCGCTGACGCATGTGTGCGAGGAGTTGGCGAAGGCGATCGCCCGCGACGGCGAAGGTGCGACGAAGCTGATCGAAGTATGCGTCGCGGGCGCGGCGAGCGACGACGACGCCCGCGCGATCGCGAAGACGGTGATCGGATCGTCGCTCGTCAAGTCGGCCGTCTTCGGCGCCGACGCGAACTGGGGCCGCATCATCGCGGCGGTCGGCCGCGCAGGCCGTCCGATCAACCCGGCGACGATCGACATCTCGCTCGGCCCGATCCGGGTGCTGGAGCAATCCCGCCCCGTGCCGTTCGACGAGGACGAGGCGCTTCAATATCTCAAGGGCGATACCATCCGGATCGACGTCGACCTGAACATGGGCGAAGGCCGGTCCGTCGGCTGGGGCTGCGACCTGACCTACGACTACGTGCGGATCAACGCCGCGTATCGGACCTGACGGGAAGGAACGATTGAGGCGATGGGACAAGAACGGTTTGTGATGAAATGCGGCGGCAGTACGCTCGCCGCTTTGCCTGACGCGTTTTTCGAAGATCTGCGGAAACTGCAGGAGGACGGATTCCGACCCGTCATCGTGCACGGCGGCGGTCCGGCCATTACGGAGACGCTGGACCGGCTCGGCATCAAGTCGGAATTCGTGAACGGCCTGCGCAAGACGGACGAGGCGACGCTCGATGTCGTCGAGATGGTGCTGGCGGGCCGGATCAACAAGGAGATCGTGCGGCGGATCCAGTCCGCGGGCGCGAAGGCGCTCGGCCTCTCCGGCACCGACGGGATGCTGATTCAGGCGCGGCCGGTTGCCAATTCGGACGAGATCGGCTTCGTCGGCGATGTGACCGGCGTGAACGCGGCGATCATCGAAGGCGTCATGGCGATGGGGTACATCCCGGTCATCGCGCCGATCGGCATCGACGACGCGGGGCAGCGCTACAACATCAACGCGGACACGGCGGCGGGCGCCGTCGCGTCCCATCTGGGCGTCGACCGGATGATCGTCGTCACCGACGTGCCCGGCATCCTGCGTACGGTGGACGGCGAGAAGCGGGTGCTGCCGTCCGTCACGACGGCGGAGATCGACGAGATGATCGCGACCGGCGAGATTTACGGCGGCATGATTCCGAAGGTGAAATCGGCCGTGCAATGCATCCAGGGGCGCGTGCGCGAAGTCGTCATCATCGGCGGCTCCGAGCCGGGCGCGTTCGCCCGCGCGGTGCGCGAGGGCGGCGTCGGCACGCGCATCGTGAAATCCTGAAGCGATAGTTGATACATGTTCCAAACGTACGATTCAAGAAAGGTGGCGCGGCGAATGAGCGGAACGCAAGGGACGGAGGGCGCGCCGGAGAGCGCGCTGTTCCCGACATACGCCAGATTCCCGATCACCCTCGTCAAGGGGCAGGGGAGCTGGCTCTGGGACGACCGGGGCAACCGGTATCTCGATTTCATGAGCGGTCTGGCGGTGACCAATCTCGGCCACGCGCCGGCGAAGGTGAAGGAAGCGCTGGTGAAGCAGCTTGACGAGCTGTGGCACGCGTCGAACCTGTTCCGCATCCCGGGGCAGGAGGAAGCGGCGAAATTGCTGACGGCAAACAGCCACGCGGGGGCCGTCTTCTTCTGCAATTCCGGCGCGGAGGCGAACGAAGCGGCGATCAAGCTGGCGCGGCGTTACCACAGGAAAGTGCTGGGGAACGGCCGGTACGAAATCATCACGTTCAAACAGTCGTTCCACGGCCGGACGCTCGCCACGCTGACGGCGACGGGGCAGGACAAGGTGAAGGACGGCTTCGACCCGCTGCCGCCGGGCTTCGTCACCGTGCCGCTGCATGACGAGCAGGCGCTGCGCGCGGCGATCACGGACTGGACGGCGGCGGTCATGATCGAGATGGTGCAGGCGGAGGGCGGCGTCATCCCGGTCGATCCCGCGTTCGTGAAGGCGATCGCACGCCTGTGCGAGGAGCAGGGCCTGCTGCTCATCGTCGACGAGGTGCAGACCGGCATGGGCCGCACGGGCAAGCTGTTCGCGTTCCAGCATTACGGCATCGAGCCGGATATTTTCACGCTGGCGAAGGGGCTCGGCAGCGGCTTCCCGGTCGGCGCGATGCTGGCCAAGCGCAAATTGGCGGAAGCCTTCGGCCCCGGCAGCCACGCGTCGACCTTCGGCGGCACGCCGATCGCGATGGCCGCCGTCAAGGCGACGATCGAGATGATGCTCGCCGACAACATTCCGCAGCGCGCGGCCGAGTCCGGCGAATACCTGAAGGCGCGGCTCCGGGAAAAGCTGGCCGGCTGCCCGATTGTCCGGGAAGTGCGCGGGCTCGGGTTGATCGTCGGCATCGAGTGCGCGGAACCGGTCGCGGAGCTGGTCTCGGAAATCCACCGCCGCGGGCTGCTCGTCGTGACGGCCGGGCCGAACGTCATCCGGCTGCTGCCGAACCTGCTCGTGACCCGCGAAGAGATCGATCTGGCCGTCGACATCCTGGCCGGCGTGCTGACCGGTCGGGCCGCGGCCGCGCAATCGTAACCGGCGCGCGCGGATGGCGCGCCCGCATACGGAAGGAGTGATGGACGAGATGCCGCAACTTTCGCAACTTATGAACGACGAGATTGCCGCTTCGCTAAGGGGGCGCGATTTTCTCGCACTCGCCGACTACAAGCCGGAGGAGATCCGCTGGCTGATCGATTTCGCGATCGAATTGAAGCGCCTGCAACAAGCGGGCGAAGCCTATCAGCCGCTCAAGGGCAAGACGCTGGGCATGATCTTCGAGAAGTCGTCGACCCGCACGCGCGTGTCGTTCGAGGTCGGCATGTACCAGCTCGGCGGCTACGCCCTGTTCATGAGCCGGAACGACCTGCAGCTCGGACGCGGCGAGACGATTTCGGACACGGCGCAGACGATGTCGCGCTACCTGGACGGCATCATGATCCGGACGTATGCGCACCGCACCGTCATCGAGCTGGCGCGGGCCGCGACGATTCCGGTCATCAACGGGCTGACCGACTACGCCCACCCGTGCCAGGCCCTGGCCGACTATCAGACGATCCTCGAGCACAAGGGCCGGCTGGAAGGGCTGAAGATCGCCTACATCGGCGACGGCAACAACATGGTCCATTCGCTGCTCGTCGGCGCGGCCAAGCTCGGACTGCACATGTCCATCGCTTCGCCGGAAGGCTACGAGCCCCATGCGGAACTGATCAGGCAGATGCAGGAGACGTGCAGCGAGACCGGCGCGTCGATCCGGGTCGTGCGCGAGCCGCGCGAGGCGATCGAGGACGCAGACGTCGTCTACACCGACGTCTGGGCGAGCATGGGGTTCGAGGCGGAGCAGGAGGAGCGGGCGAAGGCGTTCGCGAACTATCAGGTGAACGAGGAACTCGTGCAATACGCGAAGCCCGACTTCGTCTTCATGCACTGTCTGCCGGCGCACCGCGGCGAGGAAGTGAGCCCGGGCGTCATCGACGGCAAGCATTCGATCGTCTTCGACGAGGCGGAGAACCGGCTGCACGCGCAGAAGGCGATCATGGCCGCCATCATGGCGTAATCGCGATTGATCAACGACAAGGAGCGGAGAAACGAACATGGCCAAGGAGAAAATCGTGCTCGCGTACTCCGGCGGGCTCGATACGTCAGTCATCCTGAAGTGGCTGAAGGAAACGTACGACGCGGAAGTCATCGCCTTCACGGCCGACATCGGCCAGAAGGAGGAGCTGGACGGCCTCGAGGCGAAAGCCCTCGCGACCGGCGCGTCGAAGGTGTACATCGACGACCTGCGCGAGGAGTTCGCGCGCGACTTCATCTTCCCGATGTTCCAGGCCGGCGCGCTCTATGAAGGGCAGTATCTGCTCGGCACGTCGATCGCCCGGCCGCTCATCGCGAAGCGGATGGTCGAGATCGCCCGGGCGGAAGGCGCGACGGCGATCGCCCACGGCGCGACCGGCAAGGGCAACGACCAGGTGCGCTTCGAACTGACGGCGGCGGCGCTCGCGCCGGAGCTCAAGGTGATCGCGCCGTGGCGCATCGAGGCGTTCCGCGAGCGGTTCCCGGGCCGGGCGGAGATGATCGCCTATGCCGAGCAGAACGGCATTCCGGTGAAGGCGACCGCGGAGAAGCCCTATTCGACGGACCGCAACCTGCTGCACATCAGCTTCGAGAGCGGCATGCTCGAAGATCCGTGGTTCGACGCGAGCGCCGAATCGAACCGGGATATGTACGTGCTCAGCGTCTCGCCGGAAGAGGCGCCGGACGAGCCGGAATACGTCGAGCTCGAATTTGAGGCCGGCAATTGCGTCGCGATCAACGGCGAGCGGATGACCCCGCTGCAGGTAATGGAGAAGCTGAACGAGCTCGGCGGCAAGCACGGCATCGGCCGCGTCGACATGATCGAGAACCGGTTCGTCGGCATGAAGAGCCGCGGCGTGTACGAGACGCCGGGCGGCACGATCCTGTTCGTCGCCCACCGGAAGATCGAGTCGTTGACGATGGACCGCGAAGTGATGCATCTGCGCGACTCGCTCATTCCGAAGTACGCTTCGCTCGTCTACAACGGCTTCTGGTTCGCGCCCGAGCGGCTCGCGATCCAGGCGCTCGTGACCGAGAGCCAGAAGAACGTCACCGGCACGGTCCGGCTCAAGCTCTACAAGGGCAACGTGATCGCCGCCGGCCTGAAGAGCCCGGTCAGCCTGTACAATCCGGACATCGCGACGATGGAGGCGGACCCGACGCAGGCCTACGACCAGGGCGACGCGACCGGATTCATCCGGCTCAACGCGCTGCGGCTGAAAGTCGCCGCCGCCGCGCAGGCGAAACAGCGCTGAACCCGAGAGGGCTGACCGCTTGACGGGGCTTCGCCCCGGAGCCTGGGCGGCCCTCTTTTGCTGATCAATTACCCCGGAACCGGGGAGCCAGGGAGTGTCAGTCGTGAGCAAATTGTGGGGCGGCCGGTTCACCAAGCAGACGGACCGGCTGGTGGAAGAGTATACGGCGTCGATCACGTTCGACAAGGAACTGGCCGAGGAGGACATCGAGGGCAGCCTGGCCCACGCGGCGATGCTCGGCAAGCAAGGCATCATCCCGGCGGAGGACGCCGAGCTGATCCGCGAAGGACTGCTCAGGGTGCGCGGCAAGATCCGCAGGGGCGAGATCGAATTCTCGATCGCGGACGAAGACATCCACATGAACATCGAGAAGCATCTCATCGAGGAGATCGGACCGGTCGGCGGCAAGCTGCACACCGGGCGGAGCCGGAACGACCAGGTGGCGACCGACATGCACCTGTATCTTCGCCGCCGGGTCGTCGAGATCGTCGATCTGCTGCACAAGCTGCAATCCGCGCTCCTTGAGCAGGCGAAGGCGAACACGGACACGATCGTGCCGGGCTACACCCATCTGCAGCGGGCGCAGCCGATCCTGTTCGCCCATCACCTGATGGCCTACGTGTCGATGTTCGGCCGCGACGCGGAGCGGCTGATGGACAGCTACAAGCGGATTAATGTGTTGCCGCTCGGAGCGGGCGCGCTCGCGGGCACGACGTTCCCGATCGATCGTCATTTCGTCGCCGAGCAGCTCGGCTTCGACCGGATCTACGAGAACAGCCTCGACGCGGTCAGCGACCGCGACTTCATCGTCGAGTTCCTCGCGCACGCGTCGCTTGTCATGATGCATCTGTCGCGGCTCAGCGAGGAGCTGATCCTCTGGTCGAGCACGGAGTTCCGGTTCATCGAGCTCGACGACGCGTTCTGCACGGGCAGCAGCATCATGCCGCAGAAGAAGAACCCTGACGTGCCGGAGCTGGTTCGCGGCAAGACCGGCCGCGTCTACGGCCACCTGATCGGCCTGCTGACCGTGCTGAAGTCGCTGCCGCTCGCGTACAACAAGGACATGCAGGAAGACAAGGAAGGCATGTTCGACACGGTGCGCACGCTGCAGGGCGCGCTGCAGCTGTTCGAGCGGATGATCGCGACGATGACGGTGAACAAGGACCGGATGCGCGAAGCGGTCAATCAGGACTTCTCCAACGCGACCGACATCGCCGACTTCCTCGTCGGCAAGGGCATGCCGTTCCGGCAGGCGCACGAAGTGATCGGCAAGACCGTGCTGTATTGCATTCAGAACGGCAAGTTCCTGCTTGACCTGACGCTGGACGAGTTCAAGCAGTTCTCGCAGCTGTTCGACGAGCGCATCTACGACGTGCTGAAGCCGGAATCGGTCGTGAACGCGCGCGACGTCTACGGCGGAACCGCGAAGAACCAGGTGCTCGCCGCCATCGAACGCGCCGGGCGGGAGCTCGAGCGGACCGCGGCCTGGGTGGCCGAGCACGCGGAGAATTCATAACGGCCGTACGGGCCGTGAGACAGGAGCAGCCATGTCCCATGTTGAACAACAAACATCTTCTGTGCTTTATTGACGGCATTACGGATGACGCGCGATTCGACCGGCTGCTGGAACGGTTCGAGCGGGACGGCTGGCAGGTGCACCTGCTGGACGGCGTGAACGAACACGCCCTGCTGCCCCATCAGGTTCCTTACGTTCTGGACAACCTGTTCCCGGAAGGAACGGACGGGCTCAGGCTGGCGGCGCTGTCCAACATTCCCGATTTGCTGGCGCTCATCGTCCGGCTGTTTCCGAACCTGTTCCGCTACACGATTCTGTATGGCGGAGAGATATCCGCCTATCAGGTCGAACTCGATCCGGTCTACCGCTGTTTGCTGGAACGCGAACTCGACGGCGCCGAAGGAATTCCCGGACCGGTGTACATTGCGGACGGCTCGCCGGCCGACGGTTTGCCCGACTGGCTTGCGCCGTTTGCCGGGAACCTGGAAAACCCGCCTTCCGGCGATGAGGAAGTCCCGCCGGCTCGGGAGGGAACGGTCGTCTATCATTTCGGCGGCATTTATCACCGTTTCGAACCGAAAGCCGGAACAGTCGTCCGCGTGATCAATCTGGACGTCGACCCCGTTCCGGACCAGCCGAACTGTTTCAACACCCTGATCTGCGGCGAGCAATGGATCGATGCCGAAACCTTGGAACTGCTGCGGAGCATGGACGCATCCAAGATGTGGTTTTTCGATCATGTCCGGGAGGTCACTCGCCATTTCGAAGAACTGGCCGCGCGCCTGCGTGAAGAGCGGGACTGCGCCCGGGCTTTTCTGGAAATGTCGCTGGAGCTTGCCGCGGACGGTTTCCGCCATTACGGCAGGGCGTACATGCTATCGTTTCTGCTGCAAGTTTGTCAGAAGGCCCGTTATCACGAACTGCTCCTCGACCTGCTGCTTCAGGAAGGCATATGGTCGTGGGAGGAGCGGTATTTCTACCTGTGGCAATGCACGCGCGTCGGATTCTTACGGCCGGAAGCCAACAGCCGCGGGACGGAATTGGCGGCAAGACGGTTGTACCGCTGCGTTTATCGGGAGCTCAGGCGGCGGTTCGAGGCCGATTATCCGCCCATTCCCAAGCAGGAGCGCAATCCGGAACTGGTCGTGGTCATCACCGGACAATTTCTCGGCATGGGGCATGCTCCGACCAAGACGGCGCTGGATCGCTGTTATGCGCTGGTCAAACATTTGGGCAAGCAAGTCGTGCTGCTGAATTCACGGGAATTGCTCACCTGGGTCGGACTTTCGCCTTTCCATGGCATGACCAGGGGCAACATAGCCGTCGAGCTGTCAAACATCAATGCTCTGAGCTACAGAGATATTCAAATTCCGTATTATCAGCCCACCACGGAGATGCCCGATCCGGATACGATCCGGGAGATCCTCAACTTTATCCGTCAGAACAGGCCGGATTTTGTCCTCAGCATCGGCGGCATGAATTTGACGGCGGATCTTTGCGACATGATGGTGCCGGTCGTCACATTGTCGACTGTGTTCAGCGGACTGCCGGTGACCGAAAGCCGGTTCCACATCATCGGCCGGGCGCTGACGGAAGACGAGCTCAAGAAGCTTCGCGAACTCGGTTTTTCCCGAGAGAATGTTATCGAGTCGCTGTTCACCTTTGACTTCAAGCCCCAGGAGCGCCATTACACCCGGGAGCAGCTCGGATTGCCGGAGGACCGGTTTCTAGTGGCGGTTGTGGGGGGAAGGCTGGACCAGGAAGTGACGGACGATTTTCTCCATGCCGTACTGGAAAGCCATTCCTCGGCACATCTGGTATTCATCGGCCCGTTGTCCCGGTATGAAGAGATGAAGGCCCGCCATGATCGGCTTGGGCGGTCGTCGACCGCTCTCGGCTTCCAGGATGATGTGCTTGCCGTGCTCGAAGTGTGCGATCTGTACGCCAATCCGAGACGGGCCGGCGGCGGCAGTTCGGCCGCCGAAGCGCTCTATAAAGGGTTGCCGGTCGTAACCTTGAATTTCGGCGATGTGGCCGTGGCGGCCGGTCCGGATTTTACGGTGCAATCCTATGAGGAGATGACGGCGGCGATCCGCCGATATGTCGAGGACAAGCATTATTATGCCGTCATGTCTGCCAAAGGCCGGGAAAGGGCGGAACAGCTCATGTCCACCGAATCGGAATTCGTGAAAATCGTCCAGGCCGTCCGCTCCAGCCCGTTGTTTGAATAAAACGCGTCCCCTGCCCGAACCGGAATTTGTCGCGCGAAACGCGCGGGTGCCGTTCGGCCGCAGGGATTTTTCTTCGCGGTTTTCGCGATCCATTCGCCCCGCATCTCACGATGCGGGGTCTTTTTTATCGGTCGGCGCGGGCGCCTCTCCGCCCAGTTTCCGCGTAATTTCCAGCGCCGTTTCACGAACCAGGGCCCCCAGCTCCGGCAACCGGTCGTCGCTCATGCGCCATTTCGGCCCGGCGATGCTGATGGAGGCCGCCACTTCTCCCAAATGATTGAACACGGGCGCGCCGACACAGCGCAGATCGGCCTCATGTTCCTCGTAGTCGATCGAATAACCGCGAATCCTCGTCTTTTCCAGATCCTCCCGAAGCGCCTCCTCGGTGGTCAAGGTGTATTTCGTATACGGCTTGAGCCCCTCATTAATGACTTGCCGGATGACGGTTTCCGGACTGTAAGCCAGCAGCGCCTTGCCCACACCTGTACAGTACATCGGATTGGCTGTGCCGACGTCGGAATGGATCCGGATCGTCCTCGACGATTCCACCTTGTCGATGTAGACCACGCGAAGCCCGGATTGGACAACCAAATGCGTCGTCTCCCCCGTTTGATCGGCCAGGCGGCGCAAAAACGGGTAGGCGATTTCGCGGATGTTCATCCTTTTCAGCAGCGCGTTGGAGAGTTTGAGCGCGAAATATCCGATGCGGTAGCGCCCGGTGACGGCGTCCTGTTCCACCAGCCCGTATTGTTCGAAGGCCGCCAGATGCTTGCAGACGCTGCTGGCGTGCTCGCCCGATACCCGGGTGATCTCCGAAACCGACGCCCCTTGCGGGTCTTGCTCCGTCAATTCGGTCAGCGCGTTCAGGACGTGCATCGCTTTGACGACCGTGGATGAAGCGACTTTTCCGGTTTTTTTTCCGTCCGTAAGGCTCAACCAACATCCCTCCAACAGATATGTAGTTTGACGGGGCGTATGCAATACATTATAATATGCCTGTATTAGAAATTATATTTCAAATATAGAAATAAGTCAACCAAGACTGGCAGAAGGAGTCGATGATGTTGGAGCAATCCAGGGAATTGCTCAAATCTCTCGGGTTTCCCGAGCGCGAAGCCTATGATCTCCCGGATTCTCTCCGCCGGTTCCCCGACGGAGCGCAATATCGCGTGGAGATTCCGAGCGTCGAAGGGCCGGCGGCGCTGAAAGCCGTGCTCGAGGAAGCGGATCGCTACGGCATCCGCATCCACCGGGTTTCGCAGGGAAGCGGCATCCAGCTGCTGACGGATGACGAGATCTCGGAGATGGTGGAGATCTGCGCGGCCCGCAAGATGGAATTGAGCCTGTTCGTCGGGCCGAGGGGAACCTGGGACATCAGCGCCCAGCCGCTCACTCCCGCCGGGAAAGCCGTGGCGTTGCGGCATGAGGGCATCGAGCAGCTGGTCTACGCGATGGAGGATCTCCTGCGGGCGAACCGGCTCGGCGTTCGCGGCGCGCTGGTGGCGGATGAGGGATTGTTGCTGCTGACCCGCGAGATGAAAAAGCAGGGCCTGATCGCTCCGGATTTCGTCATCAAGGTGTCGGTGCAAATGATGGCGGCCAATCCGGTATCGGTCAAACTGATGCAGGATATCGGCGCCGATACGTACAACCTGCCTACGGCGCTGACGCTGCCCAAGCTCGCCTCGATCCGCCGGGCGGTCGATATCCCGCTGGATCTTTACGTCGAGGCGCCGGACGGGTTCGGCGGATTCATCCGGCATTACGAAATTGCCGAGATCGTGCGCATTCTTTCGCCCGTTTACATCAAATTTGGTCTGCGGAACCATCCGGACGTCTATCCGAGCGGCAAACATCTCGAGGATTTGAACGTCAGACTGTGCCGCGAGCGGGTTCGCCGGGCTTATCTGGGCCTGCAATTGCTCAAGGAATACGCGCCGCACGCGGTCGAATCCGAGTTGGGAGCCGCGGGACTCGGGATTCCGGTTCCGCCGAAAGGAAAGTGAGGTTTGGCGATGAGCGACAAAATTCCAACCGTGCTGAATTTCATTGACGGGAAATGGCAGCCATCGGAAACCGGAGAACATACGGTCAACGTCAATCCCGCCGACCGGCGTGAGGTGACGGCATATGTGCAGCGATCGGGCCGCGGGGATCTGGATCGGGCGGTGGCCGCGGCCAGGGAAGCGCAACGCGCCTGGAGGCGGTTGTCCGGTCCCGCCCGCGGGGAGTATCTGTACCGCGCCGCGGCGATCATGGAGAGCCGGATGGACGAAATCGCCGAAACGTTGACCAGGGAGATGGGCAAGACGCTTCCCGAAGCGAAGGGAGAAACCGCCAGGGGCGTCGCGATCCTGCGCTACTACGCCGGCGAAGGCATGCGGAAAACGGGCGATGTCATTCCGTCCACCGACGGCGGCGCACTGATGTTCACCACCCGCGTGCCGCTCGGCGTGGTGGGCGTGATCACGCCGTGGAACTTCCCCGTGGCCATTCCGGTCTGGAAGATGGCTCCGGCGCTCGTCTACGGCAATACGGTCGTGCTCAAGCCGGCGCAGCAGACGGCGCTCACGGCGGCCAAAATCATCGAATGTTTCGAGCAGGCCGGCATGCCCGCGGGCGTGGTCAATATGGTGACGGGAGACGGCGGGGTCATCGGTCAGGGGATCGCGGATCATCCCGATGTGGCGGGCGTGACGTTCACCGGCTCCGACGCCGTCGGCAGACGGGTGGGTCTGGCGGCCCTGGCGCGGGGTGCGAAGTATCAGCTGGAGATGGGCGGCAAAAATCCGATCATCATCGCGGCCGACGCGGATCTGGATCTGGCGGTGGAGGCGACGGTGAGCGGGGGCCTGCTTTCGACGGGACAAAAATGCACGGCCACCAGCCGGGTGATCGTGGAAGCGCCCGTGTACGACGAATTCAAAGCCAGGCTTCTCGAGCGCGTGAAGCGCATCAAGGTGGGCAACGGCCTCGACCCGACCGTATGGATGGGGCCCTGCGCGAGCGAGCAGCAGCTGGAGACAGTGATGTCGTATATCGAAAAAGGATTGGCGGAAGGCGGGACGCTGCTGTATGGCGGCAAACGTCTCACGGAAGGCGAATGCGCCCACGGATTTTTCGTCATGCCGACCGTATTCGAGAATGTGGCGTCGGACATGTGCATCGCGCAGGAAGAGATCTTCGGTCCCGTGCTCGCCCTGATGAAGGTCGATTCGATCGGGGAAGCCCTGAGCATCGCGAACGATGTGCGATACGGCCTGAGCGCGTCGATCTATACGCGCGATATTGCCAACATGCTGACGTTCATCCGCGATGTGGACGCCGGACTGGTGCGCATCAACGCCGAGACGGCCGGCGTGGAGCTCCAGGCGCCGTTCGGCGGGATGAAACAGTCGAGTTCCCATTCCCGCGAACAAGGACAGGCCGCCATCGAGTTTTTCACCGAGATCAAAACCGTGTTTGTCAAAGCATAATCGCGTCATCCCGTCGTTGACCATTCCGGGTGAGGCTCGTCCGGTCGCTTGACGAAACGGAAGATGGAGTAGTATAATCAATATTAGAAATATAATTTCTAATATAGAAACAACTTCGTTTGCCCTGCAGTCCCGGCCGTACTCTGAGGCATCAGGGCTGGTCGGGAACAGCCGGCAACGACGGGAGTGGACAACCTGGAATGACACTAAGGCTTCATTTTGGCATAGGGGGTGGTTTGAACATTCGCGGCGCCGCCATCGGGCATTTCGGACCGGGGAGATCGCACCGACGATTTTCGGCTGAATTTGCGCAAGCGAGTTGACAACGCCTCTATCCAGTGGTAGAGTAATTCTGAAATCGGTTTCTAAAACCGGTTTCAGAAACCGGTTGCAAAGTTGGGGGTTAAGCGATGGCCACCATCGATGATGTGGCGAAGAGAGCCGGAGTGTCGAAAAGCTCGGTGTCGCGGTACCTGAACGGCAACTTCACCTATCTTTCCGACGCGATGCGGGCGAAGATCGCGAAGGCGATCAGGGAACTGAATTACCGTCCGAATTCCATTGCCCAGAGCCTGAAGAAGAAGGAAACCAAGGTCATCGGCCTCGTCGTCGGCGACATGAACCCGTTCTGGATGGAAGCGCTCCGCGCCGTGCAGTTCGAATGCTCCCGTCACGGCTACGGCCTGATGATCAGCTCATCGAACTGGGACGTCGGGAAGGAGATCGAGAACATCCGGATGTTGAAGAACAGACAGGTGGATGGCATGATCATCGCTTCCATGGCCACTTCGGTTGATGGCGTCGGGGTATACGAGGAATTAATCGCGGAGCAATTCCCGTTCGTCTTTGCCGATTGCATGACGGACGAGGAGAAAGCCGACAGAGTCGTGACCAATACGGTGGCGGGCGCGATGGAAGCCGTCGAATATCTGATCGCCCTGGGCCACAGGAAGATCGCCACCCTGTTGTTTCCGGTCGTGTCGACCGTTCGGCAGGAGCGGCTTCTCGGGTACAAGCAGGCGTTGCGGAAACATGGCATTGAAGTCGACGAGTCACTGATCAGGGTGTGCAAGGAATCCAGGGGAAGCGGCGTTGACGCGACGATCGGCCTCCTGTCGATGCCGGACCGGCCGACCGCGATCTTCTCCACCAATATCCACCTGACGCTGGACGTTCTCAGGGGAATCCGGCAATCCGGTCTGGAGGTTCCGCGCGACATCTCGGTTGTCGGCTACGATGACACGGACTGGGCGCCGTTGCTGGACCCGCCGCTCACGACGGTATCCATCCCCGCCTACGAAATGGGAAGCAAGGCGGCGTCGCTGTTGTTCAAAAAGATCAGGCAGACCAAACAGACCAAACCGAAAAAAATCGAAGTCAGTCCCAAGCTGATGGTCAGGCTGTCGGCCATAACCAATCCTCGGGCCGAGTGACAAGCGGCTGAGTGACAAGCCTGGGTGGAGGTTTACGGCGAGAGGAGCAAGAGACGGGATGAAGATTACCAAGCTGGAGTTGCTGCACGTCAAACCGAGGTGGCTTTTCCTGAAAATCCATACGGATGAAGGCCTGATCGGCTATGGCGAACCGGTCGTGGAGGGAAGGGCGCGCACGGTGGAGACCGCCATCCGCGAGCTGGAATCCTATCTGATCGGTCAGGATCCGCTGAAGATCGAGCATCATTGGCAGGCGATGTATCGCGGCGCGTTCTACCGCGGCGGTCCGATCCTGGTAAGCGCCATTAGCGGCGTTGAACAGGCGCTGTGGGATATCAAGGGCAAGTACTACGGGGTGCCGGTCTACGAAATGCTGGGCGGCGCCTGCCGCGACAAAATCCGCATGTACGCCCATTGCTTCGGCGATTCGTTGGAAGAGGAAGTCCGGATGGCGCTGGATCTGAAGAATCGGGGATTCACCGCCATCAAGATCGGCCTCGATGCGCCTGTCCGGATCGTGGACACCATGGCTTATGTGGAACGCCAGGCGGAGCGGCTGTCCGCCATCCGGAACGCGGTCGGCAAGGAAATGGACATCGCGATCGACTTTCACGGCCGGGTAAGTCCGGCCATGGCCATCCGGCTGGCGGCCGCCTTCGAACCCTGGTACCCGATGTTCATCGAGGAGCCCTGCCTGCCGGAAAACGTGGACATGATGGTCCGAATCGCCAATTCCACCAGGATTCCGATCGCATCCGGAGAGCGGGTGTTCACGAAATGGGGATTCCGGGAGCTGATCGAGAAGCAGGCCGTTTCCATCGTGCAGCCGGATTTGTGCCATGCGGGCGGCATACTCGAATCGAAGAAAATCGCCGCGATGGCGGAAAGCCACTACGGCGCGGTCGCCCCGCACAATCCGCTCGGCCCGATCTCGCTGGCCGCGTGCCTGCAGCTCGACGCCTGCACGCCGAATTTCCTGATTCAGGAACATCCGACGCTTGGCGACCGCTCGGATCTCGGCCATGGCATCCTGAAGCAGCCGTTCCGGATTGAAGACGGACATATTCGCCTTCCCGAAGGTCCGGGTCTCGGCATCGAGCTGGACGAGGAAGCGCTGCGGGACAGGATCTTCGAAGGGGACTGGGATACGCCGCGTCTGTATCATCAGGATGGTTCTGTCGCAGACTGGTGACTGGAACCGATTTGAACGACCGAAATTTTACCGATATTCACAATCATCTGACAAAAAAGGGTGAAGGGTAAATGGCAACAAGAACGAAATGGCTCAACGCGACGCTGATGCTCTTCCTGGCACTGGCTTTGGTCGTAACGGGATGCGGCGGCGGCAATTCGTCGTCGGACAATTCGAAATCCGGCTCTTCGTCTGGCGGTTCGTCCGGCGGTTCGTCGAATTCCCAATCGGGCGGCTCGGGTTCGTCCGGATCCTCCGATGAGCAGATCACGCTGCGCATCGTCTCCCCGACCGTCGTGGAGAACCCGGAAGGGGAAGTCGAAACCAAGTACGCCGAAGAATACATGAAGCTCCATCCGAACGTCAAAATCGAATTCATCGGCGTTCCGATGAACGAAGTCTACGCGAAGATCATCACGATGGCCACCGGCCGCGACATGCCGGACATCTTCATCAACAGCCCCGAGTTCTACGCAAGAGCCTATGAGATGGGGCTGACGGAAGATTTGAACACCCTTCTCGGTGAAGAATTCGTCAACGGGTTCCATCCGGCGACGCTGCGGGAAGCGGTCATCGACGGACAACTGCAATACGCTCCGTTCTTCACCATTCCGACCGGTCTGCTCTATCGCAAAGACTGGTTCGAGGAAGAAGGTCTCAGCGTTCCGGAAACCTGGGATGAATTCGTCGCGGCGGCCCAGAAGCTGACCAAAGACACCGACGGCGACGGCAATGTCGATCGCTGGGGCTTCGCGATGGTCGGCTCCAAGAACGGTTCGGGCGGTTCCCGCTTCATTCCGATCATGCGCACGTTCGGCGCCGCGGAATTGGTGAAGAACGAGAACGGCGAATGGGTCACGCAATTCGACACGCCGGAAGCGGCCCAGGCGTTCCAGCTCTACGGCGACCTGGTCAACAAATACGAGGTCGTTCCGCCGGGACCGTTCCAGACTTCCTACGCCGAAGCGGTCAGCCTGATGGCGTCGGAGAAAACGGCGATGATGGTGACGGGTCCGCACACGATCGGCGCCGTGCTCAAGCAGAATCCTTCGCTTGAGGGCAAGCTGGCCGGCGCGCCCCTGCCGCACGCGCCGGGCAAGGACACCGTTTCCGTGCTGGGCATGCTCGGATTCTCGATCTACAACGGCAGCAAGCACAAAGAGGTTGCCGCCGACTACCTGAAGTTCATTCTGTCGAAGGAAAATCAACTGGAGTGGAACAAGGTCACGGGCCGGTTCCCGTCGAGACTCGATGCCCTGGAAGATCCGCAGATCCAGAGCCCGACACTGTCCGGTTTCATGCAAGCCATGGACTTTGCGTTCCAGGTGCCCGACGTTCCGTTCTATGCGGATGTCCAGGTCGCCGCTGCGGAAGGTTACCAATCGGTCATCGGCAAGCAGGCCGGCGCGGAAGAGGCGGCCAAGCGGGCGGCTGAAGCCGTAAACCAGCTGCTCGAGTCCCTCAAATAACTTGTCCGATCATCCAGGGGGAAAGGCCCTGTGCCTTTCCCCCCCAATAATGGCAAGGAGGACCCCGAGTGAAAAAATCGTATGCCTATTCGTCTTCATGGTCGGGGTATTGGTTTATTTTGCCGGCGTTGTTGACCATGCTGGTGTTGATTGCCTATCCGCTGCTGTACGGCGTATACATCAGCGGATTCAACACCAACCTGCTCAACAAATGGGATTTCGTCGGGCTGAAATATTACATCCAGATCCTGTCCGACACCGAATTTCTGAACAAAATCTGGATCACCCTGAAGTATGCGGCGCTGGTGGTCGCGGGCAACTTTGTCGTCGGCATGTCACTCGCCCTTCTCCTGAATCGGGAGATCAAGTTCAGGCTGCTGTTCAGGGCGATTCTCATTTTGCCCTGGTTGTTTCCGGATGTTGTGGTGGCGCTGCTCTGGAAATGGTTGTACAACCCGCTCTACGGACTCTTCAATTATCTGCTGCAAAGTCTGCATCTGATCAATACGCCGATCGAATGGCTCGACAGTCAGCATTTCGCCCTGTTCGGCGTCGCCATCGCTTCCGTCTGGAAAGGCTATCCGCTGGTCATGATCATGTTGCTCGCCGGCTTGCAGTCCATTTCCAAAGACCTGTACGAAGCGGCGGAGATCGACGGCTGCAACAAGTGGCAGCTTTTCCGGCATATCACCATACCGGGTTTGATGCCGGTCACATTGGTCGTCCTTATTCTGGAAACCGTCTGGTGGTTCAAACATTTCACGATCGTTTGGCTCCTTACGGCGGGAGGACCGATCAACGTCACCAGTGTGGTCAGCATCGACATTTACAGAACCGCATTCCAAAGCTTTCAGTTCGGCAGAGCGTCGGCCATGGCCGTCATCGTGTTCGTCATTTGCCTGTTGATGAGCTATGTGTACAGGAGGTTGCTTGAGACCAATGACCAATAAAAAACGGGTGGCACTCGGCAACGGATTGGTGTATCTCATCCTGCTGGCCATGACGGTGGCGGTTCTGATTCCGGTTTTGTGGATGCTGTCGACTTCTCTCAAGAACGACACCGAACTCTTCACGATACCGCCGCGCTGGATTCCGGAAGACATCACGTTCGCTTCCTACCAGCGCATTTGGGAAGACTATCCGTTCCTCAATTATTTCATGAACAGCATCATGGTCGTCTCCCTGTCCACCCTGATTGCCCTCGTGTTTTCCTGTTTGGCGGGATACGGCGTTTCCAGGTTCCGGTTCAGGGGCAAGGGAATGTTTCTCACGTTTTTGCTTGTGACGCAAATGTTCCCTTCCATCATGCTGCTCATTCCGTTCTACAAAATCATACAGGTCATGGGACTGACGAATACGCATCTCGCGCTTATTCTGACCTATATTTCGTTCACGATTCCGCTTTGCTCATGGATGATGCTCGGATATTTCCAGGGCATTCCCAAAGAGCTGGATGAAGCGGCGGCCATTGACGGATGCGGCAGGCTGCGGACGTTCATCCAGATCGTGTTTCCGCTCAGTCTGCCCGGCGTCTCGGCGACCGCCATCTATTCGTTCATCACGGGCTGGAACGAATACATGTACGCGCTCGTATTGACCCAATCGGAGAAAATGAAGACGGTGCCGGTCGGCATCGGCCAACTCATCGGTCAGTACAAAATCATGTGGAATGACATGATGGCCGCTTCGCTGGTCGCGACCATTCCGCTGTCGATCCTCTTCGTCTTCTTTCAGAAATATCTCATCAGCGGCCTGACCGCAGGCGCGGTAAAATCCTGATTTCAATTTCCACAGATGGGATGGGACAACGATGAAGATCACCAAACTGGAAGTCATCCATGTGCGGCCCCGGTATTCGTTCCTCAAAATCCATACGGACGAGGGCCTGACCGGCATCGGCGAGGCGTGCCTGGAAGGCCGCGCCCGCGTGGTGGAAACGGCCATCCGGGATTTTGAATACCTGCTTGTCGGACAGGATCCGCGCAGAATCGAACATTTGTGGAATCTGATGTATCGCGGCACCTTCTATCGGGCGGGAGCCATTCTGTGCAGCGCGATCAGCGCGATCGACCAGGCGCTGTGGGACATTCTCGGGAAAAGCTTGCAGCAACCCGTGCACGTGCTGCTGGGCGGGGCGGTTCGGGACCGGATTCGCGTCTACAAGCATGTCAACACCGAAGAGCGGTTTGAAGTGGACGATACCGAACGCTTGGTGGAACTGGCCAAAGCCGCGGTGCGGGAAGGATTCACCATGGTCAAAACGGCGCTGCCCGGCCCGGCCCGCCTGCTGGAGAGCAAGTCGTTCATCGAGCGCCAGGTCAAGCGGATGGCCGCCCTGCGGGAAGCGATCGGTCCGGACGTGGACTTCGCCATTGATTTCCACGGGCGCGTCAGCCCGGCGCTGGCGATCCAACTGATCAAAGAATTCGAACCGCTCAAGCCGCTCTTCATCGAGGAGCCGTGTCTGCCGGAAAATGTGGACGCGATGGTCACGATCGCCCGCTCGTCCCCGATTCCGATCGCGACCGGCGAACGGCTGTACACGCGCTGGGGATTCAAGGACGTGCTCGAGAAACAGGCCGCGTCCGTCATCCAGCCGGATCTGGCGCATTGCGGCGGCATTTCGGAAGCCCGGAAAATCGCCGCCATGGGGGAAGTCTACTACGCCGGATTCGCTCCGCACAACCCCCTCGGGCCGGTCAATCTTGCCGCCAGCATCCAGGTTGCGGCGACGGTTCCGAGCTTCATTGCCCAGGAGCAGCTCACGCTTGGAGAAGGGCTGATCAAGCAGCCGTTCAAGCTCGACAACGGATATCTCGATCTTCCGTCGGCCCCCGGATTGGGCGTGGAGCTGGACGAAGAGAGCATGAAACCCCAAATCTATTCGGGAGACTGGAAACTCCCTTACTGGTTCCACGAGGACGACCATTCGGTTGCCGATTGGTAAAATGCATGATGCGGAAGGTGACGCGAACGCGCGCACCTCGCCCCCGTGCCCAACCTCATCCATATGCGCGAACGCGCGGAGATGCCGGTTGGTCGCGGGGGTTTTTTTACGCCGTCGGATCAACGCGCGCCGTACAAGCCGGCCAGTCCCCAGACGACCGTGACGAGAAGCAGCAGGGCGATCACGGCGGTCAGCCAGAAATGCAATCTTCGCAACAGCGGATCACCTCGCGCGCGGGGATATCTTCCATGTATATGCGGCGGGGGCCTGTCCCATGAAGGAGCCGTTCCTCCGCGCGTCGACAGCGAACGCTGCCGATTTGCCGCCGCGAAAAAGCCGTCGCAAATCCGAAAAATGAGAAATCTTACATCTTCGAAATTGCGCTTTTCTAAAGGAATTCGGCCGTTTCTGTCGAAATGAACTTTTTAGCCATCTACAGGAAGTGATACCGTGATCGAAATGCAGGACGTCTGGAAGACCTACCCCGACGGCAGCCATGCGCTCCGCGGCGTCTCTGTCCTTATCGAGCGCAACGAGTTCGTCTACCTTGTCGGACCTTCCGGAGCCGGCAAATCGACGTTCATGAAATTAATCTATCGCGAAGAAGTGCCGACCAAGGGCCAGATTTCGGTGAACGGCTTCAATATCGGAAAATTGAAACCGCGCAAAATTCCATACATCCGGCGCAACATCGGCGTCGTGTTCCAGGATTTCCGCCTCCTGCCCAAAATGACGGTGTACGAGAACGTCGCCTTCGCAATGGAGGTCATCGAGGCGCCGCGCCGGCTCATCCGCAGGCGGGTCATGGAGGTGCTCGAGCTCGTCGGCCTGAAGTCGAAGGCGAACAGCCTGCCCGCGCAGCTGTCCGGCGGCGAGCAGCAGCGCGTCGCGATCGCCCGGGCGATCGTGAACAATCCCGCCGTCATCGTGGCGGACGAGCCCACCGGCAACCTGGATCCCGAGACGTCGTGGGGCATCATGAACCTGCTGGAAGAAATTAATTACCGGGGCGCGACGATCGTCATGGCCACGCACAACAAGGAGATCGTCAACACGCTCCGCAAGCGCGTCATCGCGATCGAGAAGGGCGTCATCGTGCGCGACGAGCCCAAAGGGGAGTACGGATATGAGATTTAGCACGCTCCTCCGGCATTTTCGCGAGGGCTCGCTCAGCGTCGTCAGGAACGGATGGATGTCGTTCGCGTCGGTCAGTTCGATCGCGATCTCGCTGTTCATCCTCGGCGTGTTCCTGCTGCTGTCGCTCAACGTGAACAATCTGACGAAGCAAATCGAAAACCAGGTGCAGATCCGGGTGTTCCTCGCGCTCGACATCAGCCAGGCGAAAATCGACGCGATCGGACGGTCGATCGGCGCCCTGCCGGAAGTGAGCCGGATCCGGTTCGTGTCGAAGGCGGAGGGGCTCGAGATGCTGCGCCGGAATCTGGGCGAGGACGGACGGGACATTCTCGAAGATTATGACGACACGAACAACCCGCTGCCGGACTCGTACACGGTCGAGGTGGCCGATCCGGAGCGAATCTCCGAAGTCGCCGCCAAGATCAAGGCGATCGGCGACGCCGATCCGGAGCAGCCGATCCGGAGCGTCCGGTACGGACAGGGAACCGTCGAACTGTTGTTCCGCGTCACGAACGCCGTGCGCAACATCGGGCTCATCATCGTGCTCGGCCTGGCGTTTACGGCGACGCTGCTCATCTCCAACACGATCCGGCTCACGATTTTCGCCCGCAGGCGGGAGATCGGCATCATGAAGCTCGTCGGCGCGACCAACAGCTTCATCCGCTGGCCGTTCTTCGTCGAAGGGGCGCTCATCGGCTTCATCGGATCGGCGCTGACGACGGCCGTGCTGCTTGCGGCCTACAACTGGCTCGTCAATTCGCTGCAGGTCGAATTCGGCCTGATGATGATCCGGCTCGTCACCGTGCGGGAATCCGGCTTGCTGGTCGGCGGCGTGCTGATCGGGCTCGGCACCCTGATCGGCGTCTGGGGCAGCGCGATTTCCGTGCGCAAGTATCTGAGAGTGTAGGTGATCCTTGCCGTGAAGCGAACGCTTGCCTTCATCATCTGCATATTCCTGGCCTTCGCCGTCTCTCAGCCCTACCGCACCGAAGCGGCGTCGGAACTCGAGAAGATCCGCAGCGAGATCAAGAAGCTGCAGCAGAAGATGAACGATGTCGAAGCGAACAAGAAGAAGGTCGAGCGGGACAAGCAATACGTGCTTCATCAGAAGGAAGTGACGATGGAGCAGATCAACGAACTGGCCGCCCAGATCGATTCGCTCGAGGAAGAACTGAAGCTCGTGGACCTTCGGATCACCGAGACGGAAGACGCGCTGGTGCAGGCGGGGCAGGAGCTGGAAGACGCGAAGGCGCGCATCGAGGAGCGCAACGAACTGCTTGACGCCCGCATCCGGCTGATGTACACGAACGGATTCGTCTCCTATCTCGACGTGCTGCTGAGCGCGACGAGCTTCTCCGATTTCCTGGACCGGTTCGACTCGCTGCAGTCGATCCTGTCGCAGGACAAGGCGATTCTCGAGGCCCACAAGGCGGACAAGACGCTCGTCGAGGAGAAGAAGGCGCACATCGAACAGGAGCTTGCGGGGCTGCAGGAGCTTTACAGCAAGAAGGAAGATTATTACAATCTTCTTGTCGACAAGGAAAAAGAAAAAGAAGTCATGATCCTGCAGTACAACAAACAGATCGCGGAACTGGAACAGCGGGCCGAAGAGCTCGAGGAGATCTCCGAAGAGCAGGAGAAGCAGCTCATGGAGCTCGCCCGCAAGGAGAAGGCCGCGATCGAAGCCGAGAAGAAGAAGAAGAACGCCGTTTACTACACCGGCGGCAAGCTGGGCATGCCGATCAAGGATTACAAGTATATCAGTTCAAATTTCGGCCCGCGGACGCACCCGGTTACCGGTCAGAAGGGCAAACAGCACAACGGCATCGATTTCGCGGCGCCTTCCGGCACGGCGATCTACGCTGCCGAATCCGGAACCGTGATCGTGGCGCAGAAGATGAGCGGTTACGGCAACACCGTCATCATCGACCACGGCAACGGCCTGTGGACCCTGTACGCGCATATCCGCAACGGCGGCATCAAGGTCAAAGCCGGCGAGGTCGTCAAGAAGGGCCAGAAAATTGCGGAGGTCGGAAGCACCGGCGTATCCACCGGTCCGCATCTCCACTTCGAGGTGCGGCTCAACGAAAATCCCGTCGATCCTGACAAATACCTGCGCTGACGGCGTCCGCCTCGCGCAAGCCCCGGACCGCCGACCGAAGCGATCCCGCGGAGGTTGGCGGTCTTTCTCCTACCTTCCGTCCCGGAGAACGGCTTGACGGCGGCGCAAGACGATGGGTCCGCCCGCGCAGCGGGGGGAAGCCGTCGCGCCGGATTCGGTTGCCGAAGCTGTCCGGGACCGGCGGGGCTTGGGGGGACATTTCATGCTGTTTCGTGGCCGAACGGTGACCGCCTTGCTGATCCTCACGGCGCTCGCGTCCGTGCTCGTGACGCTCACGGCCGCGGAGCGGTGGCTGCTCGCGGGAGCGGACGGGGAGACGCCGGCGGGCGCGGCTCCGTCCGGGAGCGAGGGGCTGACCGAGCGGGAAGCCGCCCGACTGGGCGAAGTGCTGAACATGATCGAGCGGAAATATTACGTGACGGTCGACCGGGAGAAGCTGCTGGACGGCGCGATCCGCGGCATGATCGACACGCTGGACGATCCGTACTCGGCCTATATGGACAAGAACGAGGCGGAGCAGCTGACGGATTCGATCGAAGGCACGTTCTCCGGCATCGGCGCGCGACTCCTGGTCCGGGACGGCAAGGTGATCGTCGAATCGGCGCTCAAGGATTCGCCGGCCGAGCGGGCCGGACTGCATCCGCGGGACATCATCTTGTCCGTCAACGGGCATTCGCTCGTCAATGTCGATCTGAACGAAGCCGTCAGCCTGATCCGGGGGCCCAAGGGGACGAAGGCGAAGCTGGTCGTGCAGCGCGAAGGCGTGGCGGAGCCGTTCCAGCTCATCCTCGTGCGGGACGAGATCGATCTGGAGTCGATTTTCTCGCGGATGACGCCCGACGGCGTCGGCATCATCGAAATACGCCAGTTCGCGCTCAATACGCTGGACCAGTTCCGGGATACGCTCGCGGATCTCGAGGCGAACGGCATGAAAGCGCTCGTCATCGACGTGCGGAACAATCCCGGCGGTCCGCTTCCGACCGTCGTCTCGATCGCGCAGCTCTTCATCCCGAAGGGCGAGCCGGTCGTGCAGGTCGAGAACCGGCAGGGAGGACGCGAGGTGACGTTGTCGCAAGGCTCGGCGAAGCCGTATCCGGTTGCGGTGCTCATCAACCGGGGAAGCGCGAGCGCGGCGGAGGTGCTGGCGGCGGCGCTGCAGGAATCGGCGGGAGCGCTGCTCGTCGGAGAGCCGACGTTCGGCAAGGGCACGGTGCAGGTCAGCTATGAGAGCAAGGTCTCCCCGGGCAGCCAGGTCAAGCTGACGATCGCGAAATGGCTGACGCCGTCCGGCGGGTGGGTGCACGACACGGGCGTCCGTCCGGACATCGCCGTCGAGCAGCCGGACTATTTCAGGGTGGCGCGCCTGTCCAGGGAAAGGGCGCTCGTCCGCGACATGACCGCGGAAGACGTGAAGAGCCTGCAGCTCATGCTGAAGGCGCTCGGCTTTCACCCGGGCAGGTCGGACGGCTATTTCGACGAGACGACCGAAGAGGCGCTGAAGGCGTTCCAGCGGGAAGCCGGGTTGCCCGAGACCGGGCGGACGGACGAGGTGACGGCCGATCGACTGGAGACGCGGATACGGAATTTGATCACGGATCCCGCGAACGACCGCCAGCTCAACCGCGCGCTGGAAGCGCTTCGCGCGCAGGTCGGGCTGGCGGGGGCGGCGGTGTCCGGCGCAAGCCCGGATGCGGAGGCCGGTTCCGCAGCGCCGGAAGGCAAGACCGAAGCGGATGAGGAGTGAAACCGATGGAATGGATGCTGGAATGGCTGGAACAGGCGGGATACGGCATTGCCGAAGCGCTCATCCAGCCGTTCGGCTACATCGCCGTGCTGCTGGTCCTGCTGCTCGCTTTCCGCCAGATCCGCGCGGAGCGAAGGCTGTTCCACGCGCGGCTGACCGCGTGGCCCGGCCGGCTGCTCGCGGCGCTGCCTGCGGGACTTGCCGCCGGCGTCGTCGTGTCGGCGGCCGTTCAATTCATCGGCGTGAACCTCAACGCGGACGCCGTCATCTGGGTCTGGTGCGCGTCCCTGCTGCTCGGGCTGATGCGGCTGCGCTTCGTGTCGGCCGCCTGCGGCGCGGGCCTGGTCGCGCTTCTGCAGTGGATTGCCGGCCGGTTCGACCGGTCCGGCGCGCCTGATCTGCTCGGGCGGCTGGCGGATTCGCTCGCCTCGTTCGACGCGGCGGGCCTGCTGCTGATCGCCGGCCTGCTGCTGCCGGTCGAGGCGCTGCTGCTCTGGCGGTTCAGCCGCCGCCTGGCCGGACCGGTCATCATGGACGGCAAGCGCGGCAGGCCGATCGGAGGATGGCGGATCGACGCCGTCTGGCCGGTGCCGCTGCTGCTGCTCGTTCCGGCTGCCGGTACGGGCGCGGAACTGCCCTGGACGCCGCTGCTGTGGAGCGGGGACGGGCCGGCGGGCTGGGCCCTGCTCGGCCTGCCGGTCGTCATCGGTTCCGTCTGGGACACGACGACGCTGCTCCCGGCGGCGAAAGCCGCGCGAACGGCGAAGACGCTGCTCTGGACCGGGCTGATCGCTGCCGCCGCGGGCGCGGCCGCGGCCTGCTGGGAGCCGCTGCTGCCGGCCGCTGCCGTCGCCGTGCCGGCGCTGCGCGAGATCGCGGCGTTCATCGAACGGAACCGGGAGGCGGCGTCCGGTCCGCTGTACGCCCACGCGGGGGGCGGGCTGCGGGTGCTCGCGGTGCTGCCCGGCTCGTCGGGCGCGCAGCTCGGCATCGAGCCCGGCGAGATCGTGAGCAAGGTGAACGGCAAAGCGGTCCGCACGCCGCAGGATCTGTACGACGGGCTCCTCGCGAACCCGGCGTTCTGCAAGATCGAGCTGCTCAACCGCGAGGGGCATGTCCGCTTCGCGCAGCGCGCGCGCTACGAGAACGAGCACCATCAGCTCGGCCTCGTGCTGGCGCCGTTCGAAGACGCCGCCTGGACCGTGAGCGGCGCTTCCCGGTCGCTGGCCGGCCTGCTGCCGTGGAGCCGGCCATACCGCCGCCGCGCCGTGGCGCCCGCGGCGGGCGAAGCGCAATCCGCCCCTGCCGCCGCGGACGCCGAAACCGCGGACGCGGCGTCTCCGGACGCCGGCGCGTCCGACGCGGCGGGGCCCGTCGCCGGTCCCGGCGAACCGGGCGCGGCCTTCCCGCCGGCGGGAACCGCGCAAGCGAAAGATTGATTCAAATTCACCAAGATGCTTGTCCACACCTCTTTTTCGTCCGGACATATAATGCCATCAGTCCGAACGGAAAGGGGTGATGCGAAAGTGGCAACCGGCAACCTCCGTCTCGCCCTGTGGTCGGGAATCAACTTCACCGGCCGCCGCATCCTGTTCCAGCGCAGGGGCGTCGCAATCCGCGATTTGCGGGCGTTCCGGTTCAACGACCAGCTTTCCAGCTTCCGGGTTGACAACCTGTCGAATCCGAATCAGGTCACGCTGGTGCTGTTCCGCGACATCAACTACCAGGGACCGTTCCGCGTCTTCCGCGGCAGCCAGGCGGTGGCGGATTTACGGAGGCTCGGCTTCAACAACCTGACGTCCTCGCTCATCCTCGTCAACCGCAGGCTGACGGATCAGGAGATCCGGCGCATTCAGGCGACGGCCGGCGCGCCCGGCGGCATCGTAACCATCCGGCAATGACGGCGGTTTGATCACCGGGCAGCCAACCTGCCGCACCGGACAGGCCATCCCTCATCGCGATCTTTCCGTCACTCGCAGACCGGGTCGTTCGGTTGTGTTCACCCGATCCGCCGGCCGGCCTCCGGCGGTTGCCGCCCCGATCCGCCGGGGGCCGGCCGGCTGTGTCCCTCCCGATCCGACGTCGCGCCCGGTCCCGGCCGTCCCGCGTCACATACCCGTGGCGCGGGGCGGCTTTCTTGATGCGCCAATCCGCAATTGCGCGCCGGGGGGAGAACGGGTATAATCGAATGGGAACATTTATTCCCGTCCGGCTGGCGACAGAGGGAGGATCTGGTTCATCCGGCGTCTGCAAGCCCGCCGCATGGGGCATACCGATAATGGCGGATTGCGGGCGCGGCCGACTCGCCGCCCGGGTCGGACAGCCGGAAGGAGTGGGAGCAGGACCAATGCGAGAATCGATCGCCGTACTTGACAAGCCGTTCGAGCTTGTCTCCGATTACAAGCCTCACGGCGACCAACCCCAGGCGATCGCGAAGCTCGTGGAGGGCGTCCGGCAGGGCAGGAAGCATCAGACGCTGCTCGGCGCGACGGGCACGGGCAAGACCTTCACGATCGCCAACGTCATCAAGGAGCTGAACCGCCCGACGCTCGTCATCGCGCACAACAAGACGCTGGCGGCGCAGCTGTGCAGCGAATTCCAGGCGTTCTTCCCGAACAACGCGGTCTCCTACTTCGTCAGTTATTACGATTACTATCAACCGGAAGCCTACATCCCGCAGACGGACACCTATATCGAAAAAGACTCCAGCATCAACGACGAGATCGACAAGCTCCGGCACTCCGCGACCAGCTCCCTGTTCGAGCGGCGCGACGTCATCATCGTGGCGAGCGTCTCGTGCATCTACGGCCTCGGTTCGCCGGACGAATACCGCGATCTCGTCCTGTCGCTTCGCGTCGGCATGGAGAAGCCGCGCAACGCGATCCTGCGCAAGCTGGTCGACATCCAGTACCAGCGGAACGACATCAACTTCGTCCGCGGCACGTTCCGCGTGCGCGGCGACACGATCGAGATTTTCCCCGCGGGCAGCCACGAGCGGGCGATCCGCGTCGAGATGTTCGGCGACGAGATCGAGCGGATCACCGAGATCGACACGCTGACGGGCGAGATCATCGGGGAGCGCAACCACGCGGCCATCTTCCCGGCGTCCCACTTCGTCACCCGCGAGGAGAAAATGAAGATCGCCCTGAAAAACATCGAGCGCGAACTGGAGGAGCGGCTCGAGGAACTCCGTTCGCAGGGCAAGCTGCTCGAGGCGCAGCGCCTGGAGCAGCGGACGCGCTACGACCTCGAAATGATGGCGGAGATGGGGTACTGTTCCGGCATCGAGAACTACTCGGGGCCGCTGACGTTCCGCGAGCGCGGGGCGACGCCTTACACGCTGCTCGACTACTTCCCCGACGACTTCCTGATCGTCGTCGACGAATCGCACGTCACGCTGCCCCAGCTCCGCGCGATGTACAACGGCGACCGGTCCCGCAAGGAAGTGCTCGTCGAGCACGGGTTCCGGCTGCCGTCCGCGCTGGACAACCGGCCGCTCCGGTTCGAGGAGTTCGAGGCGAAGGCGAAGCAGCTCATCTACGTGTCCGCGACGCCCGGACCGTATGAGCTCGAGCATAGCGGCGAAGTGGTCGAGCAGATCATCCGGCCGACCGGCCTCGTCGATCCGGTCGTCGAAGTGCGGCCGACGAAGGGGCAGATCGACGACCTGGTCGGCGAGATCCGCGCGCGGATCGCGAAGGACGAGCGCGTGCTCGTGACGACGCTGACGAAGAAGATGGCGGAAGACCTGACCGACTACCTGAAGGACGTCGGCATCAAGGTCCGCTATCTTCACTCGGAGATCAAGACGCTCGAGCGGATGGCGATCCTGCGCGACCTGCGCCTCGGCGTGTTCCATGTGCTCGTCGGCATCAACCTGCTGCGCGAAGGGCTCGACCTGCCGGAGGTGTCGCTCGTCGCGATTCTGGACGCCGACAAGGAAGGCTTCCTGCGATCCGAGACGTCGCTCATCCAGACGATCGGCCGGGCGGCGCGCAACGCCGAAGGCCGGGTCATCATGTACGCCGACACGATCACGGATTCGATGAGCCGGGCGATCCGCGAGACGGAGCGCCGCCGTTCGATCCAGATCGCGTTCAACGAGAAGCACGGCATCGTGCCGCAGACGATCCGCAAGAAGGTGCACGACGTCATCGAAGCGGTGAAGGTCGCCGAGTCGAAGGCCGAGTACGGAACGGAGAAATTCGGCAAGATGTCGAAGAAGGAGAAGATGAAGCTGATCCAGCAGCTCGAGGCCGAGATGAAGGAAGCGGCGAAGCAGCTGCAATTCGAGCGCGCGGCCGAGCTGCGCGACGCGCTGCTCGAGCTGAAGGCCGAGCTGGAGCAATAACCGCTGTCCGCAGGCAGCGGCATGGACCGGGAGGTACCGCGAGTGGCCAGTGACCGTATCGTCATCAAAGGGGCGCGTGCCCACAACCTGAAAAATATCGACGTTGAAATACCGCGCGACAAATTCGTTGTTCTGACCGGCCTCAGCGGCTCCGGGAAGTCGTCGCTTGCGTTCGACACGATCTATGCCGAAGGACAGCGGCGGTACGTCGAATCGCTGTCGGCCTACGCCCGGCAGTTCCTCGGCCAGATGGAGAAGCCGGACGTCGACTCGATCGACGGCCTGTCGCCGGCCATCTCCATCGACCAGAAGACGACGAGCCGCAACCCGCGCTCGACCGTCGGCACGGTGACCGAGATCTACGACTACCTGCGCCTGCTCTACGCGCGCATCGGCAGGCCGCATTGTCCGGAGCACGGCATCCCGATCGCGGCCCAGACGGTCGAGCAGATGGTCGACCGGATCCTCGAATATCCGGAGCGGACGCGGCTGCAGATTCTGGCGCCGGTCGTCTCCGGCCGCAAGGGCGAGCACGCGAAGCTCCTCGCGGACATCCAGAAGCAGGGTTTCGTGCGCGTGCGCGTCAACGGGGAGATCCGCGATCTGGGCGAGAAGATCGAGCTCGAGAAGAACAAGAAGCACAGCATCGAGGTCGTCGTCGACCGGATCGTCGTGAAGGAAGACGTCGCGGCGCGGCTCGCGGATTCGCTGGAGACGGCGCTGAACCTGGCGGACGGCAAGGTCATCGTCGACGTCATCGGGCATGAGGAGCTGCTGTTCAACGCGAAGCTCGCCTGCCCGGAATGCGGCTTCAGCATCGAAGAGCTGTCGCCGCGGATGTTCTCGTTCAACAGCCCGTTCGGCGCCTGCCCCGAGTGCGACGGCCTCGGCGTGAAAATGATCGTCGACCCCGACCTGATCGTCAGCAACCCGCAGCTCACGATCGACGAAGGGGCGTTCGAGGCGTGGGCGGGAAGCACGTCGAACTATTACCCGCAATTTCTGCGCGCGGTGTGCGAGCATTACGGCATCCCGACGAACGTCCCGGTCGCGGAGCTGACCCCCGAGCAGATGAAGAAGCTGCTCTACGGCACCGGCGGCGAGAAGATCCGTTTCCGTTATGAGAACGACTTCGGCCATACGCGCGACGCCTACGTGCCGTTCGAGGGGATCGTGCACAATCTGGAGCGCCGCTACCGGGAGACCGCGTCCGACGGCATCCGGGAATTCATCGAGCAGTTCATGAGCGCGAAGCCGTGCGGCACCTGCAAGGGCCACCGGCTGAAGAAGGAAAGCCTGGCCGTGACGGTCGGGGGCAAGAACATCGCGCATGTGACGTCGCTGTCGATCGGCGAGGCGCAGAAGTTTTTCGCCGGACTGGAACTGAACGAGAAGGAGCGGACGATCGCCCGCCTCATCCTGAAGGAGATTGACAGCCGGCTCGGTTTCCTCGCCGCGGTCGGGCTCGACTACCTGACGCTGAGCCGCGCGGCCGGCACGCTGTCCGGCGGCGAGGCGCAGCGCATCCGGCTTGCGACGCAGATCGGCTCCAGCCTGATGGGCGTCCTGTACATCCTCGATGAGCCGAGCATCGGCCTGCACCAGCGGGACAACGACCGGCTGATCCAGGCGCTGCGCAAGATGCGCGACCTCGGCAACACGCTGATCGTCGTCGAGCACGACGAAGACACGATGCTGGCGGCCGACTACATCATCGACATCGGGCCGGGCGCCGGCATCCACGGCGGCCAGGTCGTCGCGCAGGGAACGCCCGAGGAAGTGATGAACAACCCGAACTCGCTGACGGGGCAGTACCTGAGCGGGAAGAAGTTCATTCCGGTGCCGGCGGAGCGCCGGAAGCCGGACGGCCGCTGGCTCGAAGTCCGCGGCGCGAGGGAGAACAACCTGAAGAACCTGAACGTGAAGATTCCGATCGGCCTGTTCACGGCCGTCACCGGCGTCTCCGGCTCCGGCAAGTCGACGCTCGTGAACGAGATCCTGTACAAGGCGCTCGCGCGCGACCTGAACCGCGCGAAGACGCGGCCCGGCGAGCACAAGGAGATCCGCGGCCTCGAGCATCTCGACAAGGTGATCGACATCGACCAGTCGCCGATCGGCCGGACGCCGCGCTCGAACCCGGCGACCTACACCGGCGTGTTCGACGACATCCGCGACGTGTTCGCGAACACGAGCGAAGCGAAGGTGCGCGGCTACAAGAAGGGCCGCTTCAGCTTCAACGTGAAGGGCGGCCGGTGCGAGGCGTGCAGCGGCGACGGCATCATCAAGATCGAGATGCACTTCCTGCCGGATGTCTACGTGCCGTGCGAAGTGTGCAAGGGCAAGCGGTACAACCGCGAGACGCTCGAAGTGAAGTACAAGGGCAAGAACATCGCGGATGTGCTCGAAATGACCGTCGAGGACGCGGTCGAGTTTTTCCGGAACATCCCGAGGATTCACCGCCGGCTGCAGACGCTGCTCGACGTCGGCCTCGGCTACATCAAGCTCGGGCAGCCCGCGACGACGCTCTCAGGCGGGGAGGCCCAGCGCGTGAAGCTCGCGTCCGAACTTTACCGCCGCAGCAACGGCCGGACGCTGTACATTCTCGACGAGCCGACAACCGGTCTGCACGTGGACGACATCAGCCGGCTGCTGCAGGTGCTGCACCGGCTGGTCGACGCGGGCGACACGGTGCTCGTCATCGAGCACAACCTCGACGTCATCAAGACGGCGGACTACATCATCGACCTTGGGCCGGAGGGCGGCAGCGGCGGCGGCACCGTCATCGCGACCGGCACGCCCGAGGAAGTGACCGAATCGCCGGTTTCCTACACCGGCCGCTATCTGAAGCCGATCCTCGAGCGCGACCGGAAGCGCACGGAGGCGCAGCGCGAAGCCGAAATCGCGGTCGCCGAAGCGAAATAGTCCGACGAGACGGAAGACCAGCCTTGCGAAAGCAGGCTGGTCTTCGTCGTCAAAGCCCCCGTGACAAGCGGATATAGAGGTCCAGTTCTTTCCTGAACCAGTCGCCGTAACCCGGAGCGGTATAGACGGTCCATTCCGACGGATCGTCGGGATTCTGCACCGCCATCCGGAGCGTATCGGGCGAAGCGGGATCCGCATAGAACAGCAGATCCTTGCGCGGACGATCATTGACGCCGGGCCCGGGGATGTACGGGTCCTGGATCAGTCGGGCGCAGACCGCCGAACCGGCCGCCGTTCCGTCCGCCGTGCGTCGCCTGCCGGGACGAACGGGAGTCCGTCTTCCTGCACGACCGTCGGCGTTTCTCCGGATCGTCCGGGAAGCCCCGGATCATGAGCCGATAGAGGGATTGCAGCTGATCGACCAGCGCGTATGCCGGATCGGCGGGTTCCGCCGGGTCCGGCGTGACGTACAATTCGGCGCCGCGCTGGATGCAAGGCGACGGATCTGCTCGCCGGCATCCTGGTCGGTCTCCGTCGTCGCGGTCGTTTGTTTGGAGTACAGGATGGGCGGGACAGCCAACGCCGCCGGCAGGAGGAGCAGGACGAGCCCGCCGACGATGAAGAGCGATTTTCTCACGAAACCTGTCACCCCGAATCGAAATACGCTGTCCCTATCTTACAAAAACGGACTGCCGATTGGAAGATTCTTGCAGAGGAGCAGGCGCGGGAGGTTGAGCAGGCTGTCGAGCAAGTTCTGGAGCGCGGCTACCGGACCCCGGATCTGGCCCGGGGCGGGGAAGACATTCAGGTGGTCGGCACGGACCGGATGGGCGATCTGGTCGCGGCGCACATCCTCGGCCGGGACATGCCGTAACCGGCAAGCGCCAATCGGGCATACTAACGGCGGGAGGCTCCGGAGCGTGACAAAGTTGTTAACAGTGCGAAGAAGGGCTTGCAACCGGAGCCGCGACAGGCTAACATAGAACGGAGACAGCGTTTACCTTCGGTTGACGATTCAGAAGGAGGTCCCCCCATGTTGCTTCTTGCAGAAGAGAGCGCATCCGCGAGCAGCTTCGAACCGTTCGATATCATGATGCTGCTGTTCACGATTGTCATCGCGATCGGCCTGGTGCGGCTTCTGATGGAACGGCCGCGCAAGAACTACTTTGCGATCGGCTTCGCGCTGGTGTCCCTCGCGGTGTTCCTGTTCATCGACTATGTGATGATTTTCGAAGTCTGGATGGGCTGATCGGTCCGTAGGCCGGCAGACCGTCTGAAGCGCGCATACATAGAGCCTCCCGCCATCGCCGGCGGAGAGGCTCTTGTTGTTGTACGCCCGGCATGGGCGTCATCTCTACGGTGAAAGTCCGGAATGGGGGCTGGCGAGCGCCTACCATTAGCCGAGGGCAAGGGTGTCGGTCGCGAGGCCGAATCTGAAGGAAGCCGG
>Ga0310826_100240_pt1 | contig 75234 bp, 82 predicted proteins | sample WT_ome_FD_201306 | JGI IMG/M metagenome (GOLD analysis project Ga0310826, IMG submission 201306) | Sorghum-adapted microbial communities enriched on wild type (WT) sorghum from Joint BioEnergy Institute, Emeryville, California, United... ... | reverse complement strand
GGTCCTTCGTCGGCACGTTGTGGTCCATCGTCGCGAACGTCAGGTCCGGACGGCGCACCTTGCGGCCGGCCAGGCGCAGGCCTTCGAACGCCTGCGGGCTCGTCACCTCGTGCACGAGATGAAGGTCGATGTACAGAATGTCCGGCTTCCCCGGTTCGGAATGGATGACATGGTTCTCCCAGATTTTCTCGTACATTGTTTTCGGCATGCGATCACCCCATTGTCGGTTGCGCGGGAGCCTCTCCCGCCCGTACTGTACGGTATTGCCTCTATCTTAACATGTTCTTGTTGATTGAACAAAGATATAATATCTATATAGTCAATAGGTTGAACCTATAAAGCATCATGCGGTCCGCGCCGGAACCCGGACGGATCGAATCCGAAGGGAGCGTGCAATACCCGTGGATTTGCGGCAAATGCAATACGTCGTCCAGCTCGCGAAGGAGCGAAACTTCTCCCGCGCCGCCGAGAAGCTGCACATCGCGCAGCCTTCGCTCAGTCAGCAGCTCTCGAAGCTCGAGCACGAGCTCGGCGTCCTGCTGTTCAGCCGCACGACGAACAGCGTGGAGCCGACCCACGCCGGCTCCGTCTTTATCGAGAAGGCGGCGGCCATCCTCGACGCGGTCGAGCAGCTCCGCCAGGAGATGGACGACCTCGCGCAGATGCGGAAGGGCCGGCTGATCGTCGGCAGTCTCCCGATCACGGGATCGCATGTGCTGCCGCATGTGCTGCCCGTCTTCCGGGCGCGCTATCCCGAGATCGAAGTGACGCTCGTCGAAGACACGACGTCGCGGCTCGAGCAGTTGACGGCGGTCGGGCAGACCGACCTGTCGCTCCTCTCGCTGCCCCTCGGCGATCCGTCGCTCGCCTGGGAGCCGCTGATCGAGGAGGAGATCATCCTCGCGGTGCCGCCCCGGCACCGGCTGGCCGGGCGGAGCGACAGCCTGGAAGTGGCGGAACTGGCCGGCGAGCCGTTCATCGTGCTGAAGAAGGGACAAGGCTTCCGCAAAATCACGCTCGACCTGTGCCATGACGCCGGCATCGAGCCGCGCGTCGTGTTCGAAAGCGGCAACATCGAGACGGTGCAATCGCTCGTCGCGGCCGGCATGGGGCTGGCGTTCGTGCCGCAGATGGTCGCCCGGACGCCGGGCACGCCGCTCTCCCCCGTCTACCTGCGGCTCAAGTCCGCCCCGACGCGCACGCTCGTCATCGCCAGCCGCAGCGGGCGCTACCGGTCGAAGGCGGCGCGGGCGTTCATCGAGACGCTCCGGGAGACGGCCCCGGCGGCGGTCGCTTCCGCCCCCGGCGGCAGCGGCTGACCGGCGGCTGTCGGCTTTCGCAACCCGGAGAAGCCGCATCCCGCGGCGCTCAGCGGCCCGGGACGGAATGCCGCCGCTTCCGGCTGTGCGCCTTCGCCGCCTTCGCGATGCTGCGGACCAACGCGAGCGCAGCGAAGACCGCGGCGATGAGCGCGATCGCGAGCCACGCGTTCCACCGGAGCTCATGGATCGCATAGAGCCACGCCGCGAGTCCGGACAGCGCCGCGAGCAGCGTCGGCACGGTCAGGACGACGCCGGCCTTCACATAGGAGCCCCAGCCGATCTTCACCTGCTTCGCGGCCAGGACATGCAGCCATAGCAGCGTGGCCAGCGAGCCGATGGGCGTCATCTTCGGCCCGAGATCCGATCCGATCACGTTCGCGTAGACGAGCGCCTCGCGGATGAAGCCGCCGGTGTCCGTGCCGGAGACGGCGATCGCGCCGATCATGACCGCCGGCAGGTTGTTCATCGCCGAGGACAGCACGGCCGCCAGCAGCCCCATCGCGACCGTCGCCGCGTACCATCCCCAGCCGGCGGCATGCTCGATGAGCCGGCTCAGCATGTCGGTCAGCCCGGCGTTCCGGAGGCCGTACACGACGACATACATGCCGATCGAGAACACGACGATGCTCCACGGCGCTTCCCGGACCACCTGCCGCACATCGATGACCGGGCTCTTCCGCGCGATCGCGAGCAGCAGGACGGCGGCGGCCCCGACCAGCGCCGACTCGGGAACGCCGAGCGCTTCGCCGGCAAACAGCGCCAGCAGCATGATGCCGAGAACGACCCACGCCCACCGGAACATCCGCGGATCGAGGATCGCCTCCTTCGGCGTCTTGAGCCGGGACGTGTCATAGCGGGCCGGAATGCCCTTCCGGAAATACAGATACAGGACAAGCAGGCTCGCGGCGGCGGACACGAGGTTCGGCACGATCATCCGGCTCGCGTATTCGGCGAACCCGATGCCGAAGAAATCGGCGGAAATGATGTTGACGAGATTGCTGATGACGAGCGGCAGCGAAGTCGTGTCCGCGATGAAACCCGTCGCCATCACGAACGGAATCACCGTCCGGGCGTCAAAATCGAGCGCGCGGACCATCGCGAGCACGATCGGCGTCATGATCAGGATCCCGCCGTCGTTCGTGAACAGCGCGGAGACGGCCGAGCCGAGCGCGACGATGAGCAGGAACATGCGCAGCCCGTTGCCGCGGGCGCTCCACGCCATGTGCAGGGCGGCCCATTCAAAGAATCCCGCCTTCTCCAATACGAGCGAAATGAGCATGACGGCCACAAGCGCCAGCGTCGCGTTCCATACGATGCCCGCCACGTCGCCGACGTCTCCCGGATCGACCACGCCGGCCGCGAGCGCGAGCAGCGCGCCGCCCGCCGCGGTCCAGCCGACCGGCAGTCCTCCGGGCTGCCAGATGATGAGCACGATCGTTACGACAAAAAGAAACAGGGCCACCGCGGCCAATTATGCGTCCCCCGCAAGCGCCCGGTCTTCCGGCCGGACGTACCGATTCAGAAAAATCCGCCGATCATTATCGCACAGCCGGCCTTTTCCGCACAACGGACAAATAAAAGCCCCTGTCCCCGCGGCGGGGCGGGGACGGGGGCCGCGGCGGAACAACCGCGCGTTTACGTGAACTCGCGCGATCCGGCTTGCAAAAGCGACCGTTATCGCGGATTTAGGCCGTCCGTCCTGTACAGGGCCGGCCTCCGATCCTCGAACACCGGGATGCGCCGGCGCACCTCCCCCACGAGATCCAGATCGATCTCCGCCGTCAGGATCGTCTCCTCTTCGCCCGCCTCCGCGACGATTTCGCCCCACGGATCGATGATCATCGAATGGCCGAAGAAATCCGTCCCGTTGCTCGATCCGACCCGGTTGCAGGCGGCGACGTACATCTGGTTCTCGATCGCCCGCGCCCTGAGCAGCGTCCGCCAATGCTCCAGCCGCGGATGCGGCCATTCCGCGGGCACGACGAGCAGCCGGGCGCCCGCGAGGGCGAGCGTCCGCGCCAGTTCGGGGAACCGGATGTCGTAGCAGATCATCGCGCCGACCCGGACGCCGTCGATCTCGGCGAGCCCGAGCCTTTGGCCGGGACGCAGACGCTTCTCCTCGTCCATCAGCCGGAACAGATGAACTTTGTCATATTCGCCGGCCGTCTCTCCGTCGCGCCCGAAAATCCGGAGCGTGTTGTAGACGCCGTCTTCCCGGTGTTCCGCGATCGAGCCCGCGACCACATTCACGCCGTGCCGCCGGCAGAATCCGGAGGCGAACGCCCGCGTCCGCTTCCCTTCCGGATCGGCGATGTTCTCGATGATGTCCAGCGCGTAGCCGGTGTTCCACATTTCGGGCAGCACGATCAGATCCGGCTTCTCCGCCGCCGCCCGCTCCATCCGGTCGGACGCCCGCTCGAAATTGGCGTCCGGATTGCCCGCCTCCACGTGCATCTGCACGAGCGAAATCCGCATGCGATTGTTCGCCTCCGCAATTGGCATTGTTCTTCATCATATTACCCCGACATGGCGGCATGTCAAGTTGGCAACACTATCGGCAACAACCTCCAAGGAGCTGATCCCATGCCGAAAATGCTGCTTGCCGCCTTGCTCGCGCTGGCGCTGTCCCTGACGCCGTCCGCATCGGCGGGCGCGGCCGGACGAACGGAACAATTTCCCGCCAGACCGGTGCAGGTGTTCGACGTGAAAGCCGGCAAGGTCATCCATACCGTGGAGAACGACGAGGAATTCCAGGAGATGGCGCGCGGATGGCTGCGCTCGGTGACGGGCCTGTCGCCGCGGATCGGACCCGGCGAGGAATGCGGCTTCGTCTACCGCGTGCCGCTCGCCGAGCCCGGCGTCGTGCGGATCGGCGGGACGGCGATCACCGTCCGCGACGTCTTCCTGTTCCACTGCGAACGGGACAAGCCGGTGCTGCTTGTCTTTGACCCGTCCAACAGGCCTTACCTGCTGAACTTCGACGCCGATCTGCGGCCGTTCCTGCGCAAGATCGCCGCTCCCGGCTCGCCGCCGCGGCGGGATGAAGGGACGCCGCAGCCGGGTCGCCGCTTGCCGACGAAATCCGCATGAAGGCCTGAAACGAAAATATCAGGGTATTCCGACCGGCCCACACCGAAAAAATGTCCTCCGACCGCTCGACAGCCCCCGTCTTCCGTGCTAGAGTTATGTATCATGTCTTCCCCCGCCGCCGGCCGTCTGGTGCCGCGGGCGGGCACGGAGAGAAGCTGGAGTGGTCATATGGAGCGACAGATCGCCCGCGTCCGCGTCGAGCCGGCGGCGCGGATGAAGGAGCTGCCGACGCAATTTTTCGCGAAACTGTCGGCCAAGGCGGCGGCCCGGATCGCCGAAGGATACGACGTCATCAACCTCGGCCAGGGCAACCCGGACCAGCCGACGCCGCAGCCGATCGTCGAGCGGCTGAAAGCGGCGGCCGACAACCCGCAGTACCACAAATATCCGCCGTTCAGCGGCTACCGCTTTCTGAAGGAAGCCGTCGCGAAGCGGTATGAGGAAGACTACGGCGTCCGGCTCGATCCGGACACGGAAGTCGCGATCCTGTTCGGCGGCAAGACCGGTCTGGTCGAGATCAGCCAATGCCTGCTCGATCCGGGCGACGTCTGCCTCGTGCCGGACCCCGGCTACCCGGACTACTGGTCGGGCGTCGCGCTGGCCGGCGCGCGGATGGTGTTCATGCCGCTCGCCGCGTCGAACGGCTTCCTGCCCGATTACGGCGCGCTGAAGCCGGAGGATTTGAAGCGCGCGAAGCTGATGTTCGTCAACTACCCGAACAACCCGACGGGCGCCGTCGCCGACGCCGCCTTCTACGAAGAGACGGTCGCGTTCGCCGCGCGGCACGGCATCATCGTCGCGAGCGACTTCGCCTACGGCGCGATCGGCTTCGACGGGAAGCGCCCGGTCAGCTTCCTCGAAACACCGGGCGCCAAGGAAGTCGGCATCGAATTCTACACGCTCTCGAAGAGCTACAACATGGCCGGATGGCGCGTCGGGTTCGCCCTCGGCAACGCCGATGTCATCCGCCTGATCAACCTGATCCAGGATCATTACTATTGCAGCCTGTTCGGCGCGATCCAGGAAGCGGCGGCTTACGCGCTCACCGGACCGCAGGATTCCGTGCGCGAGCTGTCCGCGATGTACGAGCGTCGCCGCGACGCCCTCTTCCGCGCCCTGGACCGCATCGGCTGGCAGGCCGCAAAGCCGGGCGGTTCGTTCTTCTGCTGGCTCCCGGTTCCCGCCGGCTACACCTCCGAGTCGTTCGCCGACCTCGTCTTCGAGCGGGCGAACGTCGTGCTTGCTCCCGGCGTCGGTTTCGGCCGGTCCGGCGAAGGCTACGTGCGGCTCGGCCTGCTCGCCGACGAAGCGCGGCTCGAGGAAGCCGCGGAGCGGATCGGCCGTCTCGGCCTGTTCGGCTGATCCCGTTCCCGGGCCGCGGCTTTACAGGGATGCCGTTTCATGATAAGGTAATAGCAAACAATCCGATAGACCGACAAGCGTGATGACGGGACCAGTAAGCATGATGCAGGCGCGTTCAGAGAGCGGAATCCGCGGGACCCGGAGGATTTTGATCCGCCGGCGGCCCCAGGCTGCGAGAATCCGCCGCGCTCCGTGCCGAACCCACCCCCGAACGGCCGGCGACGAGCCGGACAGCCTCCTGCTGTTATCAGGAACAGAGCGGACGGCGCACGCGCGCCGTCAATCAAAGGTGGTACCGCGGAAGCGCAGACTTTCGTCCTTTACGGGCGAAGGTCTTTTCTTTTTGACCAGTTGACAGCACAAGTGCGCAAGGAAGGATTCAGATGAACGAACGCATCGTCGTCAAAATCGGCTCGAGCTCGCTGACATCCGAGGAAGGCGGCCTGAACCGCGACCGCATCGGCTATTTCGCCGGGGAGCTCGCCTCCCTGCACCGGACCGGACGGCAGGTGCTGCTCGTCACTTCGGGCGCCGTGGCGGCCGGTTTCCGGACGATCGGCTACCCGACGCGGCCGAGGCAATTGCACGAGAAACAGGCGGCGGCGGCCGTCGGCCAGGCGCTGCTCATGCAGGCCTACCAGGAAGCGTTCGGCAAGAGCGGCATCGTCGCCGCGCAAATTCTGCTCACCCGGCACGATTTCTCCAACCGGCGGCGCATCCACAACGCGCTGATGGCGCTCGAGGAGCTGCTGCGCCGGGAGGTCATCCCGATCATCAACGAGAACGACACCGTCACGGTGGAAGGGCTCAAATTCGGCGACAACGACAACCTGTCGGCGCTGGTCGCCAATCTCGTCCGGGCGAAGCAGCTCATCATCCTGACCGACACGGACGGCCTGTACACCGACGATCCGCGCCGCAATCCCGCAGCGCGGCGCATCGACCGGGTGACCGAAATCAACGAGGAGATCATGGCCATCGCGGGCGGCGCGGGCAGCGCCGTCGGCACCGGCGGGATGCGCTCGAAGATCGAGGCGGCGCGCGTCGCGATGCGCGGCGGCGTGCAGGCGTTCGTCGGCAGGGCGAGCGAGCCCGGCGACCTCCTCGCGGCGGTTGAAGGCCGGGGACGCGGCACGTACTTCGATACCGATTTCCACAATCTGTCCATGAAGAAGCAGTGGATCGGCTTCCATTCGACGGTAAACGGCCGCATCACCGTCGATGCCGGCGCGGTCCGGGCGCTCGTCAGCGAAGGCCGCAGCCTGCTCCCCGCCGGCATCATCGGCGCGGACGGCGAATTCCATCCGGGCGACGTCGTCGAAGTCACGGATCCGGACGGCGTCCCGATCGGCCGCGGCGTCGTCAACTACGCCTCCTGGCAGGTGCAGGCGACCGCCGGCCTCGGCACCGACGAGGTGCGCAAGCGGGTCGACGTCGTCCGCATCGAAGTGATTCACCGGGACGAATGGGTATCGTTCCCGCGATAGAACCGAACATCGGATCAGCGGATGTTTCATGATCTGGAGGGATGGACCATGAGCCAACAAACGACGATTCACGAAGTGAAGGAGAAGGCGCTTGCGGCCCGCGGCGCGCTGGCGGCGATGAACCGGCTGACGACGGAACAGAAGAACAGGGCTTTGCTCGTTATGGCCGACGCGCTCATCCGCGAACGGGACGCGATCATCGCCGCGAACCGGGAGGATCTTGCGCGTGGCGAAGCCAACGGCACCTCCCGTTCCCTGCTGGACCGGCTGAAACTTGACGAGGAGCGGATTGCCGGCATCGCCGAAGGGCTCCGGCAGATCGTCGAGCTGCCCGATCCGGTCGGCGAAGTGCTGGAATCGTTCAAGCGTCCGAACGGGCTGCGCATCGAGAAGGTGCGCGTGCCGCTCGGCGTCATCGGCATGATCTACGAGGCGCGGCCGAACGTCACCGTCGACGCGGCGGGACTGTGCCTCAAGACCGGCAACGCCGTCGTGCTGCGCGGCGGCTCGGCCGCGATCGACTCGAACCGGCGGATCGTCGAGGTGCTGCGCCGCGCGCTCGCCGGCACCGACGTGCCGCCGGACGCGCTGCAGTTGATCGAGGATTCCGACCGCCGGTCCGTCGACGCGATGCTCAAGCTGAACGGCCTGCTCGACGTCATCATCCCGCGCGGCGGCGCCTCGCTCATCCGCAACGTCGTCGAGAACGCGACCGTGCCGGTCATCGAGACGGGCGCCGGCATCTGCCACACCTTCGTGGACGCAAGCGCCGATCCGGAAATGGCCGCGCGCATCGCCTTCAACGCGAAGGTGCAGCGCCCGTCGGTCTGCAACGCGATGGAGACGCTGCTCGTCCACCGCGATTTCGCGGCGAAGCATCTCGGGCGGCTGCTCGGGCCGCTCGCCGAGGCGAACGTCGAGCTGCGCGGCTGCGGGGAGACGCGCCGCCTCTTCCCCTCCGCCCTGCAGGCGACGGAGGAAGATTACGCAACGGAATACAACGACTACATCCTGAATGTGCGGATCGTCGGCGGGCTGGATGAAGCGCTGGCCCATATCGGGAGGTTCGGGACGAAGCATTCCGAATGCATCGTGACCGAAGATCCGGTGAACGCCGAGCGGTTCCTGCAGGAGGTGGACGCCGCGGCCGTCTACCACAACGCGTCCACGCGATTTACGGACGGCTTCGAGTTCGGCTTCGGCGCCGAAATCGGCATCAGCACGCAGAAGCTGCACGCCCGCGGCCCGATGGGGCTCCCCGCCCTCACGTCGACGAAATACCGCATCCGCGGCGACGGCCAGATCCGCGGTTAATCGGTCAATGGAAAGAAGGAGAACCCGAACATGACCCTGAAGGATCCATCTGCGGGAGCCGCGGCCGGTCCGCTCGGCCTCCGGCTATGCTTCTACGGCGCCGGCTCGATGGCCGAGGCGATCGTGCGCGGCCTCCTCTCCTCCGGGCTCGCGGAGCCCGGGGACATTACGATGCTGAACCGGTCGAACGCGGCGCGGCTCGCCGAACTGCAAGAGCGGTACGGCGTCGGCGCCGCCGCGGACGAAGCGGCGCGCGAGCGGGCGCTCCGCGAAGCGGAGGTCATCTTCCTCTGCATGAAGCCGAAAGACGCGGCGGAAGCGCTGCGCCGCCTTCCCCCCGTCGTCCGGGACGGACAGCTCCTGGTCTCCGTCATCGCCGGGCTGTCCATCGCCGCGATCGGGAAGCTGGTCGGCCGCCGGCTGCCGGTCGCGCGCACGATGCCGAACACGTCGAGCACGATCGGCCTCGGCGCGACCGGCATCAGCTTTAGCGACGCGGCGACGGATAAGCAGCGGGAGCTGGTATTGCGGATGTTCCGCGCCGTCGGCACGGCGGAAATCGTCGACGAATCGCTGATCAACGCCGTGACGGCGCTGTCGGGCAGCGGCCCCGCCTACCTCTACTACATGATGGAAGCGATGACCGATGCGGCCGTCTCGCTCGGCCTTCCCGCGGACAAGGCACGCGCGCTGACCGTGCAGACCGTGCTCGGCGCGGCGAAGATGGTGCTCGAGACCGGCGAGGAACCGGCCGAGCTGCGGCGCAAAGTGACGTCGCCCGGCGGCACGACGCAGGCGGCGATCGAGACATTCGACAAGCTGGATTTCCGCGGCGCGGTCGGACAAGCGATGCGCCGCGCGGCGGAACGCGCCGGCGAGATGGGCGCGGAACTGGAAAGGAGCATCACCTGACATGAGCGGATATTGCCGTGCAACCTATCGCTGCTACGACGACAAAGCGGACTTCGCCAAGAAGGCGCAGGGCATCGCCGTCGGACTCACCGTCGGCAGCTGGACCGATCTGCCGGAGGCGCGCAAGGCCGAGATGGAGAAGCATCTCGGCAAGGTCGTCTCCGTCACCGAGGTGCCGGCGGCGGAGTCGCCCACCGGCGAGCGGTACGCCGACATCGTCATCGACTATCCGGACATCAACTTCAGCCGCGACATTCCGGCGCTGCTCGTCACCGTGTTCGGCAAGCTGTCGATGGACGGACGGATCAAGCTGATCGACATCGGCTTCTCGGATGATTTCCTGTCCGCCTTCCCGGGGCCGAAATTCGGCATCGAGGGCGTCCGGCGCCTGCTCGGCGTCCATGACCGTCCGCTCCTGATGAGCATCTTCAAGTCGGTCATCGGCCATGACCTGCCGAACCTGCGCGAGCAGTTCCTCTCGCAGGCGCTCGGCGGCGTCGACCTGATCAAGGACGACGAGATTCTGTTCGAAAACCCGCTGACGCCGCTCGAGAAGCGCGTGGAAGTCTGCATGGCCGCGGCGGAGGAAGCGAAGCGCGAGACCGGACAGGAACTGCTGTACGCCGTGAATCTGACCGGTCCGACGTTCAGGCTCGCGGAGAACGCGAAGCGGGCGATCCGGGCCGGCGCGAACGCGCTGCTCTTCAACGTGCTCGCCTACGGCTTCGACGCGCTCGCGGAACTCGCCCGCGATCCGGAGATCAACGTGCCGATCGCGGCGCATCCCGCGATTTCCGGCGCGATCTATCCGTCGCCGCACTACGGAATCGCCGCGCCGCTCCTGCTCGGGAAGCTGATGCGGCTCGCCGGCGCCGACCTCGTCCTGTTCCCCTCCCCCTACGGCTCCGTCGTCATGCCGAAGGAGGAGACAAAAGCGGTGAAGGACGCGTTGACGACCGACGAGTTGCCGCTCCGGAAGAGCTTTCCGGTCCCGTCGGCCGGCATCCATCCCGCCCTCGTGCCGCTCCTCCACCGCGACTTCGGCCTCGACGTCGTCGTCAACGCGGGCGGCGGCATCCACGGCCATCCGCTCGGCACCGCCGCCGGCGGACGCGCCTTCCGGCAGGCGATCGACGCGGTGCTGGCCGGAGAACCTTTGGGCGAAGCCGCGAAGCGGCATGACGAACTGCGGGCGGCCGTCGAAGCATGGGGGATCCGGGCATGACGCGGGCGAAAGAACGGATCATTTTCTGCGACTTCGACGGCACCATCACGGTAAGCGACAACATCGTCGCGGTGATCCGGCATTTCGACCCGCCCGGCTGGCGGCAGATCGTGGACGACGTCCTCGCCGAGCGGAAATCGATCCGCCAGGGCGTCGGCGAAATGTTCCGGCTGCTGCCGACCTCCAGGAAAGACGAGATCATCGACTTCGCCGTGAAGAATGCGATCATCCGCGACGGGTTCGCGGAGCTGCTCCGCTTCTGCCGGTACGAGGGGATCGAGTTCTATGTGACGAGCGGCGGCATCGACTTCTTCGTCTATCCGATCCTGGCGAAATTCGACATTCCGCGCGACCACATCTTCTGCAACGGCAGCGACTTCTCGGGCGAGCGCGTCGAGATCACGTGGCCGCATCCGTGCGAGCCGCCCTGCACGAACGACTGCGGCATGTGCAAGACGACGATCATGCGCCGCTTCCCGACCGAACGGTACGAGCGGATCGTGATCGGCGACAGCGTGACCGACTTCGAAGCGGCCAAAATGGCCGACGCGGTGTTCGCGCGGTCGCATCTGACCGAGAAATGCAAGGCGCTCGGCGTGCCGTACACGCCGTTCGAAACGTTCTACGACGTCATCGACGCGCTCGAAGAAAGGGTGTTATCATGAGCGGCAACGCATTTGCCACCATCACGACCGAGGAGAAGCAGCGCGCCCTCGCCGAACTCGCGGAACTGAAGGCGACGCTCGCCGCCCGCGGCCTGTTCGCGGGCACGAGCGGCAACCTGTCCGTTCGCGTCGGCGATTACCGGCCGGACCGCTTCCACTTCGCCATCACGTCGAGCGGCAAGGACAAGTCGCGCTCGACGCCGGAGGATTTCCTGTTCGTCGACCAGGACGGCAAGCCGGCCGAGGCGACGGGGCTGAAGCCGTCCGCCGAGACGCTCATCCATTGCGAAATCTACCGGCTGACCGGATGCGGCGCCATCGCCCACGTCCACACCGTGTTCAACAACGTCGTCTCGGAATGGTTCTGGGAGCGGCGCGCGGTGCCGGTCCACGGCGTCGAGCTGATCAAGGCGTTCAACATCTGGGAGGAAGAGGCGTCGATCGACGTCCCGATCGTGCCGAACTACGCCGACATTCCGCGCATCGTGCCCGAGGTGACGGCGCGGCTTGACCCGCTCGTCCCCGGCATCCTGCTGCGCAAGCACGGCATCTACGCCTGGGGCCGCGACATCGCGGAAGCGAAGAAGCATCTCGAGGCGTTCGAGTTCCTTTTCGAATACGTCTACCGTTGGGAGCTGCTCCAGGGCAGCCGGCGGCAACAGGAAAGCCCGGACATCACGATCCCGTGATATCCGGGCTTTCCCCGTTCATCCTCATGTTCGCCCGCGGAACTGCCGCGCGCGCAACCGCGCCTCCTCCGCGCTCGTGATCCGGTTCCGGCTCCATTCGAGCAATATGCGGTCGATGTAGCGGAAGCTCAGCTTCCCCGCGAACACCGCTTCCTTCAGCGCGAAGCGGATAAGCTCCTCGGGATACCGGTCCTGATCCAGCCAGGCCGAGATCGTCTCGAGCTCCATCGGCGACAACGGCCGTCCGAACTCCCGCTCGAATACGGCGAACAGGTCCGGCGCCCGTCCGTCCTCCGCCAGGCCGGCGCTCCGCCGCACCGGAGAAGCCGGCGGACGGTCGGATGCCGCGCCTCCCGACGACGCCTCCCGCATCGGCGCTTCCGCCGCCGCGGCCCGCTCGAACCAGCCGGTCCAGCGATACGCCTCCGAGCGAACGCCCGTCTCCGGGTCGATCCGCTCGTCGATCGCGAGGAATCCGCGGCGGATGAGGCCGCCGATCAGCTCGGCGACCCGGTCGGTCCCGAGCCCCATCCGCGCGCCGATCTGGTCCGGCGTCGGGAACGCGTTGCCCTCCGCGTGGCGGAACCCGGCGATCTGCAGCAGAAGCACGAATTCCTCGTCGGTAAGTCCGAGCGCGCGGTAGGAAAGCAGCACGAACCGCGGCACGAACACGCCGCCGTCCGCGAGCAGCCCGGCGGCGAATGCCGCCGAAGCGTCCCGCCCGAAATCGGTCATCCGCATCCTCCTCCTGCCGAGCGAACACGCCTTCGCGTGCGCGCTTACGATTCCCGGGCGACCGGCGAACCGCCTGTCTTCTTCCTCTCCGACACGAGGCGGTACGTGTCGCGCGCGATGATGAGCTCTTCGTTCGTCGGCACGACGAGCACCTTCACGCGCGATTCCGGCGTCGAGATGAAGCGCGCTTCCCTCGAGCCCTGCCGGTTCGCCGCCTCGTCCAGCTCGAGGCCGAGGAACGTCAGCCCGTCGCACACCGCCTTGCGCACATGCGGCGAATTCTCGCCGATGCCGGCCGTGAAGACGAGCGCGTCCAGCCCGTTCATCGCCGCGGCGTAAGCGCCCACATACTTGCGCAGCCGGTAGCAGAACATATCGAACGCGAGCTGCGCGTTCCGGTCTCCGTCCTCCATCGCCTCGACGATCTCGCGCATGTCGCCGCTGAAGCCCGAGATCGCGAGCATGCCCGAATGCTTGTTCAGCATCGAGTTCACTTCGCTGAGCGTCAACTCTTCCTTGCTCATGACGAACGGCACGACGGCCGGGTCGATGTCGCCGCTTCTCGTGCCCATCATCAGTCCCTCGAGCGGCGTCAGCCCCATGCTCGTGTCGACCGATTTCCCGCCCAGTATCGCGGCGCAGCTCGCGCCGTTGCCGATGTGGCAGGTGACCATCTTGAGTTCTTCGATCGGCCTGCCGATCAGCTCGGCCGCCCGCTCGCTCACATAGAAATGCGACGTGCCGTGGAAGCCGTAGCGCCGGATCTTGTGCCGCCGGTACAGCGCCATCGGAATCGGATACAGATACGCGTGGCGCGGCATCGTCTGGTGGAACGCCGTGTCGAACACGACCGCCTGCGGCATGTTCGGCATGTTCTGCTCGACCGCGTTGATGCCCATCATCGCGGCCGGGTTGTGCAGCGGCGCGAGGTCGAACAGATCGCGGATGCCGCGCTTCACCTCGTCGTCGACGAGCACCGACGCCTTGAACGTCTCCCCGCCGTGCACGACCCGGTGGCCGACCGCCTCGATCTCGGCGATCGAGGAGACGACGCCGTGCTCCCGGTGCAGGAGCAGATCGAGGACGCGCCGGACCGCCGTCACGTGGTCGAGAATTTCGCTCACTTCGCGGACGCCGGGCTTCCCCGCCGGCTCGTGCGTCACGATCGCCGACTCGGTGCCGATCCGCTCGACGCGGCCGCTCGCCAGCACCGACTCGTCCTTCATGTTGTAGAGCTGGTATTTGATCGACGAACTGCCCGCGTTGATGACCAGTATTTTCATATCCGATCCCCGTCCTCGTCGTACTTGAAGAATCCTTCACCCGTCTTCACGCCGAGCTGTCCGGCGCGGACCATCTTCTTCAGCACGACGGACGGGCGGTATTTGAGCTCGCCGTACTCCCTGAACATCTGCTCCAGCGCGGCCACGACCGAATCGAGGCCGAACCGGTCCGCCATCTCGAACGGGCCGTGCTTGAACGAGTAGCCGACCCGCATCGCCTTTTCGATGTCTTCCGCCGTCGCGACACCCTCCTGGAGCAGGTTCGCCGCCTCGTTGATGAACAGGCAGATAAGCCGGGATGTCACGAACCCCGGCGACTCGTACACCTGAATGCCCTGCTTGTTCAGCGTGTCCTCGACGAACCGCCGCACCGTCTCGAACGTCTCGTCGGACGTCTTCAGGCCGCGGATCAGCTCGACGACGTCCACCTTGAACGCGGGATAAATGAAATGCAGCCCGATGACCCGTTCCGGATGCGCCGTCGCGCCGGCAAGCTCCGTCAGGCTGAGCGTCGACGTGTTGCTCGCGAGGATGATGTGCGGTCCGCAGACCCGGTCGAGCTCCGCGAACACCTGTTTCTTGATGTTCAGATCTTCCGAGACCGTCTCGATGACCATGCCGCATTCGGCCATCTCGTCCAGCGATCCGACCGGGCGGATCCGCCCGAGGATCAGCTTCTTCTCGGCCCTCGTCAAGGCCCATTTCTCGATCTGTTTGTCCAGGCTCTGCTCGATCTGGCGCAGACCGTGGGCAACCTGCTGCTCCGTCCGGTCGGCCAGCAGCACGTCCAGGCCCTTCATGGCCAGCATCTCCGATATGCCCTGCCCCATCGTCCCCGCGCCGACGACGCCGACTTTGCGAATCGTCAAGCCGATCACCTGCTTTGTCTGGTAGTGCGACTTCTCTACCATTATACCGTATGCCAATCACAAAAAAGAAGGCGTCCGGACGGATCGCCTCCAACGTTCACACAACCGTCAGAATCAAGGGGACTTCACGATGATCCCCTGCATGGAAAAAAGCTTCCGCCGGAACCGTCCCCGGCCGCCGAGTCCCGTCATTCTCCCGTCTCACGCGCCGGCGCGCACGGGACCTTGCAGAAATTCGCGGAACACGTCCCCGCTCAGCGTCTCTTCGCGCATGAGCAGCTCGAGCGACCGTTCGAACACGTCCCGCCGCTCCGCGAGCAGCGCCTTCGTCTTCTCCATCAGCCGGTCGAGCATGTCCCGCGCCACACGCGAGAACATCTCGGACGACAGCATGCCCGGGTCGATGATGCCGAGCTCGGTCAGGCCCGATTCGGCCATCGTGCGCACGATGCCCATCGCCTGGTCGAAATCGTTCCGCGACCCGGTGCTGCGGCCGCCGTAGAACAGCTCCTCCGCCGCCGCGCCCGCCAGCGCGACCATGATCTGGCCTTCGAGATAATCCGCCGTGTACAGGTAGCGGTCCTGCTGCGGATTGTGGCGCACATAGCCGAGCGCCTGCCCGCGCGGCGACAGGGCGACCGTCGAGACGCTGCCCGGGCGGACGAGCTCGGCCATGATCGCGTGGCCCAGCTCGTGGATCGCCACCCGCTCGCGTTCTTCCTTCGTCGCCTCGCGGTCCGTCTTCTCGCCCATCATCACCTTGTCGATCGCCATCGTCAAATGATGCATCTCGATGAATTCGGATTCTTCGCGCATGGCGTAGATGGCCGCCTCGTTCAGCACGCTTTCGAGCTGGGCGCCCGAGAAGCCGAACGTCTCTTCCGCGACCTTGTCCAGGTCGGCCGTCTTGCCGAGCGGTTTGCCGGCGGCGTGGATGGACAGGATGTGCCTGCGGCCCTTCTTGTCCGGCAGGTCGACCGCGATGTGCCGGTCGAACCGTCCCGGGCGCAGCAGCGCGCTGTCCAGCGTGTCCTTGCGGTTCGTTGCGGCGATGAGCAGAATGCGGGGGGATTCGTTCGTCTGGATGCCGTCCATTTCGGTCAGCAGCTGATTGAGCGTCTGGTCGTATTCGCGGTGCTGTCCGCCGTCGCGCCGTCCGCCGATCACATCGATCTCGTCGATGAAGATGACGGCGCTGTTCTTGCCCGACTTCTGCGCCTTCTGGCGCGCCTCGCGGAACAGGTCGCGGATGCGGCTCGCGCCGACGCCGACGTACATTTCGACGAATTCGCTGCCCGAAGCCGCGACGAAGACCGAATCCGTATGGTGGGCGGCCGCCTTGGCGAGCAGCGTCTTGCCGGTCCCCGGCGGTCCGGTGAGCAGGATGCCCTTCAGCGGACGGATGCCGAAGCGCGCGATCTCGTCCGGCCGGATCAGAAATTCGAGCGCCTCCATCAACTCCTGCTTGGCCCGCTCCTGGCCGCCGATCTCGTCAAACGACAGCATGGACGGCCGCTTCCTGGCGGCCTGCCTGCCGCCGCCCAGCGCGGTGAGCTGGCCGCGCGAACGTACCGCGATGAACAGGAAGCCGACGACGGCCGCCGCCAGCAGGACCGGCACGACGTTCACGCCGATGAACCAGAGGAACAGCAGCAGCACCGGCGCGAAGCCGATCAACATCTCTCTCCAGTATTTAAGCATTCGGCCACACCCCCAGCACCGCGGGCTGGCGGGGAAGCACGACATACTTGACCGCGCCTTCCAGCTTGAGCGTGATGTAGACGTTGACTTCATCCATCTCCGCCTCCGCGGCGAGTCCGGGATGGGCGGCTTCCAACTTGCTCATCGCTTCCGGTATATCGGCATATTGCCGGTTTTCCATCGCCTGCGCGATCGTGAACAGCGCCGACGACCAGATCTTCTCCAATTTCTCGTTCCGCTCCTGGCGGATGAGCAGTTCGAGCTCGCGGCCGCCGATGGCAGTTCCGGCTTGCTCGCGGATATTCCGGTAGACGTCGGCTAGCCCGACGCTTCCATCCAGCGTGATCTCCACGGTCACGCGATCGTCCGTCACGACCGGATCCCGGGCCGTTACCCCTTCGATGCCGGAGAACGTGACGCTCAGCGGCTGTTCGACCGCGAAATGGCGGTAGCCGAACCATCCGCCGAACAGCACGGCGCCCGCGAAGAGCGCCGTCAGCAGCACGGGGACAATGCGTATGCTCGTCATCCTGGTTGCCTCCTTCCCATGCGATGCTGTATGCCATAAAGAAAGTATAGCATACGCGGAGCACCGAATGGTCCGGCAATAACAGGCAGGAAGCGCCCGCCCGGGCGATCGTCGCTCCCGGGAGGGCGCTTCCGCAAATTCAACCGGATGTTCGCGCGGGCAGCCGGTACGTCGCGATCGGGCTGCCGTCTTCGAACGCGTAGAAACCGTAAAAGTGGCGCTCCACGCCGTTTTCCGTCCGGCTGTACCAGACTTCCCAGATCCGCCGGCCATCCGCGAATCCCGGCCGGATGCGGATGACGGACGCGTCGGGGATGGCGCGGAGCACATCCTGCCGGAGACGGTCGGCATCGTAGGCTTCGCCGGCGTCGACGGTCTCGACGCGGTCCGGGAACGCCCACACATACACGTCGGCCCCGTCTTCCCGCTCGCCGCGGATGATCCAGACGATATCGTCCCAGACGAATTTGTCCGCCGATTCGACCTTCCCGAGGCCGGCCTCCGCCATCACCCGCCGCACCGCCGCGCGCTCCTCGCGGGCGTAGTCGCTCCGCGCCCACTGGAAGTACAGCATGACGAGGACCAGCACGAGCCCGATCAAGAGCAGGATGATGACGGCCCACCGCGCCGGCGTCATGAAGCGCTCTTCGGTTTCCCGGCGCCTCATGTCGCCGATTTCAGCCTTTCGAAGCGGGCGGCCGCCTCCGCGGCGATCCGCTCCTCGTCCAGCCGCGTGCAGACCCGGTTCCGGACGACCTGCAGGCCGTCGACCCAGACATGCTTCACGTCGCGGCCGCTAACCGCGTAGACCAGATGGGAAATCAGATCCGTTCGCGGATAATAATGCGGCTGGTCGATGTCGATCGCGATGATGTCGGCGCGCATGCCGGGCCTGAGGCATCCGAATTCGTCCGATTGCCGGATCGCCTTCGCGCCGTAGACCGTGCCGAGCTTGAGCGCTTCCCAGGCGGGCACGGCCGTCGGATCGCCGGTGACGCCCTTGTGGATCAGCGCGGCGAGACGGATTTCATCGAAGACGTCCAGATTGTTGTTGCTCGCCGCGCCGTCCGTGCCGAGCGACACGGTCACGCCCGCGCGGAGCATGTCCGGCACCCGGGCGACGCCGCTCGCGAGCTTCAGATTGCTCGCCGGATTGTGGGAGACCGCGGCTCCCCGCTCGGCGAGCAGCGCGATCTCGTCGTCGTTCAGGTACACGGCGTGCGCCAGCAGCGCCGGCCGGCTGAAGACGCCGAGCCGGTCGAGATGCTCAACCGGCCGCGCGCCATAGTCGCGCACATTCTGCTCGACCTCGGCCGCCGTCTCCGACATGTGCGTATGGATCGGCAGATCGAGGTCATGCGCGGCCTGCACGAACCGTTCGATGAGCGCAGGCGGACAGGTGTACGGCGCGTGGGGCGCCAGCATGACGCGGATGCGGCCGTCCGCCTTGCCGTTCCAGTCCCGCGCGAACCGGACCGCTTCCTTGAGCTTGGCCTCCTGCTCCGCTTCGGAGCACAGGCCGATGACACCGCGGGCGAGGCAGCCCCGCAGGCCCGCCGCCTCGACCACCTGCGCCACTTCGTCCATATGGTCGTACATGTCGACGAACGCCGTCGTCCCGCTCTTCAGCATCTCGACAGCCGCCAGCGCGGCGCCGGCTCGCACGTCCGCCGCCGTGAAGCGCGCCTCCATCGGCCAAATCCTGTTCTGCAGCCAATCCTGCAGCACCATGTCGTCCGCGTACCCGCGCAGCAGCGTCATCGCCGCGTGGCCGTGCGTATTGACCAGCCCCGGCATGAACAGCAGGCCGCCGCCGGCGATCCGCTCGGCGCCTTCGGCCAGCGCGCCGGGATGTTCTTCGGCAAGGTAGACGATCCGGCCGCCTTCCACGACCAGATGGCCGCTGATGATCGGCTGCGCGTCGTCCATCGTCAGGAAGGTGCCGCCGTCAATCCACCACTTTGTCGTCTTCGTCATCGTCATCCTCCGCATCCTTTTCCAGATAATAGGCCAGACTGAGCAGTTCGGTCGTGAAATCGGCGTGATGCACCCGCACGGCCGGCGGCACCTTCAGAATCGCGGGCGCGAAGTTGAGGATGCCCTCGACGCCGGCGTCCGCCAGCTGATCGGCGACCTTCTGCGCCGCCGCGGCCGGCACGGTGATGATGCCGATCCGGATCTGCAGCGCTTCGACGTTGGCTTTCAGCTCCTCCATCGGCTGCACGCGCATCGTGTTGATCTGCATCCCGATCTTGTCGGGATGACTGTCGAACACCGCGACGATCTTCATGTTGTCCCGGCTGTAGCGGTTATAGTTGCATAGCGCCTGGCCGAGGTTGCCCGCCCCGACCAGCGCGACGTTGATGTTCCGGTCCAGCTTCAGGATGTGCCGGATCTTGCTGATCAGATAGGATACGTCGTAGCCGATGCCCTTGCGGCCGAATTCGCCGAAATACGCGAGATCTTTCCGGATCTGCGCCGGATTGAGGTCCAGCTTGCGGCCGAGCGCCTGCGACGAGACGGTCTGCACCTCGCTCCGCGACAGCTCGTTGAGCGCATGCAGATAGAGCGGCAGCCTGCGAACGACCGCCTCGGATATTTTGGCCTGCTGCTTCATTGCGCGGTTCCTCCCTGCGTCGTCGCCCCGGTTCCTCCGAGCCACTCCCGAATGCGCGGCACGATTTGCTCGACGTGCATCGTCTCGATCTTCGGTCCCGGAAGCGAGTACAGAAAATATTTGCCGTAGCTGGTGTCGATGACGCGCGTGTCGTACAGGATGACGATTCCCTTGTCCCTCGCCGTGCGGACAAGGCGGCCGAATCCCTGCTTGAAGCGGATGACCGCCTGCGGGATCGACAGCTTCAAGAACGGGTTCTTCTTCTCCGCCGCGAGCTGCTCCGATTTCGCTTCGAGCAGCGGATGGTTCGGCGGCGTGAACGGCAGCCGCACGATCGCGAGGCACGTGAGCGCGTCGCCCGGCAGATCGACGCCTTCCCAGAAGCTGCTCGTGCCGAGCAGCACCGATGCCTGCTGCTGCCGGAACCGGCGGACGAGCTTCGTACGCCCGCCGCCGTCGATGCCCTGGCCGATCACCGCGATGCCCGCTTCGGCCAGCCGCTCCTTGAGCGGCTCGTAGACCTGCTTCAGCATCTTGTACGACGTGAACAGGACGAGCATTCTGCCCGATGTCTCGCGCGCGACATCCGCCAGCGAAGCGACGAGCGCGGCGAGGAACGCCGGGTCGGCCGTCGTGCCCTTGATCGGCGGCAGGTTGCGCGGGATGACGACGAGCGCCTGGTCGCGGTAGTTGAACGGCGACGGCAATTGCACGGTCGCAAGCCGCCCGTTCTCCTCGAATCCGGCCAGCCCGAGCTGCTCGGTCGCGTACTCGAACGATTTGTGCACGCTGAGCGTGGCCGATGTCAGGATGACGCTGCGCTTCGCGTCGAAGAAATACTGCTTGAGGAGTCCGCTCACATCGGCCGGCACGGCGTACAGATGGATCGACCGCGTCTTGTAGAACGCGTTCGTCTCCAGCCAGTAGACGGTTCCCGCGTCATCGAGCCGGACGAAGCCGCGCAGGTCGTCGCGAACCCGCGCGAGATCCTTCACGCGCCCCGCGATGTCGACGGCGGCCGCTTCGACTTCGGCGTCGTCGCAATGCTCCCGGATTTCCGCGAGCAGCCGGTCGTACGCGCGCACGATCTCGCTCATCGAGGCGAACACGTTCGCTTCGGCCGTCCGCACCGCCTCCCATTCGGACGGCGGCCGCTCGGCCTTCAGGCGCAGGACGCCCTGGCCGCCGTCGGCGTCGGGGTGCGGCTGCGCCAGCCGGTACAGGAGTTCGAACAGCTCGTCCCAATGGATGCGCAGCTCGCCGAACGCCGGGACGGTTCCGTCGATCGTCTCGATCCAGCCTTCGGCGCGCGCATGGCCGGTTTGCGCGATTTTCTGACGGAGCTGGAAGATGAGCCCGGTGCGGGCGTCTTTGCACAGCCGCGTCAGCGGATGCATTCCGCTGTTGTAGGAGAGCTGCATGCCGAGATGCTTGCCGGCGGCGTCCTCCAGATGATGGGCCTCGTCGACGATGAGGTGGTCGTAAGAGGGAAGCAGCCTGGATTCGGCGCGGATGTCGGTGAACAGCAGCGAGTGGTTCGTGATGACGAGATCCGCGTGGACGGCCTCTTGTTTCGCCCGGTGATAGAAACAATGTCTGAACCAGGGGCAGGCGCGATTGAGGCACGAATCGGCGTCGCTGGCGACGGTCTGCCAATATTCGGCGCCGCGGCCGCCGAAGTTCAGCTCCTCCTGGTCGCCGTGCTCCGTCTCGCCGAGCCAGACGAGCATCTGCGCCGTCGTGAGCCGGTCGTCCGCCGGGGCGAGAAATTCGCGCGCCGCGATCTTGCTCTCGAACTTGCGCAGACAGAGATAATTTCCCCGGCCCTTGAAGACGGACGCCTTGAACGGCATCGGGAGCACCTTGGCGAGCAGCGGCACGTCCCGCTCCCGGATCTGTTCCTGGAGGTTGATCGTATGGGTGCTCACGACTATTTTCTCGTCATGGCGGATACCATAGAAGAGAGCCGGGATGAGATAGCCGAGCGACTTGCCCGTGCCGGTGCCGGCCTCGATCATCAGATGGCGGCCGGATTCCAGCGCGTCGTGCACCTCGCGGATCATGCGCACCTGCGATTCGCGCGGCTCGTAGCCCGGGACATGCTCCTTGAGCCGCTCCAGCGTCCCGGCCAGAAACGTCTCGAAGTCGAGTTCCCGCAGCCGTTCGGCCGATTCCGGATCGTCCGAGCGGGGCGGCTCTTCGTCCGTCCATTCCCCGACCCGGAGCGCGAACTGGCGGTAGTAGCGGTAACCGTCCGGATCAACGGCGGCGGCGCGCTGCCTGCGCGTCAGCGCGTCGTGCACGATCCAGCCGAGATCGTCGGCGTCGCCGAGCTGCGCGGCCATCCGCTCCAGCGTGAGCAGCGGCAGACCGCGCAGCTTCCCGACGCACGCCCTGAACAGCATGGCGGTCGCCATCGCGTCGCTGTCGGCCTGGTGCTGGCGCTCGTGCTTGATGCCGAACGCTTCGGCGACGGCGCCGAGCTGGTACGACGGCTGGGCCGGATACAGGATGCGCAGCAGCTGCAGCGTGTCCAGCACCCGTCCCGTGAACGGCATGTAGCCGCACCGGTCGAGCGTATGATTGAGGAAGCTCACGTCAAAACCGGCGTTGTGCGCCACGAGCACCGCGTCGCTGATGAGCGGGATGATCTCGGCCAGCACGTCCTCCGGCTCGGGCGCGTCGCGCACGTCATCATCCGTGATGCCCGTCAGCTCGGTGATAAATGCGGGGACCGGGACCCTTGGACGCACATAGGACGCGTAGCTCCCGGTCACGCCGCATTCTTCATCGAGCAGCACGATGCCGATTTGAATGATGTCATCTTCATCGCTATGATTGCCGGTGGTTTCCAGATCGAGGACAGCAAATTTCATCCGGTTACGTTCTCCTCACGTGCAGCCGAACCCGGAATCTCCGAAATGCAGCGTCAGAGGTCCGGCGCTTAAGCTGCAGTTTGCCAGGTTGCGCGCGGCTTCGGTGAAACCGGGATCCGCTTCGCAGGCCTGCCTGAAATAGCGCGCCGCCAGTTCCAGATTCGCCGTGACGGCCTGGATGCAGCCGAGCGCGTTCAGCCCGAGCGCCTTCAGCTTCGGCTGCGGCGCCGTCCGGACGATGAACAGGAACTCGCGCTCCGCATCCTCCCACTCGCGCAGATGCATATGCGACATCGCCAGGAACATGCGCGCCGCGAGCGAATCGGGATACAGCGCTACCGCGCGGCGGAACGACGCGGCCGCTTCCCTGTACATCGCGAGTTCGTAATAGCCCTGTCCCGCGACCAGATGGCGCTCCGCTTCCTCCCTCGACGTCGGCTCCGGCGATCCTTGAACGGCGGCCGCCGGCGGTTCCGGCGCCGCATGCGCCGGCGCTTCCGCCGGCCCGATCGCGCCTTCCTGTCCGGCGTGCCCGGCGCCGCCGGGAACCGAAGCCGCCGCGGCGGGCGCCTTCCCGCCGTCGTCCGCTTCGCCTGATGCTACCAAGGCGCGCAACGTCGCCAGCTTCTCCTCCACCCTGAGCCAACCGTCGACGATCGCGTCGCTCATGTCCTGGATCTTGCGCAGCTGCGCCGCGATCAGGGATCGCTGCGCCGCGTCCGCCGCGGGATAGCGGGCGAGCATCTCGTCGAGCATGCCGCATACGACGTTGAACCATTGCCTGACCATCGCAGCCGCCCCCTTCCGGCATGCCGGCATGCGTCCAGCCGGTATGCTCATTCTGCGCCGAAGCCGGGGGGAACATACCGCGGGAGAGGCGTCACATCCCGCAACCCGAGCCGGATTGCGGGCGGGCTGGCGGATTACAGAACCGCCTGATGCTCTTCCCTCGCCGCCAGGCCGGCCGGCCGGTTCGCCTCGTCCATGAGCACGATCCGCGGCTTGTAGGAGCGGGCTTCTTCTTCGGTCATGAGCGCATACGAGATGATGATGACCTTGTCGCCGGGCTGGGCGTGGCGGGCGGCGGCGCCGTTCAGGCAGATGACGCCCGAGCCGCGCGGCCCGGGGATGACGTACGTCTCCAGCCGGGCGCCGTTGTTGATGTTGACCACCTGGACCTTCTCGTTCTCCCACAGGTCGGCGGCTTCCATCAGATCCTCGTCGATCGTGATGCTGCCCACGTAGTTCAGGTTGGCCTCCGTCACCGTCGCGCGGTGAATTTTCGATTTCATCATGTTCCGCATCATCGTTTCCTTACTCCTTTCCGGCAGGGGACCTGCGCGCGAGCAGCCGGTTGTCGATGAGCCGCGTCCGGCCGAATTTGACGGCCAGCACCGCGATGAACCGGCTGCCCGGCGGCATTTGATCGAACGGGATGTCCGCCGGAGGTTCCAGGTCCGGCCAGGTCAGCACTTCCGCATAGTCCGTCTCGGCGAGCGGCGCGCGCCGGATATGTTCGTGCATCGCCGCTTTCAAACGCGCCGGCGTCATGCCGGGTTCGGCGAATTTGTCTTCCGCCAGCTTCAACGTTTCATACAGGATGACGGCCTGCCGCCGCTCCTCCGGATTCAGGTAGACGTTGCGCGAGCTCATCGCGAGTCCGTCCGGCTCCCGCACCGTCTCGCACGGCACGATGCGGACGGGGAAGTTCAGGTCCTCGACCATCCGCTCGATGACGGCGACCTGCTGCGCGTCCTTCAGTCCGAAATAGGCGCTGTCCGGCATGACGATGTGCAGCAGCTTGCTGACGACGGTGCCGACGCCGTCGAAATGGCCGGGCCTCGACGCGCCGCACAGCCGGTCCGTCAGGCCGGAGATGACGACGCGCGTCGCCGTCGGCCGGGGGTACATTTCGGCGACGGAAGGCATGAAGAGCAGACCGGCCCCCGCCGCCTCCGACACCCGCCTGTCCCGTTCGGGATCGCGCGGATACCGGTCGAAATCCTCGTTCGGGCCGAACTGCAGCGGGTTGACGAACACGCTGACGACGGTCAGCCCGTTTTCCTTCGCCGAGCGGCGGATCAGGCTGGCGTGCCCCTCGTGCAGATAGCCCATCGTCGGCACGAATCCGACCGTGCCGCCGGGATTCTCCCGGCGCCACCCCGCGATTTCGGCGCGGAGTCCGGCGATCGTCTCAACGACCCGCATCCGGTTTCGTCTCCCCGCCGCCGTAAAGCTGCGGCGCCAGTTCCGCTCCGCCCCGGAAGCTGTGCTCGGGTCCGGGGAACGACCGTTCTTTCACGTCGCGCACATAGGCCGCGATCGCTTCGCGAATGGCGGTGCCGACGTCGGCGTAGGTTTTCACGAATTTCTTGCTCCGATACGGAGACGCGTATTGAATCATGTCGTGGAAGACGAGCACCTGGCCGTCGCAGCCCGCGCCGGCGCCGATGCCGATCGTCGGAATCCCGAGCGACTTCGTCACCGCTTCCGCCGCTTCGTCCGTCACCAGCTCGAGCACGACGGCGAACGCGCCGGCCTCCTCGAGCGCCTTCGCGTCTTCGACGAGCCGACGGATATCCGCCTCGAGCTTGCCCTGGACTTTGTAGCCGCCGACCTTGTGGATCGATTGTGGCAACAGCCCGATGTGGCCCATGACCGGAATGCCGGCCGCCGTCAGGGCGGCCACTTCGCGCGCGATGTCCGCGCCGCCTTCCATCTTGACCGCCTGGGCGCCGGTCTCCTGCATCAGTCTGCCCGCATTGCGCAGCGTCGACTCCGGGCCGAGCCGGTAGGTCAGAAACGGCAGGTCGACCACGATGAAGGTATCGGGCGCGCCGCGCCGCACGGCGCGGGCGTGATGGATCATGTCGTCCAGCGTGACCGGCAGCGTCGTGTCGTAGCCGAGCACGACATTGCCGAGGGAATCGCCGACGAGGATGGCGTCCACGCCCGCTTCCTCGGCCAGCCGGGCCGACGGATAGTCGTACGCGGTCACCATCGAAATCGGGATGCCGTCACGCTTCATTTTCCGCCATTTTGTCACGGTAAGTGCCTGCATGCCGCAAGGTCCCTCCCTTTTTCTCCGCCGAACGTCCCGGGCCCGCGGCGCGAGCTCCCCGGAAAAAGCAAAAAACCTTCCGGCGGCAAAGCCGTAGGTCTTCCCCAAGACGGCAGGAAACATCACGGTCAAGCGTGCTTCCTTCTGTCTCGGTCCCCTCACGGCTCTGAGCAGAATGCGCCAACCCGGATGAACGTTCCGCGATCGGATGGAATTGTGTGATGGATGAAAACATGGACCGAGTGCGATTCGCGCCATCCGCGATACCGCCTCTTGCCGTCAGTATAGCATGACGGGCCCCGAAAAGAAAAGCGGCGGACATTCGGATGCCGCCTGCGCGTCACGCGAACTCCGCCGAGAAGATGTCGGTCAACGAACCGTCCGCGGTCCGTACGCGCAGCGCGCCGTGTTCGGTCAGCCCCAGCGGGACGCCCTCCACAATGCCGCCCGGCGTTTTGAGCACGGCCGGTTTGCCGAGCGAGACGGACCAGGCTTCCCAGAGCAGCCGGATCGGTCCGAATCCGTCTTCGCGATACAGATTGTAGAGTTCCTCGAGCGATTCGAGGAACAGCGCCGCCGTCTCCGTCCGGTCGAAGGGCCTTCCGGCCGCCATTCGGAGCGAGACGGCTTTCGCCTCAAGCTCCGGCGGATAATCGTCCGGCTCGAGATTGACGCTGATGCCGATGCCGGCGACGACATGGCGCAGACGCTCCTCCTCCGCGCTCGATTCGAGCAGGATGCCGCTGATCTTCCGGCCGTCCACAAGCAGATCGTTCGGCCACTTGATGCCGATGTCGAGGCCGGTCTGCCGGCGCAGCGACCGGCAGAGCGCGGCGGCCGTGAGCAGCGTCAACTGCGGCGTGCAGAGGATCGGCACGTCCGGCCGGAGCACGAGGCTCATCCAGAGGCCCTTGCCCTTCGGCGACAGCCAGGTTCGCCCCATCCGGCCCCTTCCGCTCGTCTGCCGCTCTGCGATGACGAGCGTTCCCTCTGGCGCCCCTTCCTCGGCGAGCCGCTTCGCGATGTCCTGCGTCGAGCCGACCTCGTCGTACAGATGCAGCGACCGGCCGAACGCCTTCGTCCCGAGCCGCGACAGGAGCCCGGTCGCCGTCAGCCGGTCGGGCGCGCCGGCCAGCCGGTATCCCCGGTTGCGGCACGCTTCGATCGTGTAGCCTTCCTCCGCCAGCCGGCGGATCTGTTTCCAGACCGCCGTCCGGCTGACGCCGAGCCGGCGGCTCGCTTCTTCTCCCGAGACAAACTCGCCCTCGCGTTCGGCGAGCATTTCCAGCAGTCGTTCCCTCATCGCTCGTCCCTTCCGTCCGGATCGGTGTCCAGAATCTCCAGCGCCCGCTCAAGCAGCGCCCGGCGCTCGTTCGGCAGCCGGCCGGCGGCGGTCTCCAGCAGCAGCCGGTCCATCGTCCTCCGGATCCACGGGCCGCCCCTCCGGCCCGCCGCTTCGGCGAGGGTCGCGCCGTCGAGCTTGAGCTCCGCCGCCGTGAAGGCCGGCATCGCCTCCAGCCACGCCGTCCATCGATCCAGCGCGGCCGCCGGGACGGGACTGACGGCGGGAAGGGCGCGCATGACGGCCAGCCAGTCGGCCGCCGCCTTGCGCCCGTGCGCAAGCGCCAGGCTCGCCCATCCCTCGCGCGTATCGGGCGCGCCGGAAGCGGCGGCGTGCAGCTCGAGCGGCGCGAAGATCCCGTGCAGCCGCTTCTTGCCGAGCGCGAAGCCCGCCATCCAGCGGCGCGCCTCGTCGTGCGGCACATTGGACGCCGCCCAGAGCGCGATCCAGCGCAGATCGCCCGGCTCCAGGCCGTTCAGCCGCGCCCCGTCCGCGCAAGCCGGCGCGCCGGACGCCGCGAGCGGCGTCTTCGTCTCCCGCCACAGCCCGGAGCGGACGAACAGCGCGACCGCCCGGTCCGGATCGGCGCCCAGGATCATCTTGTCCAGCTCGGCGCCGACGCGCTCCAGCGCGATATGGCGCAGCAGGCCGGCGTTCCGCCTGAGCGCGCGCCAGGTCGACGGCGCGATGCGGAAGCGAAGCTGGGCCGCGAACCGGACGGCCCGGACCATGCGAATCGCGTCCTCGCGGAACCGCTCGTCCGGATCGCCGACGCAGCGGATGACACCGCGCGCAAGGTCTTCGCTTCCGCCGTACGGGTCGACGATCCGGCCGTCCGCGCCCATCGCGATCGCGTTGACCGTGAAATCCCTGCGCTTGAGATCTTCCCGGATATCGTCAACGAACGCGACCCCGGCCGGCCTGCGGAAGTCCTCGTATGCCGATTCCGTGCGGAGCGTCGTCACTTCGTAAGAACGGCCGCCCGCGAACACGGTCACCGTTCCGTGCCGGATGCCGGTCGGAGCATGCTTCGGAAAGAGCGCCATCACATCCTCCGGCCGCGCGGACGTCGCGATGTCCACGTCGCCGATCGGTCTGCCAAGCAGCGCGTCGCGGACGCAGCCGCCGACGAACCAGGCCTGATGCCCGGCGGCGGTCAGGCGGCCGAGCACCGGCAGCGCTTCCTTCAGCTTCGCGTCCATGGCGGCGCATCACCCCCGGGTTTACTCGCACACCGGAATCGGGATGTCGGCCTCGATGCCGAGCACACGGTAATAGATGCGCTCGTATTCCGCGGTGATCAGGTCATTGCAGAAGGTCGCGCGGGCGCGCTCCAGGCACGCCTCGCGAAACCGGGCGTAAAGCTTTTCGTCCTCCAGCAGCCGGACCGCGTATTCGGCCATCCGCTCCGTGTCGCCGACCGGCGCGAGGAAGCCGGTCGTTCCGTGCGCGACGAGCTCCGGAATGCCGCCCGCCGACGAGCCGATCGTCGGCACGCCGCACGCCATCGCCTCCAGCGCGACGAGGCCGAAGCTTTCCTTCTCCGAAGGCAGGAGCAGCAGATCCGCGATGGAGATGACCTGCGCCACGTCGTCCTGCTTGCCGAGGAACGTGACGCGGTCCGAGAGGCCGAGCGATTCTACCTGCCACTGCACCTTCGAAAGCTCCGGCCCCTCGCCGACGAGCAGCAGCCGGGACGGAACTTTCGCGTTCACGCGCGCGAAGATGTCGACGACGTCGCCGACCCGCTTCACCGGGCGGAAATTGGAGATATGCATCAGCACCTTCTCGCCCGGCGCGGCGTATTCGGCGCGCAGCGCGCGGCACTCCCGCGGATAGTAGACGCGCTTGTCGACGAAATTGTACGTCAGGTCGATCGGCGTCTCGATGTCGAGCCGCTCCCGGGTTTCCCGGATCAGATCCCGCGAGACGGCCGTCACCGCGTCGCTCTGATGGATCGCGAGCCGGATCAGGTCGCGCAGCGACTCGTCCTGGGCGAGCACCGTGATGTCGGTGCCGTGCAGCGTCGTCACCGTCTTGATGCCGCCGCCCAGCATCTGCTTCGCGAGCCAGGCGCAGATCGCGTGCGGCACCGCGTAGTGGACGTGCAGCAGATCGAGCTTCTGCATGCGCGCGACCTGCGCCATCTTGCTCGCCAGCGACAGATCGTAGGGCGGATAGCGGAACACGTAGTAGTTGTTCACTTCGACTTCATGGTAATAGATGTTCCGCTGGAACTTGCCGAGCCGGAACGGAATGCTGTGCGTGATGAAATGGATCTCGTGCCCCTTCTCGGCGAGCAGCTTGCCGAGTTCGGTCGCGACGACGCCGGATCCGCCGAGCGTCGGATAACAGGTGATGCCGATCTTGAGCGGTCTGGACACGGATGCTCCTCCTCTCGCTTCGCGGCGCGTTCAGAACAGCTTCACTTCAAGCGGACGCTTCACCGCGAAGCCTTCGGCGAATGACCACCCGCGCCGGCCGCCGAGCAGCCGGTCGCGGGCCTCCACATTCTCGACATAGCGCTGGTTCAGCGGCGTCGCCACCGAATCCGGTCCCGGCTCGAACTGCGAGCGGTAGGCAGACAGCGCGCGGCGCTTCGCCTCGTACCAGTCCGAGACGTCGACGACCAGATCGACTTCCGCGACATCATTGATATAGTAGAAATACAGCTCTTCCACCTGCACCGGTTCCAGTTCGGGCATGTACCGGCGCAGCTTCGCGCTGAACACCGCCTCTTCCACGAGCCGGCTCGCGGCGTTGTGGTCGGGATGGCGGTCGTTCCAATACGGCGCGAACACGATTCGCGGCCTGAGCTTCCGGATCTCGCGAACGACGGCCGCGATCTGCTCCGGCGATCCCGTGAGCCCCCGGTCGGGCAGCCCGAGGCAGGAGCGATACGCCAGCCCCATCGCCCTGGCGGCTTCCGCGGCTTCCCGCTGCCGAAGCTCGACCGTCCCGTTCGACGACATCTCCGCGAAGGTCAGGTCGCAGACGCCGAACCGGAAGCCGACTTGGATGTGCTTGGCGATCGTCGCGGCCATGCCGATCTCGACGTCGTCCGGATGGGCGCCGAACGCCAGCATGTCGACCGTGCCGGTCATGGCCGCCAGTCCTCCGGCTTGTACTTGTGGACCAGCTCCCGCCACGCGAACTCGCCGCGCGCGAGCGCCTTGACGAGCAGCTCGGCCGTCGCGATGTTCGTCGCGACGGGGATGCCGTACACGTCGCACAGGCGCAGCAGCGCGTTGATGTCCGGCTCGTGGGGCTGCGCCATCAGCGGATCGCGCAGGAAGATGATGAGATCCATGACATTCTCCGCAACCAGCGCGCCGATCTGCTGGTCGCCGCCGAGCGGTCCCGACATGAACCGGTGCACGGTCAGCCCGGTCTGCTCCATGATCCGCTTGCCGGTCGTACCGGTGGCGTACAGATCGTGGTTGCGGAACACGTGCTCGTAGGCGATGACGAAATTGACCATCTCATCCTTCTTCCGGTCATGCGCGATGAACGCAACCTGCATCCGTGCCGTCATGGGCGCCGCTCCTCTCCCGCGCCGTCCAGCAGATGCTCGAAGCCGTAGACGAGACCGGTGTAGGTCATCACCTTCCGCACGGCGGTCTTGACGCCCGGCATATAGCCGGCGCGGTCGTATGAATCGTGGCGGATGCGCAGCGTCTGCCCGAACGCGCCGAAGATCACTTCCTGCTGCGCGAAGATGCCGGGCAGCCGGACGCTGTGGATGCGGAATCCGTTGTAGTAGCCGCCGCGCGCGCCTTCCAGCTTCTCCTCCTCGTCGGGATGCCCCTGCCTCAGCTCGCCGCGCACCGCGGAAATCAGCTCCGCCGTCTTGATCGAGGTGCCGGACGGCGCGTCTAGCTTCCGATCCCCGTGGTACTCGATAATCTCCAGATGCGGAAACCAGCGCGCCGCCTCCGCCGCGAACTTCATCATCAGGATGGCGCCGATCGAGAAGTTCGGCGCGATCAGGCCGCCGATGCCCCGGCTCCTGCACAGCTTGTCCATTTCATCGATTTGCCCGGGCGAAAAACCGGTCGTGCCGACGACCGGCCGCACGCCGTATGTAATCGCCGTCTTCGTGTTGTCATAAGCCGACTGCGGCACCGTGAAATCGACCAGGACGTCGACGGCGCCGCCGCGCAGCGCCTCTTCCAGATCGCCGGTGATCGTGACGCCGCAGGCGGGCAAGCCCGCCGCGATTCCCGCATCCTGGCCGGCCGTCGTGCGTCCGATCGCGGCCGCCAGTTCAAACGTCGGCTCCTCCAAAACCATTTTGACCACTTCGCGGCCCATTTTGCCGCTTGCGCCCGCGACCGCGACGCGGATCTTGTCCGTCATAAGTTCCAACTCCCGTTCTCTGTCCATGATGTGTCAGGATGATGATGGCGATCAGTGCAGTTTGCGTCTTCGAGTATTGCGATGGCGCCGGCGGTAGTCGGCGAACAGACGCTTCGCCTCGCCGTGCGCCGGATTGAGACTGAGCGCTTCCCTTGCCGCCCGGGCGGCTTCGTCGAAGCGTCCGAGCGCGCCGTATGCCGCCGCCAGCAGCAGCCAGGCTTCGTCGAACAGCGGATCCCGCTCCAGCGCCAGCTTCAGCCGGGCGATCACGGAAGCGTAGTCGGGATCGGCCGCGGCCAGCTCGCTTTTCGCTTCCTCGGCGGCGATCCGCGCCTGGACCAGTGCGAGATGGTACCGGTAATTCGCCTGTTCCGGCGCCAGCCGCACCGCTTCCTCCGCATGCCGGAGCGCCTTCGACCACAGGGCGCTGCGCATGCAGGTGATCGAGCATTTGTGGTGAAAGACGGGATTGTCGGGCTCGGCGGCGATGGCCTGCTCGAACGACCGGATCGCCTGCTCGTAGTCGCCCGACAGAATCGAGGCATACGCCTCCCTGACATGCTCTTCTCCGGCCATCCCTCACGCCCCCTCCGCACATCTGCTTATCGATCAGCATATGCATAAGGCGAGCGCCGGGTATGGGCGGGAATGCGCCGCTATCCGGAAGGCTGCCCGATGCGCGTCCAGCGGTCCTTGTCGCGCGTCGCGAACTTCGCCATCACCTTGTCGTGCGCTTCCGTCAGATCGATCCCCAGCGAATTGGCGAAGCAGATCAGAATGAAGAGCAGATCCCCGAGCTCCATCTCGATGGAGCCCTCCGGCTCGTCCGGCTTCTTCGGCTTCGGCCCGTAGGCATGGATCACTTCGCGCGCGAGCTCTCCGGCTTCTTCGGTGAGCCGGGCCATCAGCGCGAGCGGGCTGAAGTAGCCTTCCTTGAATTGCGAAATATAGGCGTCGACCTCACGTTGCATGTCGGCGAGTGTTTTGCCCAACACTAAACACGATCCTTTCCATGAAAGACAAGTATGGATAAGCTGCTCGCCCATAATCGGCTTGTCTTTTTGCGCAAACGGATGCGCCCGCCTGCGGCGGCGGCGCCGGCCGTACTGCTTGTCCCGCGGTTCTTTCCTTATGTTAGCGCAAAGCGTATGGGAACACAATGCTTGCGGCTTCCCGCGGCCGGGCGCGAAGGAGGTGGAGACGGATGTCCCGACGGGCGGCCGGCGGTCCGCGCGTCCTCGTCCCCGTGGCGGCGGGAACGGCGGTCTATGCGTTCGGCCTCCATTATTTCGTCCTGCCGAACACGCTGATGGAAGGCGGCGTCACGGGCGTCGGATTGCTGCTGTACTACATATTCGGCCTGCCGCTCTCCTTCTCGACGTTGCTCCTGAACGTGCCGCTCTTTCTTGCGGGCTGGAGAATGCTCGGCTGGAAATCGATGACGATGACGCTCTACGGCACGCTGTGCCTGACCGGATCGCTCTGGCTGATGGAGCGCGCGGTCGGCGCCGGACTGATCGTACCGCTCGCCAGCGAGCGCGACCTGATTCTCTCCGCGCTCTACGCCGGCGTGACGCTCGGCGCCGGCCTCGGCGTCGTCTTCCGCTTCGGCGCGACGACCGGCGGCATGGACATCGCCGCCCGCATTCTGGCGCGCCGGTACGGATGGAGCATGGGGCGGACGATCCTCGGCATCGACGCCGCCGTCATCGGCTCCTCGCTGTTCTTCGTTCCGGTCGAGCGCGTGCTTTACACGCTGGTCGTCGTGTTCATCGCCTCGCGGGTGATCGATTTCGTGCAGGAAGGCGCCTACGCCGGCAAGGCGTTCACGATCGTGACGGACGACGGCCGGGCAATCGCCGAAGCCGTCACGAAGAGGCTCGACCGGAGCGTGACGATTCTGCCGGCGACCGGCGGCTACTCCGGAGCGTCGAAGCAGGTTGTCTACTGCATCGTCGGCCGGTCGGAAGCCCGCGCGCTGCGGGAGATCGTGCACGCGGTCGACCCGAAGGCGTTCTTCGCGATCAGCGACGCCCACGACGTCGTCGGGGAAGGCTTCCGCGAAAGATGACGAAGCGCCCGCGTCTACAGCGGGCGCTTGACGGAGTTGATGCCCCATCGGTCCTGACGGTATTTGCGGTATCCCGCGTACCCGAGGGCCGAGATCAGAATGGCGGCCATCGACGCGATCCAGGCGGCGGGCGGGTCAACCCCGGCGATCGCCGCCGATTGCATCGCCTCCGATCCGAACAGTTCCGCCGCCGCCTGTTCGATGCCGTCGAACGATTGCTCGATCCAGCCCCGGTTGGCGTCCCCCGCCTGCGCCGCGGCGAGCAGCCGCTCGGCATACCGGATCCGTTCCAGCAGCAGCTGAACGGCCGGCAGCGGACGGGCGAGCGCGGCCGCGGTTTCCAGCCGCTCCGCCCGCTCCTTCAAGAGCCGGAGCGAAGCGGCGGCCGCGGCGGCGCCTTCCTTCCCGCCCTGCTGCCAGCCCCGGCGCATCCGGTCCAGGTCGTCGCCGACGAGGCGTCCGTATTCGAGCCACAGCGATTCGCGCCCCGGCGACAACGCGTCGACGGCCAGCAGCAGCCGGGACGCTTCCTCCCGCCATACGGACGGGTCGCGGTCCCGCGCGAGCGCCTTGCGGGCGGCGGCCAGGCTCCCGTCAAACCGGCTCCATCCGGCCGGCTCGCCGAGCATGCGGAGTTCGGCTGAAGCGGCCGCATCTTCTATTCTGAGCAGGCTGGCGTACGCCAGCTGCCGGTTCCCTTCCACGGCGGCGAGATAGAAGCTTCTGGCCAGAAGCTCGAGACGGTCAAGATGGGTTTCGGCCGCCGACGGCGCATCCGCGGAGAGCGGCATTCCGCCGGCGGTCAGCAGGAGCGCGAACGCCAGCAGCACCTTCAGGCGAACGGACATGGACAATCCCTCCCGACTCCAGTCTATGAGCGGATTGTCCGGTTCAGAACGAACGCCCGGAACTATCGGCTGGCGGCTCAAGCCGGATCGGCGCCGCCCCGCGGTCTGAATCGCAGCACGATCAGCGTCGCCAAATAACTGGCAACCGACAGCGAGTAGGTGAACCAGGCGATGGCCGGCAGATCGTCCTCCAGCACCGACGGCAGCCACGGATAAATGCCGACGCCGTAATCCATCGCATCGTTCAGCATCATCCACCCGAAGGCGAGCAGCGCAGCCACTTTGCCGAACCGCATGAACCGGGCATAGAGCAGACCCTCCACGGCCATCGCCGCGTGCGACGCGATGAGCATCCAGTTCTGCCAGTCGAGCGGATCGCCCTGCAACCCCTGCGCGGCGTTCATGACGACCGCCCAGACGCCGTATTTCACCAGCGTCAGGACGGCAAGCGCTTCCACCGCAATCCGGAAGACCCGGTACGCGCCGCTCTCCCGGGCCGGCGCGATCAGCACAAGCAGCAGCCAGATCGTGAAGAACAGGCTCGCCGTAGGACTGTCCGGCACGAACACGATGCGCCACAGCGGATGGTGTTCGACCGTCCAGCGAAGCTGCCCGCCGTACCAGACATATCCGTACGCCGTGCCGAGCCCGTTGAAGATGAACAGCAGCCAGAGCAGCCGGCGATCCATCAGAAACGCGCGGCTCAGAAACCATGACAGTGACATGAAGACGGTCCTCCTTGTCGCGTCCGGAAAACCGAAATACAAAACCTGACCGCCGGATGGCGGCCAGGTTCGCTGAAGTCCCGCAGCCTTGAAGCTTCCGTCCGAGGCTTGAGGGATTATTCGGTCGTTTTCTGTTTCGCCAGCCACGTGGCGATCTGATCGATTTCTTCGGCGCTGAGCCTGTCGCCGAACGCGGGCATTTGACCCCGGCCATTCGTCACGATGTCGGCCAGCTCCTCCTTCGAGTACTTGTCGCCCACGCCGGCCAACGCCGGAATGTTGCGCTGACCCTGATAATCCGAACCGTGGCAGGCGAGGCAGTTCTGCTGGATGACCGAAGTGATCGGATCGTTCGCGTCGACGACGGCGACCTTTTGGTCTTCCTGTTGGCCGGGAGTTTTGGGCTCTTCCCCGCGCTCCGCCGCGCGGCGCGCCTCCTCCTCGCGCAGGATATGCTCCGGCACAATGCCCAGATCCTCAAGCTGATCCTGATAGTGATCCCATGCGATATAGGTCAGATAGACGCAGGAGATGAGCGACAGGAACATCAGCGTCGAGGCGATCGGGCGTTTGTAGAAGCGGCGCTCCTTGCCCCGGTCGAGGAACGGCGCGCACAGCAGGGCGCCGAACATGACGAGCGGCACGCCGAGGATGCCGAGCACGACGTAGTCGCCGGATACGTACGGATATTTGAGGAACTGGTACAGGAACAGGAAGTACCAGTCCGGCATCGGGATGAACGACGTGTTGGTCGGATCCGCCGGATAGCCGAGCGGAGCCGGATGGGAAATCGTCAGGACGAGAAAACCGACCAGCACGACGACGCCGACCATCCACTCTTTGAGCAGGAAGTTCGGAACGAACGCTTCCGACTTGCCTGGAAATGCCGAATAATCAGGCGGTATGTTCGGCCTTCTCCCGGACTTGCGGACCCGGGAGTCGCCGACATATACCACTTTCTCCTGGGAATCCTTGGAGTGATGGGCCATCGGTCAAATCTCCCTTCAATTATAGTGGTCCGGAGATGCCTTGTCTGCGGATCATGATGAAGTGAACCGCCAGCAGGGCGAGCAGCGCGCCGGGCAGGAAGAAGACGTGGATCGCGAAGAAGCGCGTCAGCGTCTGCGCCCCGACAATGTCGCCGCCCCTGAGCAGATCGGCGATGTACGGTCCGATATACGGAACTTGCTCCGCGATCGTAATGCCGACCTGCGTCGCGAAATAGGCCTTGTTGTCCCACGGCAGCAGATAGCCGGTGAACCCGAGGCCGAGCATGACGAAGAAGATCAGCATGCCGACGACCCAGTTCATTTCGCGCGGCGCCTTGTAGGCACCGGTGAAGAAGACGCGGAGCGTGTGCAGGAACATCATGACGATGACCAGGCTCGCGCCCCAGTGGTGCATGCCGCGCACGATCGCGCCGAACGCGACCTTGTGCTGCAGGTAGTCGACGCTCGCGTAAGCGTTGATGATATCCGGCACGTAGTACATCGTCAGGAACATGCCGGACAGGATCTGGATGACCGTGATGAAAAACGTCAGGCCGCCGAAACAATATACGAAGGCGGAGAAGTGGTGCGCCGGGTTGACATGTTCGGGAACCTCGTGGTCCGCGACGTCTCTCCACATCGGCGTGATGTCCAGACGCTCGTCAATCCAGTTGTAGATTGCTTTAAACATCGGATATTACGCCTCCCAATCAGACTCGCGAGTTCGGTTTGACCGGACCGAGGTACACCCAGCCGTCTCTCACATCCACTTCGTATTCGTCAAGCGGCGCGGGAGCCACTACCAGGTTCTTGCCGTCAATCGTATATTTCGCTTCGTGGCACGGGCAGAAATACTGATTGTCGCCGTGCGTGTTCCAGTTGACCGTGCACCCGAGGTGCTTGCAGACCGGCGACAGCGCGAAAATGGCGCCGTTCTGGTCGCGCGCGATCCAGGCGGAGCGCACGGGATCGCTCTCGTACCAGCCGTCCACTTGGTGAATCTGATATTTGAACTCCTTCGGCTCGCTCGTGATCTCGCTTTCCTGGGCCACTTTGACGAACGTGCCGCCCGTCTTCTTCTGCAGAATCGGATCGACCGCAAAGCGGATCATCGGCAGCACGACACCGCCTGCCATGAACGCACCCGCACCGCCGAGCGTATACGACAAAAATTGGCGCCGGGACATCGTTTTTCTCTTCGCGGACGAGTGGGACTGCTCATGCTGCTCGTGGTTGCTCATCTCCTGCTCTACCCCCTTTGCCAACCGAAAATGCGGGTCTTGTCATGCCGTCAACTGCCATGACGAACCAAAACCATAACCTATAATAGCCCAGGCCATTTTGAGCGTCAAGAACGCGGACTTGAAAATGAAACCGCGCCAAAAATCGTTCTGAATTTTGTTGAAGTTTTGTCACAATTGCCGCGTCCCAGCACATTTTTCCCCCGCCCGGGGCAATCTATTCCGCGGCGTTTTCCGACTTTTCCCCGCGGTTGCGCCACATCGTCTGGACGGACTCGGACACCGCTTTCGCGGGGGGCATGGAGCCGTCGGGCTCCGGCGCGATCCACAGGTCGACCAACGGCGTCCCCGACGCGAGCGAACGGTCGAGGGAAACGGCGATGATGTGACGGAAGCCGGCTTTTTTCAGGCCTGAGGCGATCCGTCCGACCGCCGCGCCGTCCGCCGCATAGTGGAGGGCGGGATAGGTGACCGTCCTTCCCCTGAACGGGATTTCGACCAGGTCGAGCAGGTCGCGGAGCCGCTCGAGGGCCGCCGACGCTTCATCCGGCGTCTCGCTTCCCGCAAGACCGGTGACCGGCAGGATGGCGGTATCGAAATAAAGCTGCATCCCCGCCCAGCGTTCGCCGTCAAATTCGCTGAATTTCATGGGCTTTCCTTCCTCCGCTTCCGGTCGTTTTTTCTACCCGGACATCTTACCACATCCCGCGCCCCGCCGAAAACCGCCGACGGCAAAAAAAGCCCGCCCCGCTACCGGGGACGGGCAACCGATCAGATCGTTCTCAACTCTTCCGACAGCCTGCGGAATCCGTCCACATCGCCGTTTTCCAGCGCCTTGTCGATCTCGGCGTAAATCTTCTCCTTGCGATAGACGCGCAGCGCCTCGTCCAGCACCATTTCCGCGGCCAGCGAAAGCATCGCCTCGTAGGCTTTTACTCTGTCCACAGGACACACCTCCACGAATAGCGGTGATCGTTCCACCGGATGTCTGTCCCATCCTGCCGACGCCTTGCTCGAGCCTGCTTACTCAAGCATATTCCATGAGCGGCCGTCCCGTAGCGGACGAATGTCCCGCGGGCGGCTGAATGTACCGTTACCCATCAGGACAGGATCGGCTCGGCATCCCGGATGCCGACGCCGCCGACCAGTTTTCGTCCGGCGTTCGTCATCCGGAGCACCGCAATCCCGCCCTCGTCTTCCCCGATCCGGAGCAGCCCGAGATGGACCATCATCGCGAAGACGCGCTTGTCGATCACCGCGTCCGGATCATCGTAGTAAAACGGCCGGACATGCGGCCGCAGCGCGGCGCGCAGCGAATCGGCCGTCACCCACCGGCCCGCGAGCCGTTCGATCAGCCGCACGAGCGCGGGCAGGTTCGGAATCGCCGCGCGGTACAGCCGGATCCAGAACCGGTACAATTCCGCCGGATCCTCCGGCGCGCGGCTCGCCAGCCTGTCCGCTCCGGCCTCGGTCAGCCGGAGCCGGCCGTCCTTCTCCGACAGATAGCCCTTGAAGTGGCAGTAGTCGTAGAGCAGGGCCAGGCGGTCCGGATAATCCTTGAACCGCCTGCCGTATCCGAAACGCCAGCTTCCCCGGACCGGAGGCTCCTCGCGCACCGCGAGCAGTTCGAGCAGCTGGAGCAGATTCCGCTTGTACATCGCGCCGTCCTGGGTGAGCGGCACCGCGTGGCGCGCCGCGTAATCGAGCAGGACGAGCACATCGTCCGCCAGCAGTTCCTGCTCGTCCCGGTAAGCGCGCGGCTCCCCCGTATAGACGAGCCGCCTGGCCAGCCGCTGCGCCAGCACGTCGCGGAACCGCGCCTTCAAATCTTCCGGCACGCGGAACAGGTAGCGGTTCGTGCCGTTCGTGCCGTTGAACAGCCAGCCGTACTGCTTGAAGCGCGCGATCGTCTCGCGCAAACCGGACGCGCCGCTTTCCTGTGCGGGCTCGGCGCGCGCCGCCGCGGATTTCCGCTTCCGCTTCGGCCGTCCTTCCGGGGATGGCGCGGCCGGTTCGAACTCGAGCCGCACGGCCGCCACCTCCTCGGGAGAGCCGGATTTCGCGTCAGCGTCGAACCGGCTGCTCCGCACGCGCGCGAGCAGTTCCTCCAGGCTGAACGCGTCGCGGTCATCGAACAGCAGCGAGTGGAGGAACCGCTCGTCCTCGAGGGACAGCCCGTCGAGCAGTTCCTCGAACCGGTGCTTCTCGCCGACGGCCGACAGGATCGACTGCATCAGCTCGTGCTTCGAATGACCGTCGCATTCCAGCCGGTACATCTCCGCGATCCGCATCAGCTGCGCGATGTCCGCGTAGCCCAACATCTCGGCCAGCAGCATGCCATCCCCTCCGTTCTTCGGGTCTATTCCCATTATGGGAAGAACGGGTAAAAATAAAACGTCGCGGAAGCTTCGCATGCGCGGTTCGCCGGTCCGTCCCCCGATAAGGCGCAAAAAAAGAAGCTTCACCGTGCCAACCGCCGGTTCAGCTCCGTGTTTCCAGCGTATCCAGATGTTTCGAGCAATTGTGCAGGTGAACCCGCCATCCGTCTCCCGCCGATTCGAGGATGGAAAGCGACATGTTGCCGATGCGCCGGTCTTCAAGATCGCTGCACAGCGCGCGCAGCAGCACGGCGAGGACGCTGCCGTGGGATACGGCCAGCAGCCGGATGTCCGGCTTTGCGGCCTGCCAGTCGGCGATGAACGCGAGGCTGCGCTTCCGCACCTCTTCATCGCTCTCCTGCCCGATGTCCCGGGAGCGCCAATCCGCTCCCCACCGCTTGAGCCGCTCATCTTCGGTCGTGCCCTCGGCGAGACCGAAGGATCGCTCGCGGATGCGCGGGTCGGGCGGAAGCAGCGGAATGCCGAGCGCATCGGCCAATATCCGCGCCGTCTCCCTCGCGCGCTTCAGATCGCTCGAGATGACCGCGTCCCATTCCCGTTCTTCCGCCTTCAGCCGGGCCGCAAGCGCGCGCGCCTGCCGGATGCCGGCCTCGTTCAGCGATATGTCGGTCTGTCCCTGAATGCGGCCGGCGGCGTTCCATTCCGTCTCGCCGTGCCGGATGAGTCCGATGATCAACGCGCTACCTCCCGGGCCGCGGCCGTCAACTACGCGTGCGCGTGAACCAGTTGATCGTCAGCAGCGTCATGATCATGCCGAGGATCGACAGCGCGATCCAGTAATGCGGGTACGTCGGCACCGCCGACAGCACGACCGGACCGCTGATGCTCGCGACGGGCATATCCTGGTAGAAATCGATGCTGATCGGCGCGGCGCCGTCGATCGTACTGATCGTGTCGATCACGCCGGTCAGCTTGGCGATCTGATCGCCGGCGGTCGGCTTCTCCGGACTGCCGACCGCCATGTAGATGAAGGCGCACACGAACATGGCCAGGCAGCAGGCCATGGCGGCCGCCACGCCGCGGCGGAACGAATCGGACCATCGGTACGTCCGGTCCTTGACCGGCAACAGCCAGAAATCTTCCCGGTAAATCCGCTCCATTACGGAGCGGTTGACCCGCTCGTCCGGATCTTCCCCGGCATCCGTGATCCGCAGCCGGTGAAGCATCGATTCGCTTTCTTCCCAGATCCGGAACTCTTCCGCGCAGCGCTCGCATTCCGCCAGATGGGCCTCGAATTCGAGCCGTTCCGGATCGTTCTCCGGCAGGTCCCAGACGAGACCGAACCATTGCTGCGCCTGATCGCAATTCATCGTGCTTTCATCTCCTCGTACTCCGCGTAAGACGACTCAAAATACGGCTCCAGTTGGGATTTCACGCTGGCCCGGGCGCGGAACAGCAGCGATTTGACCGCGCTGACGGACTGTCCGAGAATCGTCGCGATCTCCTGGTAGTCCAGCTGGTCGTATTCGCGCAGGATGAGCGCGGAACGCTGCTTCTCCGGCAGCCGGCTGATCGCCTCGCGTACGAGGTGCATCCGCTCCCGCTGGAGCAGGCGCTGTTCCGGCGCCGCTTCCGGCGGCGCAAGCGGCACGACGCCGGACTCGTCGAGCGAGACATTGCCGCCCCTCTGCTTGCGCAGCTCGCTCAGCACCGTGTTGCGCGCGATCGTATAGAGCCAGGTGGAGAACGATGCGTCGCCCTCGCGGAAGGAATGCAGGCTGCGATAAGCTTTGTAGAACGTTTCCGAGCACAGATCCTCGGCCATCAGATCGAGTCCCGCGCCCTTGAGCATGTGGTAGATGAATGCCAGGATTTTGCGTTGATAGCGCCGCATCAATTCCGAATATGCCTGGACGTTGCCGTCCTTGATTTCACGGATCAATTGGGAGTCGGTCATGGGCAGTGCCCCTCCTTGGGCTGCGGTGATCGCCCTCCCGGATCCGTCACTACATTTTACCGATCCGGAAGGCAAAAGTTGCGCCGCCTGGCCGCGTCCATTCGCCGGACTTGGCGCAAAAAGCGATTTCCCGCAGGCCGCCGCGCGGGATCTTGCGCCCCCGGCGGCCTTGCTTGATTCAATTCGAGCCGGAATGTCGAATTCCTTCTGCATGTGCCGAACCGTACCGGCCCTCCAATATTTGACAAGGCACATACCGTCATTGTATCACAGATTTGCCGTTTGGGCAGTTCCCGTTTTTTCGGCCGCGGCGTCACACAAGTTATAGACGAAAGAACGGCGCGTTTGGTGGCAATAATGAGGATTTTCTCAAAAAAAATGACCACCCGAACGGGTGGCTGCACGACAGGGTGCAAAGATTTGGATAGGAGTGGAGAGAAACCATACTGTACTTTCAGTATATGTATCCGTTTTCAATCTGTCAAGTATGCGTTTACAACATTTTTGAATCCGGCGGACGAAAGGCAAACCGGGGTCGGATCCGCATCCGGTTCCGTCCCGGCCCGGCCTACATGTTGACTTCGAACCCCATCCCGGCGAGCTTCTTCACCGCGCGGTCGAAATCCGGCTGCGTCCGGAACGACAGCCGCAGGATGCCCGGCACATCCTCCCTGCTCTCGATGATCTGCAGGTTGCTGATGTTGATCCGCTCGTTGCCGAGCTCCGTCGCGATTTTGCCGATGATGCCCGGATGGTCCGGCACGTCGATATAGCATTCGTACAAAGGATCGATGACGCCTCGCCGGCGTTCCGGCAGGCTGCCGCGGAATTCGCCGGCCGTGCGGAACGCCTCCTCCACCTTGCGCCCGTCCATCCGCTCCAGCATGCCGAGAAATTCGCCGACGCCCTCCTGCCATTCCTTGAGCAGACGGATCAATACTTCCCGGTTGTTGATCAGGATGTCGCGCCAGATGACGGGGTCGCTCGAGGCGATCCGCGTGATGTCGCGGAAGCCGCCCGCGGCCAGCGCGGAATACAGCGGGTTCGTCTCATTGTACGCCCGGATCTGGTTCACGAGCTGCACCGCGATGACATGCGGCAGATGGCTGATCGCGCCGACGATCACATCGTGCTCTTCGGGGTCGACGTACACGATGTTCGCCTTCGTGTGGCGGATCAGGGCGGCCAGCCGCTCGACGGCTTCCCGCGGCGTGTCGGGATCCGGCGTGAGCACGTAATAGGCGTTCTCGAACAGCAGCGACGTGGCCGCTTCGACGCCGGATTTCTCCTTGCCCGCCATCGGATGGCCGCCGATGAACACCGCGCCGCCGAAATCGAGCGAGCGCGCGCAGGCGGCGACCGACGCCTTCGTGCTGCCGACGTCCGTGATGATGCAGCCGGGCTTCAGCTTCATGGCCGCGAGCCGGCGCAGGTATTCTTCCAGGTTGCCGACCGGCACGCACAGGAAGATGAAGTCCGCGTCTTTCGCCGCCTCTTCCATCGAGGTCGTCGCCGCGTCGACGACGCCCCGCGCGAGGTATCGTTCGATCGACGACGGTCTGTGGGAATGCCCGATGACGCGCATACCGGGTTTTCCCTTGAAGCAGAGCGCGAGCGAACCGCCGATGAGTCCGACGCCGAAAATCGCGATCGTGGTCATGGGAGTCAGACCTGCACCGCCAGTTCCCGCAGCACCTGTTCCAGCGCCGCGATGAACTTGCGGTTCTGCTCGGCGCTTCCCACCGTGATGCGGATATGCGTCGGATAATGCGTCCAGCGCGCGCGGGAGATGATGCCTTTCCTGAGCAGCGCCTCGAACACCGCCTGCGACGGCCGGCCCGCGTCGAACATGACGAAGTTGCCGTACGGCTCGAAATAGCTCAGGCCGAGCCGGTCGAACTCGGCTTTCAGATAGGCGAGCCCTTCGGCGTTCTTCCGCTTGCATGCCTCGATGAACGACCGGTCCGCGAGGGCGGCCTTCGCCGCGGCCTGCGCATAACGCGTCGTGTTGAACGGCTCCCGCACCTGGTTCACGAACCGGATGGTTTCCGGCCGGCCGATGCCGTAGCCGATCCGCAGGGAAGCGAGCCCGTAAATCTTCGAGAACGTGCGCAGCGCGATCACGTTCGGATAGCGCTTCACGTAGTCGACGCCGTTCGGGTAGGCCGGATCGTCGATATATTCACAGTACGCTTCATCCAGGACGACGAGCACGTTCGCCGGCACCTTCGCGAGAAAAGCGTCCAGCTCGTCCTTCGTCACGATCGTGCCCGTCGGATTGTTCGGGTTGCAGATCCAGACGATCTTCGTCTTGTCCGTCACCTTCGCCAGCATGGCCGCAAGATCATGGCGGCCGTCCTTCAGCGGCACCTCGATGACCTTCGCGCCCTCGATTTCCGCGTTGTGCTTGTACTGCGGGAACGTCTCGTCGGCCATGATCGTCTCGTCGCCCGGCAACAGAAACGCGCGGGCGATCATCAGGATCACTTCGTCCGATCCCGCCCCGAAAATAAGCTGATCCTTGTCCACGCCGAGATGCGCGGCGAGCGCTTCCGTCAGGGCGACGGCCGCTCCGTCCGGGTACAGGCTCGTGTTCGCGATTTCATTCAGGATGGCCTGCTTCGCCGCTTCGGAACAACCGAACGGGTTCTCGTTCGACGCGAGCTTGATCACTTCCGACAGGCCGAGTTCCCGCTTCACGTCCTCGATCGGCTTCCCAGGCTGATAGACCGGCAGATGAACAATTTGGGGTTTGGGCTGCACAGCGGTTCACCTCGAATATCAGATCACGCAAACGGAAGCAAAACGGACGGCACCGTCTTGCCGGACGGGAGCCGCCGTTTCGCGCGCTTGTCACACATCAAATTGTCGCACATCCGCCGGCATTCGGCAAGTGATCAGACGCGCAATGCCCGGATGAATTCCTCCACCTGCCGCACGCCCTCGGCCCGCGTCCGCGGATCGGAAAGCAGCGGCAGCGCCTCCTCGATCTTGCGCACGATCGCGCTGCCGACGATGGCGCCGTCCGTCTTCCCCCGGAACCCGAGCACCTGCTCGCGGCTTGAAATGCCGAAGCCGACAAGAATCGGCACCGGCGAAGCGCTCCGCACGGCCGCGAGGAATTCGTCGATCGACGAATGGAACTCGGACCGCATGCCCGTTACGCCGAGCGAGGAGACACAGTAGACGAACCCGCGCGCCCGCGCGACGATCCGCGCGATCCGCTCGTGGGATGTCGGCGCGACGAGCGGGATGAGGTGAATGCCGGCCGCCTCCGCCTTGGCGCGCAGCTCCCCGTCCTCCTCGAGCGGAAGATCGGGCACGATAAGACCGCTGATGCCATGCTCGTTCAGCAGTCTGAAGAAGCGGTCGAGCCCGTACTGCAGCACCGGATTATAATAGGAGAACAAAATGTACGGCATATCCGCCCCGAGCTTGCGCGCTTCCGCGGCCGCGCGGACGACATCCTCCAGCGTCACCCGATTCCTGAGCGCGCGCTCGGAGGCGCGCTGGATGACCGGACCGTCCGCGAGCGGATCGGAATACGGCACGCCGAGCTCGATCATGTCGGCTCCGGCCCGGGCGCAGGCGGCGATCAGCTCGGCGGATGCGGACAGGTCCGGATCGCCGATCGTCAGGAACGGGACGAGCGCGGACTTCCCCTCCCGGCGCAGCCTTTCGAATGTCGCGTCGATGCGGTTCACCGGCCATCCCCCTCCAGATACGCCATGATCGATTCCACGTCCTTGTCCCCCCGGCCGGACAGATTGACGATCACGATCGCGTCCTTCGGGAGCGTCGGCGCCAGCTTGATCGCGTGCGCGACCGCGTGCGCCGATTCGAGCGCCGGGATAATCCCCTCCGATGCCGACAGCGTCCGAAGCGCCTCGAGCGCCTCGGCGTCGGTGACCGGCACGTACTCCGCCCGTCCGGAATCCTTGAGATACGAATGCTCCGGACCGATTCCCGGATAGTCGAGGCCGGCCGAGATCGAATGCGCCGGCAGCACCTGGCCGTACTCATCCTGCAAGACGTAGCTGAGCGATCCCTGGAACACGCCCTGCCGCCCCTTCGTCAGCGTGGCCGCGTGCTCTCCGGTATCGAGTCCCCGGCCGCCCGCTTCAACGCCGATCAGCTTCACGTCCCTGTCCTCCAGGAACGGATGGAAAATGCCGATCGCGTTGCTGCCGCCGCCGACGGCCGCCACGATGCAGTCCGGCAGCCGTCCTTCCGCCGCGAGAATCTGCTCCCGCGCCTCGACGCCGATCACGCGCTGGAAATCGCGCACCATCATCGGGTACGGGTGCGGACCGGTGGCGGAGCCGAGAATATAATAGGTATTTTCGACATGGCTGACCCAGTAGCGCAGCGTCTCATTGCACGCGTCCTTCAGCGTCCGCGTGCCGCTCGTGACCGGCACCACTTCCGCGCCGAGCAGGCGCATGCGGAAGACGTTCAGCTCCTGCCGCTTCATGTCCTCCTCGCCCATGAACACCTTGCACTCGAGGCCGAGCAGCGCGGCGACCGTCGCCGACGCGACGCCGTGCTGGCCGGCGCCCGTCTCGGCGATCACCTTCGTCTTGCCCATCCGCTTCGCGAGCAATCCCTGGCCGAGGGCGTTGTTGATCTTGTGGGCTCCCGTATGGTTCAGGTCTTCGCGCTTGAGATAGATTTTGGCGCCGTCGAGGCGCTCCGTCAGCCGCGCGGCGTAATAGAGCGGCGTCGGCCGGCCCGAATACTGCCTGAGCAGCCCGTCCAGCTCGGCGACGAATTCGGGATCCCGCGAAAATTTCCGATAAGCGTCTTCCAGTTCGAACAACGCGTTCATCAACGTTTCCGGCACATAGCGTCCGCCGAATCGGCCGAAGCGGCCGTGCTCGTCCGGCATCTGGTTCATCCTTCCGCCACCCTTTCGACGAAGCTTCGTATTTTGACCGGGTCTTTCACGCCGTCCGTCTCGACGCCGCTCGACACGTCGACGCCGTCCGGCGCGTGGGCGTCGATCAGTTCCCTTACGTTCCGTTCATTGAGTCCGCCGGCGACATAGAGCGGCACCCCGATCGACCGGGCCGCCGCCTTGTAGTCGGCGACGAGCCGCCAGTCGAACACCGTCCCGGTGCCGCCGCCGGCGGTGTCGATCAGGGCGGCGTCAATGGCCCCCGCGAAGGGCGCGATCCGCTCGGCGGCCGGCTCGTCCCCGCCGCGTATCGGAAACACCTTCCATACGCGGACGCCGAGCTCCGAGCGGATCCGCCGGCAATAGGCCGGCGTCTCCGAGCCGTGGAGCTGCACGATGTCGAGCGGCGCGACGCGCAGCGCATCGGCAAGCGCCTCCGGCTCGGGGTCGACGAAGACGCCGACCGTCCGCGGCGGAAGGCCTCCCGCGCAACGAAGCGACCGCGCCGCGCGGATCAGCTCCGCCGCCGCTTCCGCCGCAACCTGGCGCCGGCTCTTCGCGAAGACGAAGCCGATCTCATGGATCGGCAGGCCGTCCATGGAGCGGATCGTGTCCGCATCCCGGAGGCCGCATATCTTGATTCGCGTGCTCATCGCGCGATCGTTCCCATCAGCGCATGGACCGCCTCGCCGACGTCCGGCTGACGCATGAAATGCTCGCCGACCAGCACGGCGTCCGCCCCCGCCGCCCGGACGCGCTCGAGATCCGCGGGCGACATGATGCCGCTCTCGCTGACGAGCGTCGCGTCATCCGGCACGAGCCGGGCCAGCTCCTCCGTCGTCTTCAGATCCGTCACGAACGTGCGCAGATCGCGGTTGTTGATGCCGACAAGCTCCGCGATGCCGAGCTCCAGGACCGTCTCGAACTCCCGCCGGTCGTGCACTTCGACGAGCGCGTCCATGCCGAGATCCTTCGCGAGCCGGTGATACGACTTGAGCTCGTCCGGCGTCAGGATCGCGGCGATGAGCAGGATCGCGTCCGCGCCGATCAGCCGCGCTTCGTAAATTTGAAGCGGGTCGATCGTGAAATCCTTGCGAAGCAGCGGAAGGCCTACGGCTTCGCGGATCCGGGTCAAATACTCGTTCGCACCCTGGAAGAATTCGCGGTCCGTCAGTACGGAGAGACAATCCGCGCCCGCCGCTTCATAACTCCGGGCCAGCTCGACCGGATGGAAATCTTCCCGGATCAGCCCCTTGGAGGGCGACGCCTTCTTCACTTCCGCGATCAGGCCGACCTCCCGCCTGCGGCCTTCCGCCAGCGTTCGCGCAAAGCCGCGGCAGGGCGGCAGCTCCGCGATGCGGCGTTCCGCTTCGGCGGCGGTCAGCCGCTCCTTCAATGCTTCAACCTCGCCGCGTTTGACGGCGACGATACGATCAAGATACATCGGCGAATTCCCCCGTCTTCCGGATCAGTTCATCGAGCTTCGCCTCGGCGGCACCCGAGTCGATGACGGCCGCGGCCGCCTCGACGCCCGCCTTCAGCGTGTCCGCCTTGCCGCCGAGGTAGATGCAGGCGCCGGCGTTCGCCAGCACGATGTCCCGGTAGGCGCCGCGCTCCTCGCCCCTGAACACGCGGCGCACGATCGCCGCGTTCTCCTCCGGCGTGCCGCCGACGACTTCGCCGAGCGAACGTCGCGCAAGGCCGAGATCCTCCGGCTTCAGCACATAGGTCCGGATTTCGCCGTCCTTAAGCTCCGACACCTGCGTATCCTGCGAAATGCTGATCTCGTCCAACCCTTCGAAACTGCCGACGACGAGCGCCCGCTTGATGCCGAGCCGGCGCAGCACCTCGGCGATCGTCTCCGTCTTCGTTCGGTCGTACAGCCCGAGCAGCTGCCGGTCGGCGCCGGCCGGGTTCGTCAGCGGGCCGAGCATGTTGAAGATCGTGCGGACGCCGAGTTCCCGGCGCGGTCCCGCCGCATGCTTCATGGACGGATGGAACAATTGCGCGAACAGGAAGCAAATGCCGGTCTCGGCCAGACATTCCGCCGCCTGCTCGGGCGTCAGCCGGATGTTGACGCCCAGCGCCTCCAGCACATCGGCGCTGCCGGCCTTCCCGGACATCGCCCGGTTGCCGTGCTTCGCCACGCGGACGCCGGACGCCGCCGCGATGATGGCGGACGACGTCGAGACATTGAATTTGTGGATGCCCGAACCGCCGGTGCCGCACGTGTCGAGCAGACCGTCCTGCGCCGTCCGCACCCGGTTCGATTTCTCGCGCATGACCTTCGCGAATCCGGTGATCTCGTCCACCGTCTCGCCCTTCATCCGGAGCGCCGTCAGCACGCCCGCAATCTGCGCCGGCGTCGCCTCGCCGTCCATGATCCGGTTCATCACGTCTTCCGCCTGCGCGTGCGACAGATCGCCCCCCGCAATCAGGTGCGCGATCGCCTCCTGCATCGTCATTCCCTTGACCGCCTGGTCCATGCTCAACCTCTCCCTTCCGTGCCCGTCTTCATTCGTAATCGAGATTCGGCGCGACCGGCACGGCCCGTTCCGGCCGCTTCGCGGGGAACGCGGCTTCCGCCGTGCGGATCGCCTTCAGCAGCGCCATCGCCTTGTTCACCGTCTCCTGGTACTCGTTCTCCGGCACCGAATCCCAGACGATGCCGGCGCCGGCCTGCACGTACGCCTTGCCGTGCTTGAACACGATCGTCCGGATCGTGATGCACGTGTTCAGGCTGCCGGCGAAGCCGAGATAGCCGATTGCGCCCGCGTAGGCGCCGCGCGCTTCGCGCTCGAGCTCGGCGATGATCTCCATCGCCCGCAGCTTCGGCGCGCCCGAGACGGTGCCCGCCGGCATGCAGGAGACGAACGCGTCGAAGAAGTCCTTGTCCTCCCGCAGCGTGCCGGACACGTTCGAGACGATGTGCATGACATGCGAATACCGCTCGATCTCCATGAACGCGTCAACCTTGACCGTGCCGAATTCGGCGACGCGGCCGATGTCATTGCGGCCGAGGTCGACGAGCATCAGATGCTCCGCCCGCTCCTTCTCGTCGGCGAGCAGCTCGCGCTCGAGCCGGAGATCCTCTTCCGGCGTCTTGCCGCGCGGCCGCGTGCCGGCGATCGGCCGCGTCTCGACCCTGCGGCCTTCCACCTTCACGAGCGCCTCCGGCGACGCGCCGACGATCACTTCGTCGTCAAGCTTGAGATAGTACAGGTACGGCGCCGGATTCATCGTGCGCAGCACCCGGTAGACGTGGAGCGGATCGACGTCGGTCTCGATGCTGAACCGCTGCGACAGCACGACCTGGAAAATGTCCCCCGCCCGGATGTATTCCTTCGCCCGCTCCACGTTCGCCATGAACTCCTCTTTGGTTAAGTTGGAGCGGATCTCCCCGAGCTCTGGACTCTCCGGCGCCGCGACGCCGCTCATGATCGGCTGCGGCAGCGGCTGCCGCAGCCGATCGATGAGCGCTTCGATCTTCCGGCACGTGTCCCGGTACGCCGCTTCGATGTCCCGGTCGGTCGCGCCTTCCGGCACGTGCACGTTCGCGACGATCCGGATTTGCTGCTTGAAGTGGTCGAACACGATGAGCCGGTCGCAGAACATGAACTGGAGATCGTCCATCTTGAGATCGTCGACCCGGTGCGCGGGCAGACGCTCGTAATACCGGAGCAGATCGTAGCCGAAGAATCCGATCGCCCCGCCGGTGAACGACGGGAGATCGGGCAGCGCGGGGCTGCGGTACGACCGGAGGTGAGCCTTGAGCAGCTCGAGCGGTTTGCCCTCGTGAACCTCGATCTTGCCGTCCTTCTCGATCGTCATCCGGCCGTTCTTGCCGCGGATGACCATGAACGGATCGGTGCCGATGTACGAATAGCGGGCCCACTTGATGCCCCCTTCCACGCTCTCCAGCAGAAACGCGCGTTTCTCGCTTGCGAAATGCCGGAACAGCCGGATCGGCGTCTCCGTGTCCGCCATGATACTGCGCGAGATCGGGATCAGGTTGTACGTGGACGCCAGGCGGATGACTTCCTGAAGTTCGCGGGACATGCTTGATCCTCCTCCATGCAGAGCAATCGGCCGGACCGCGCCCGGCCCGGGGACCGGACAAACCGGACGATCGGCATCAAAAAAGGCTCCTGCCGACGGCAGGAGCCTGGAATACGTGGACAGACGATATGGACAGCGGCAAACCGGCAGTCTCCGGAGCATGCCGCACACGGCCCGTCTGCGCGCGCAGCGGCCGCAACATTCGCCCTCGTCTCGCCTCGTCTCATCCATTGCTCTGCTCGTCTCGTCTTCACCCGTGACGGCCCTCCGGCCGCACGGAAGAATAATTAAACTATACCGGATCATCAATCAATCGTCAATACGGCCGACCGTCATCCCCGTATTATTCCTTTTGCGCGGCGCCGGCAAGATCCGGTCGCAGCGAACGGGCCCGGCCCAGGAAAATGTGCTGGATCTCGTCCTGTTTTTTGTCCGTGTTGACGTGCACCATCAGCCGGATGCATTTTTCCAGGCTTCCCTTGACCGGCACCTCCAGCGCGCACATGAGCGGCACCAGCTCCCATCCGGGGAGCTGGCGGATGGCGCGGGCCGGAAAAGCCGCATCCAGATCATGCGTCACCGTGACAATAATGCTGGCGATGTCCTCCGGCACGATGCCGTTGGCTTCGACCAACCGTTTCAAGAGATCCGCCGTCGCCTCGAGGATCGCCTGCTCCTCGTTCGCCTCGACGGTTGTCGCTCCGCGGATTCCCCGCACGCTCATTTAGGCCTGCTCCTCCTCTTTCAGCTGCTCCACGACGCGCCGCACCCGCTCTTCGGACATGTTCCGGTCGATGTAAACCTCGCCGATCGCCTTCGGCACGATATACACCATCCGGCCTTCCTTGAACTTCTTGTCGTGGCTCATCGCTTCCATGATCGCGTCCGTATCGAAATGGGCCGGCAGCCGGACCGGCAGTCCGCACTTCGCCAGCACCCGCTTCGTCACGTCGTACACTTCCCTCGGCGCCCCGAGCTCCACGCCGATGCGCGCCGCGCCGACCATGCCGATCGCGATCGCCTCGCCATGCAGGAGCTCGCCGTATCCGCCCACCGCCTCGAGCGCATGCCCGATCGTGTGGCCCAGGTTCAGGATCGCGCGCAGATCGTTCTCCCGCTCGTCCCGCGAGACGATTTCCGCCTTCACGCGGCAGCCGAAATAGAGCGCGTATCCGAGGGCGTCCGGATCAAGCGCGCGCAACCGGTCCGCATTCTCGTCGATCCACTTGACGAACTCGGCGCTCCGGATCAGCCCGTGCTTCACGACCTCGGCGAGGCCGCTGCTCACCTCGCGCGGCGGCAGCGTGCGCAGCGTCCCGAGGTCGTACAGCACCATCGCCGGCTGGTGGAACGCGCCGATGATGTTCTTCGCGAGCGGATGGTTGACCGCGACCTTGCCGCCGACGCTGCTGTCATGGGCGAGAATCGTCGTCGGCACCTGGATGAACCGGATGCCGCGCATGTAGGCGGCCGCCGCGTAGCCGGCCAGATCGCCGACGACGCCGCCGCCGAGCGCGATGATCGACGATTTCCGGTCAAGCCCGGCTTTGAGGGCGATCGTGATGAGCTCCTCGAATTGCGCCAGCGATTTCGCCTGCTCGCCCGCGGGGACGACGGCGCTTGCCGTGCGGTAGCCGGCCGCCCGGAGCCCGGATTCCAGCTGGTCCAGATAGTGCGGTCCCACCCGCTCGTCCGTCACGATGAGCAGCGGCGACTGCTTGCCGATGCCGTGCTTGTCGAAATAGAAGGCCGCCCGCTCCAGCAGACCTTCCCCGATGTAGATCGGATAGGACCGCTCGCCGAGCTCCACCGTCAGTTCCCGCATCAATAGGCCTCCAACTGCTTCAGATAGTGGTTCAGGTTGGCGCGGATTTCTTCAATCGAATCGCCGCCGAACTTCTCGAGAAACGCCTTCGCCACTTCCCAGGCCACCACGTGCTCCATGACGACGCTCGCGGCGGGAACGGCGCAGCTGTCGGAGCGCTCGACCTGGGCGGTGAACGGCTCCTTCGTGTCGATGTCGACGCTGCGCAGCGGCTTGTACAGCGTCGGGATCGGCTTCATGACGCCGCGCACGACGATCGCTTCGCCGGTCGTCATGCCGCCTTCGATGCCGCCCGCCCGGTTCGTCGCCCGATAGAAACCGCGGCCCTTCTCGTACAAAATCTCGTCATGGACTTGCGAGCCGCGCAGCCTGGCCGCCTCGAAGCCGATGCCGATCTCGCAGCCCTTGAAGGCGTTGATCGACACGACCGCCTGCGCGATCCGACCGTCGAGCTTCCGGTCCCATTGCACATGGCTGCCGAGGCCGACCGGCACGCCCTCGACAATGCATTCGACAATGCCGCCGATCGAGTCGCCCTCCTGCTTCACCTGGTCGATGTGGGCCATCATTTTCGCCTCGGTTTCCTTGTCGACGACGCGGACCGGCGATTCCTCCGTCAGCCGGATGATCTCTTCGAGCGGCAGATTGTGCTTCGGCGCCTCGATCTCGCCGATGCGGATCACCTGTCCGCCGATCTTGATGCCGAACTCGGCCAGCAGCTGCCGGGCGAGCGCGCCGCAGGCGACGCGGGCCGCCGTCTCGCGGGCGCTCGACCGCTCGAGCACGTCGCGCAGGTCGCGCAAATTGTATTTCAGCCCGCCGTTCAGATCCGCATGGCCGGGACGCGGTCGGTGGACCCGCCGCTTCGTCTCGTCGGGTCCTTCGACGGGCTCCACGCTCATGACGGTCGTCCAATGCGTCCAGTCCTTGTTCTCGATGACGATCGCGACCGGCGCGCCGGTCGTGCGGCCGTGGCGCACGCCGCCGACGATCATCGCCGTATCCTGTTCGATCTGCATGCGCCGTCCCCGGCCGTGCCCCTTCTGGCGGCGCCGCAGCTGGAAATTCAGCTCGTCGAAATCGATGTTCAAATTGCTCGGCAGTCCTTCGACGATGGCCGTAAGCTGCGGCCCGTGCGTCTCGCCTGCCGTCAGATATCTGAGCGTCATCCGTTTCTCCCCCCGGCGGCCGCTTCGGCCGCTCGTTTCGCCAAATTTTTGATCCGATTTTTCCGCTCGTTGCCTTCGCTCATTATAGTATAGCGTCCGATCGTTTGACAAGGAACCGCATAGGCGCGCATAACGTGAGAAGGCCGGCTTGCGGACAAGCCGGCCTGTCGAATATGCGAAGGCTGTCAACCGTGGGCATGGCGCTTCGGCCGCAGGCCGATTCTCCTGCCGCCGGCCTCCCGGTCGGCGCTCAGGATGCCCGCGACCTGCGCGGTGTCCAGCCCGAGAATCTGCGCGCACTCCCGTAGCGTAATCCATCCCCGCCTGTAGGCGGCGATCACCACACGCTTGTCCATTCCAACCCTCCATCACAGTCGGGATAACGACAGTATGGGAGGGTTTGGCGGCGGTTATGCATTTTCCTTCTTGCGCCGATAGAAGAACGTCTCCGCCGATTCGAGTCCGTACTGCGAAGGCGTGAAAATCTGCTCGGTGCTGCCGACGAACAGCAGGCCTCCCGGCTTGAGCGCCTTCGCGAACTTGTGGTACAGTTCGTGTTTCGCTTCTTCCGTGAAATAGATCATGACGTTGCGGCAGATGATCAGGTCGTAATCGGCGCCGAACGGATCGTGGAGCAGATTGTGCCGCTTGAAGCGGACGGCGCGGATCAGCTTGTCCGCCACCCGCCAGCCGCCCTCGGCCGCGGTGAAATACGCCCTGCGGTATTCGGGCGGCACTTCCTTCAGCGACCGATCCGGATACAGCCCGATCTTCGCCTTCTCGATCACGTTCGCGTCGATGTCGGTGGCCAGGATGTCCGCGCGGGAGAGCGCGCCCATCCGGTCGAGGATCATCGCGATCGTATACGGTTCCTCACCCGTCGAACAGGCGGCGCTCCAGATGCGCAAGCCGCCGCCGTTTCTCAGCATCGCCGGAAGGAAATGCTCCTCGAGGGCGGACCAGCGGTTCGCGTTCCGCCAGAACTCGGACACGTTGATTGTCATCCGGTCGAGGAACTCGTTCATGAGCTTCTCGTTGCGCCGCAGCGCCTCCCAGAATTCGGCGAACGTGCCGTAGCCGTGCTTCGTGCGCAGCGTCGTCAGCCGCCGCTTCATCTGCGTTTCCTTGTATTGCGATAGATCGATGTTCGTCTTCTGTTTCACCCGCTGGATGAACAGGGCGAAATCCGCATCTTCCATGGCGTCCCTCACCGCCTGCGCCGCGCCGGTCCCGAAGCTTCAGATCCAGCGCCGGATATCGAGCTCATAATCGATCAGCTCTTCCGGACGGAAGAAGTTCGCGATCTCGCGCTCCGCGTTCTCTGGCGTGTCCGAGCCATGGATGAGGTTGAATCTCGTATGTACCGCGAAGTCCGACCGGATGGTCCCCGGCGCCGCCTCCAGCGCGTTCGTCTTGCCGATCATCGCGCGGGTCAGGGCGACCGCGTTGTCGCCTTCCCAGACCATCGCGAACACCGGCCCCGATGTGATGAACCGGATCAGCGGCTCATAGAAATCTTTGCCGGCGTGCTCCGCGTAATGGTTCGCGGCCAGCTCTTCGGAGATCTTCATGAATTTCGCCGCAATGAGCTTCAATCCCTTGCGCTCGAAACGCGACACGATCTCCCCGATCAGACCGCGCTGCACGCCGTCCGGCTTGATCATCAGAAACGTCCGTTCCATTGTTTCCTCCCCCGTATGGCCGGGCCGCTGGACCGCGCGCCCGGATGTCAGTAGTTGCGCCTGCCGATGAACCGGGCCAGATCATGCAGCGTTCGCCGCGCCGGAATGTCCGGCAGTCCGTCCAGCAGGCCGACGGCCTTGTCGACATAGCGGACGGCCAGCCGGTCCGCTTCCTCGATGCCCCGGCTGCCGCGGATCAGTTCGATCGCGCGCGCGCAATCCGCCCGGCCTTCCGCTTCGCGGATTTTCCCGATCTCGATCAGCAGTTCCTCTCCCACCTTCGGATCGCGGAGCGCGAGCAGGACGGGCAGCGTGATGTTGCCCTGCCGGATGTCCGAGCCCGGCGGCTTGCCGAGCTGCCGCTCCGTCCCGAGCAGGTCGAGCAGATCGTCGCGGATCTGGAACGCCATGCCGATGTTGTATCCGAAGCGGTACAGCCGGTTGTACAGCGCCGGCGGCGCGCCGGCCGCCGCCGCGCCAAGCTGGCAACTGATCGCGATGAGCAGCGCGGTCTTGCGCCGGATGCGCAGCAGATAGTTGCGCACCGTCTGGCCGGTGTTGAAGAAATCGCGGATCTGCTCCATCTCGCCGATGCACATCTGCACGATCGCCCGCGACAGCGCCTGGTGCAGCACCGGATCGTTCAGCTCGGCGATGATCGTGAGCGCTTTCGCGTAGATATAGTCGCCGGTATACATCGCGATCCGGTTGTCCCACTTCGACTTGACGGTGAGCTGGCCGCGCCGCGTGTCCGCGTCGTCGATGACGTCGTCGTGCACGAGGGAAGCCATGTGGATGAGCTCCAGCGGCACCGCCACCTTCTTCAGCACGTCGAGGCGGTAGTCGCCGAACTTCCCCGCGAGCAGGACGATGGCGGGTCGAATCCGCTTGCCGCCCGCCTTGAGCAGATGGCCGGCCGCTTCGCTGAGCAGCGCGTGGTCGCTCGTCACGCTGCTTTCCAGCTCCTGCTCAATGACGCTCAGATCGTTTTCCAGGCCTCTGTAAAGATCGGTCAGTCTCATTCATTCACCCGTGCCGCTGCGTGATCCGGCCACGTCGCCGGAGCGACCCGCCGCTCAAGCAGCCCCATCCGGAACGCGCAGTCGTAGTAATGGATCAGCCCGTCCTGTTCCCGGGGGCCGAACCCGTATCGCAGCGTGCGGAAATACCGCTCCCAATAGTCTTCCCCGCCGCCGAAACGCTTCGCCGCCTTGCGCGCGAGCCCGCCGATGTCGGCGAGCGTGCGCCGCTTGCTCTCGGCCAGCGCTTCGTAGACGCGGCGGACCGTCTCCGGCGCCTCCCGGGCGGCTTCCCGGCGCACGGCGAACACCGCGAACGTCATGCCGAGCCCGGTCCACTCCTTCCACATGCGCGCCAGGTCCAGCACCTCGACGCCAGGACCGGGCGACCAGGACGCCCGGATCGCCGGATCGCCGATGAGCAGCGCGCCGTCCGCCCGCTTCAGCATCGCCTCCAGATCCGGCTCCATCGCGATCAGCTCGGGGCATCGGCCGTACCGGCCCTGCAGCACGATGCGCAGCAGGTTGACCGACGTCGCGGAGGCCGTCGTCACCGCGATCCGCCCGCGCAGCGCCTCCTCGAGCGGCCGCTTCAGGAACAGCAGCACGGACATCACCTCGCCGTCCGCGCTGACGGACAGCCCGGGCAGCAGCTCGTACTCGTCGAACCGCTGCCCGTAGGCGAACGACGAGATCGCGGCGATGTCGATCGTCCCTTCGGACAGCGCGCGGTTCAGCGCCGCCGGCACACCGGAGACGACGCGCACATTGCGGACGCCCGCCTCCGCCAGGCATTCCCCGAACCGGTCGAAGATCGGCCAGACGTTGGCGTAATCAATCCGGCCTGCCGTGATCTCGCGCTCCGCCGCCATGTCCGTCATCTCCCCATCGTCTGTACAAGTCGTGTCCGATTCCCATGTTGTCCAGCAATTTGCCGACCATAAAATCGATCATATCACGGATCGAGGCGGGGTGGTAGTAAAAAGCCGGCATCGCAGGAACGATCCGGACGCCGAGCCGCGCCAGCTTCAGCATGTTCTCGAGATGGATCGCGTGCAGCGGCGTCTCGCGCGGCATAAGCAGCAGCCGGCGTCCCTCCTTCAGGGCGACGTCCGCCGCGCGCTCGAGCAAATTGTCCGACGCGCCGCTTGAGATCGCCGCCAGCGTCCCCATCGAGCAAGGCGCGATGACCATCCCCTCGACGGGGAACGATCCGCTCGCGATGGGCGCGCCGATGTCGGCGGACGGATAGTAGCGAATGCGGCCGTCCGACAGCGCGCCGCCGAACCGGCGGTCCAGCTCCTCCGCGCGCCGCGACGAGTCCCAGCCGGCCTCCTCGCGCAGCACCCGCCAGCCCGCGTCCGACACCACCAGATGCACTTCGTATCCGCCGTCCAGCAGCGCCTCGATCAGCCGGATGCCGTACGCGCATCCGCTCGCCCCCGTCATGCCTACAACCCATCTGCGCCCGTTCACCACTTGCGAAGCACCACCAGATCAAACAGCGTGAATGCGAACAGGACGACGCTCAGCGTGCCGTTCATCGAGAAAAAGGCCATGTTGACGCGGCTCAAATCCTCCGGTTTCACCAGCATGTGCTGCCAGGCCAGAATGCCGAGCGCGATCAGGGCGCCCGCCAGATAGCCGAAGGACAGATCCGTCATCCAGAACAGGGCGACGAATCCGAAGGCCGGAATCACATGGAAAACGCGCGCGATGACGAGCGCCTTCCGGATGCCGAAGCGGGCCGGAATCGAGTGCAGCTTCGCCTCGCGGTCGAACTCCGCGTCCTGGCAGGCGTAGACGATATCGAAGCCCGCCGTCCAGAAGGCGACGGACACATACAGCAGGTATGCGGCACTATTGGCCTCGCCGGTGATCGCCAGCCAGCCGCCGAGCGGCGCGAGCGCGATCGTGAACCCGAGGAACACGTGGCAGAGCCAGGTGAACCGTTTCGTGTAGTGGTAGAACACGAGCGCGAACACGGCGATCGGCAGCAGCTTGACAACCAGCGGGTTGAGGTTGAACGCCGCGACGAACAGCAGAGCGAAGGATACGATGATGAAGACGACCACTTCGGGAACGCCGATCAGCCCCGCCGGTATGGCGCGGCCCGCCGTGCGCGGATTGCGCGCGTCGATCGCCCGGTCGATCAGCCGGTTGAGCGCCATCGCCGCACTGCGCGCGCCGACCATCGCGACGGTGATCCAGCCGATCTCGCCCAAGGTCGGCAGCCGGTCCAGCATCATGACGGAGCCGAGGATCGATCCGACGAACGCGAAGGGCAGCGCGAACAGCGAATGCTCGAACTTGATCATTTCGAGAATTATGCGGATCTTGCGCATCATGCCGTCTCGCCCCGCTTCACGCCGATATGGAGCGCCGCCACACCGCCCGAAAGCGGATAAGCCTCCACATCCGAGAGGCCGACCTCGCGGAAGATCTCCGCCAGCTCGAGCCTGCCCGGAAACCGGGAAAGCGATTCGGGAAGCCATTTGTACTGCTCGTAGCGGCGGGCAATAATTTTGCCCAGAAAGGGCATCAAATGCTGAAAATACAGATCATACAAGGCCTTGAACGGCTGCCAGGTCGGCTTCGAGACGTCGAGGCTGACGACCAGGCCGCCGGGTTTCACGACACGGGTCATCTCGCGCAGCACCTGGCGCAGATCCGGCACATTCCGCAGGCCGAATCCGATCGTCGCGTAATCGAACGCGTTGTCCCTGTACGGAAGCGACATCGCGTTTCCGTGATGCAGCTCGATCCGTCCCGCAAGTCCGGCCTGCTCCACCTTCCGCCGGCCGATCTCGAGCATCGCCTCGCTGAAATCGAGCCCGACCACGCGGGCGGCGCCGGCCCGGGCCAGCGCGATCGTCCAGTCGCACGTGCCGCAGCACAGGTCGACGGCCGACGAGCCGGGCCTGACGTTCATGCGCCGCATCGCGAACGCCCGCCACGCCTTGTGGCGGCGGAAGCTGATGATGTCGTTCATCCGGTCGTACTTCGGCGCGATGCTCTGGAACACTTCGTGGACATACTGTTCCTTCGTCTTTCCTTCCAAGTCCTTCACCTCGTCTCGTTCGTCACCGCGTGCTGCAAGGCAAAGGACGGATGGAGCTTCCTGGCGATCTGGGCCAGTTCAGCGGCCAGCTTGTCCGAATCCAGCATCCGGAGCACGGACTGCAGCTGCGCGACCGACTGCCGGAGCAGTTCGGCGAGCTGGGCGCGCAGATTGTATTTCGCGATGAGTTGGCGAACCAGTCCCTCTTCCCGCGGATGCTGCGTGAGCTGCCGGCGTTCCTCCTCGGTGCCTTCCTGCAGGATGCGCCAGTATCCCCAGCTGCCCTCGAAACGGCCGGGCGAATCCACGCGCTTAAGTTCGTCCAGCACGACTTCGCAGCGGGTAAACCCGCGCAGCAAATCCGGATAGAGCGCCTTGACACGATCGTCCAGCAGGCTGCCGAACAGCTCGAACAGCCCGGTCTTGAGCTCGGTATGGATGCCGATGTATTCGTCGGCCGTCACTTTGCGCTGTTTCATGCGCGTATACAGGCTCATCTTCAGCCGGTTGACCTCGCAGACCGCGCCGCTGATCCGCCGGATCATCTCGATCTGTCCGGCCTGCGACAGCAGATGGTAGAACCGGCTGCTGAAGTAGTTGCCGGCCAGCACCAGAAGCTGGCGGGCGCGCATTTCGCGTTCCGGCCGCTTGCCGGATTGATTGTCCACCAGGTCATGCGTATCCAGGCCGAGCTGCACGAGCCAGACGACGAGGGCGTACAGCTCGCTGCGCTCTTCCGGGAGCTTGCCGCTCGAAAGCAGCGTATACAACAAACGAGCCCGGGAATCCGGGAATGCGGGCAGTTCGGTATTTTCACGGATCATGTCGTATTCGACATATTTCTTTGCGATCTCGGGAATGCGGTAAGCGCTCATCCATTATGCCTCCGGGCCTCGGCCGGCCCCGTGCGCCGCGCCTCGGCCGAATAAATTCGAACCCTATTATAGCACATTGTGAAGCCGAACACATCCGCGGGACACAGAGCCGTCACGACTTGAGCCCGGCGCGCCCAAACCGTTCATCCCAGAGCCTCGTCGCCGTCAGCCGGAGCCGCTCGCGCCAGATCCGGTCCCGGCCGAGATCCGCATCCCGGAGCCCGGACCACTGTTCGGCGATCCAGGGGTCGGATCGGCGCACATCGGCCGCAAGCAGCAGTCCGCCCCGTCCGGACGCGGCGTCCGCATCCTCGAAACGGACGAGCAGGCGCCGGACGTTCGTCGTGTGCCCGATCGATTGCGCGATCAGCTCCTTGAGATCCGAGTAAACGGCCTCCGCCGACGCCTCGCCCTCCCGGACCGCGAAATCGACGGACAGCACGGAACCCGACCAGCGCACCCGCCGGATCTTCTGTTCGAATTCCGCGCTTGCGAGCAGATCGACCAGATTGTTCGAGTCCAGCCGGACGGACCGATCCTGGCGGAACACCGCCAGATGCCGCCCGTCGGACGGCACGGGCTCCGGCCCGAGCGTGAGCAGCAGCGCGGACGCGAGCCCCGCGCAGCAGGCCGCCGCGGCCAGCGCCCTCCAGGCAGCCGATTTCATCCCGATCCCTCCGCAAACCGCCGTTTTGCCGGGATGTTCCCGCCTGTATAGTGTACAAACAAAAAAAACAGGCTATGCCTGCTTTCTGCGCCCGAAAGCGCAGGCGGTCAAGACCATGACGTTTCGAACGCCTATTGATCCGTCTCGACCGTGCCGTATTTCGTCAGGATCGTCGCCTTTCCCCGGATCTTGATCGCGGACGTGTGCTCGGTGAATTGCGCGATCAGCACCTCGCCCTTGTCCAGCTTCTCGGTATGGTGGAACTTCGTGTCCCGACCCCGGGTCAGCCCGATGACCGTGACGCCCTGCTCCTTCGCCTTGATCACCACGTATTCCGCCATGTTCATGTCCATCTTCCTTCGCCTCCGGCGTCTTCATGCGCGCTCGCCCGCGGGGCCTGCGCAAGATACAAAGAAAACTGCTTCCCGCCATGCCGGAAGCAGTTCCCTCGTGAAGAAATGGTCGGGTGTACCGGATTTGAACTGGCGACCTCTACCACCCCAAGGTAGCGCTCTACCAAGCTGAGCTAACACCCGACAAACGCAAACATGATTCTACTCGATCGCCGGCCCGATGTCAATAGCAAACGGCGCCGAAAAAGGCATCGTCCGAATGGTCGCGCCATCCGGACGATTGCGGCGTCAGGGAATTCCGTCAGTCCCCGATCAGTTCCTTCAGCGACTTGCCAGGTTTGAAGGCGGGCGTCTTGCTGGCGGCGATTTCGATCACTTCGCCCGTCTGCGGGTTGCGGCCCTTGCGCGCGGAGCGCTCGCGGACTTCGAAATTGCCGAATCCGACGAGCTGCACCTTTTCCCCGTTTTGCAGCGCTTCGGCAATCGCGTCAAATACGGCGTCGACCGCCTTGGCGGCGTCTTTCTTGGACAGTTCCGTAATTTCGGCTACCTTGTTTACGAGTTCGGATTTGTTCATCGCATTCACCTCCCCTGGCTGCGGCTGACCGTTTTCCTATCTTACTGTTTAACCGTTCCATGCCAATTTATACCTGAGACCGCACAATTTCTATACTAATACAGGGCAATCCGATTTTCAAGTAGAATCCGGCGCCGCGCGAACCGGTCCGAACGCGAAGAAGCGCGCCCGATCGGACGCGCTTCCCCGGCTTCAGAGAATGATGGCGATCAGGCCGCCGGATCCTTCGTTGATGATGCGGCCGAGCGTCTCCTGCAGCTTGTAGCGCGCGTTGTCCGGCATCATCGCGATTTTGCCCTGGATCCCTTCGCGCACGATGGAATGCAGCGAACGGCCGAAAATGTCCGACTCCCAGATCTTGATCGGATCGTTCTCGAAATCTTGCATCAGATAGCGGACCAGTTCCTCGCTCTGCTTCTCCGTGCCGATGATCGGCGCGAATTCCGACTCGACGTCGACGCGGATCATGTGGATCGACGGCGCCGTCGCCTTGAGCCGGACGCCGAACCGGGAACCCTGGCGGATCAGCTCCGGCTCGTCGAGCGACATCTCGGACAGCGTCGGGGCGGCGATGCCGTAGCCCGTCGTCTTCACCATCTCAAGCGCTTCCGCGAACCGGTCGTATTCCCGCTTGGCGTGCGCGAATTCCTGCATCAGCTGGAGCAGATGGTCCTTGCCCCGGATTTCGACGCCGACGACCTCCGTCAGGATCTGGTCGTACAGTTCATCCGGCGCGTACAGATCGATTTCCGCCACGCCCTGGCCCAGATTCATGCCGCTTAAGCCCGCGCGCGCGATGAAGTCGTATTCGAGAAATTGCTGCACGACCCGGTCGACGTCCCGCAGCCGGCGGATGTCCTGCACCGTGTCGCGGACCGACTGCTCGTAGCTCGTTCTGAGCCAATGGTTCTCGTCCAGTACCATGACCCAGCTCGGCAGGTTGACGTTGACCTCATGCACCGGGAATTCGTAAAGCGCCTCGCGCAGCACGGTCAGGACGTCCTCTTCCCCCATCGTCGCCGCGCTGAGCGCCATCACCGGAATGTCGTATTTCGCCTGCAGATCGCTTCGCAGGGCTTGCGTTTCGACGGCGTTCGGCCGCGACGAGTTGACGATCATGACGAACGGCTTGCCGACATCCTTCAGCTCCTGCACGATCCGCTCCTCCGCCTCCAGATAGGCGCTGCGCGGAATTTCGGCGATCGTGCCGTCCGTCGTCACGACGATGCCGATCGTGGAATGCTCCTGGATCACCTTGCGCGTGCCGATCTCGGCCGCCTCCTGGAACGGGATCGGATCGTCGAACCAGGGCGTCGTGATCATCCGCGGCCCGTTCTCGTCTTCGTATCCCTTGGCGCCGTCCACCGCGTAGCCGACGCAGTCGACCAGCCTCACGTTCACTTCCAGCCCGTCGGCCACGCGAATCTTGACAGCCTGGTTCGGGACGAACTTCGGCTCGGTCGTCATGATCGTCCGTCCGGCGGCGCTCTGGGGCAGCTCGTCGACCGCCCGGATCCGGTCCGCTTCGTTCGTGATGTTCGGCAGCACGACCGTCTCCATGAACCGCTTGATGAAGGTCGATTTGCCGGTGCGGACAGCCCCGACGACGCCGAGGTAGACGTCTCCGCCCGTGCGTTCGGCGATGTCCTTGAAAATGTCGACTTTTTCCACTCGTTATCCCCTCCATTCGAATGTCCGAGAACACGTCAGTGCGTCCGGGCGCGCCGCCGGCGGCGCCATCCGCCGTCCGCTGTACGAACCGTATTGGACTGGTATCATCCTATTACAGACACGTCCCGAATATGCCCCCGTCCGCGAATTTGCGTAAACGGCGTCCGCATTCATTCCTCTGCTGGTATATGACGGGAATCCGCCGTCTATGACTGTTCCAAGCGGAGAAGGCGGAGCGCCATGCTCCGCCTTCCTTCGGGCCGATCGTATGCTATTCGGGATAACGAGCGGTCGGATCGCCTTCGATCCAGCGATAGACGGGCGACTTGACCGGGACGAACGGCGTCTCGCGCGCGAGCAGCGCGCGCAGATCCTCGTCCGGATCCGGCGCGGCGCCCGAACGCTCGACAAGCCTGCGGATGTCGATGCCGTAGTCGGCGAACACTTCGCCGCCGTCGTGGACGAGCACATGGATCGGGTGGCCGCTGAAGACGCTGCGGATGTCCGGCTTGCGGCCGCCCAGCTTGTCGAAGTCCAGCGCGGCGAACGAAGGGTAGACGGGCTCTCCGACCGGAAGCGCTCCGCCGTGAGACGCCGCGTATTCCGCGACGCGGGCCTGGAGATCGTTGAGCTGCTGCAGGACGGCGATGTCGAGCAGCCGCACGGTCGGCTCGGTCTCTTCGTTCAGCACGAGAAAATAGTATCTTCCGCCCTTCTCGAAAGCCGCCGCCGGCAAATCCGAAAGATATCCGGTCCGCATCAGCTTGGCCAGATCGACGACATATTTCTCGTATCGCGGCGTATCCGCATCCGCGTTCTTGATCGGCAGAAGCCCCGTGTCCTTGCGGTAGTCGTCAACCGCACCCTGGACGATCCGGACCGCGTCGCGCGGCGGCATCCGGTTCTGGGCCAGCTGGTCCTTCGGATACAGGCAGCCCGTGAGGGCGACGGTAGCGAACAGGACGGCCGCCAGCGCCCGCCGCCAGGCGCCGGGACGACGTCCGGCGTTTCTCGTCATGGGAGTCGGTCCTTCCTTTCCGTCCGGTATGGCGCCGCCGCCGAGAGCAGCGCTTCCACATCCGCGACCGCCTCGGGCGTGAACCGGCCGGCGGCCGTCAGCGCGCGGAACGCGCGCAGATGGCGTTCCGGATCCGCGGCGATCGCGCCGGCCGCCAGCTCCTGCCGGTCCCGCCGCCCGCGCAGCCAGTTGAACCACAGCTCATGCGCGAGCGGAACGATGGCGACGGCGGCTCCGCAAGGCGCGAGGACCCGGCGCTCCGTCTCCCCAAGCAGCACGTCGCGCACCCGCACCTCGTACCGGCAGCCGCGGTCCGCGACGACGAATCCGCCGACGAGCTCCACCTGGACATCTTCAACAAGGTAATGGCTCAGGATCGACTCGTAGCGCTCCGTCACGCTCCGGACCGGCCGATCGATCGCGTAGGGCGCGAGCGCTTCGTGCATCGCCCGCGCGTCCGCCGGGTCCGCGTACAGATCCAGATCGCGCGGCGGCGCGGGAAGCGGGAGACCGCGCAGCATGAGGCCGGCGCTGCCGCCGACCACCCAGGCGACGCCGGTGCCGGCGAGCCGGTCCGCGATCCGGCACAGCGCCCGTTCGATCCGCGACTTGCTGTCCATGGCGCTCACTCCGCAATCAGAAGTACGGGCGGTTCACGGCGCGAATGTCGCCCGCACCCGGCCGCACGACGGCCTGGCAGGCGAGCCGGTACCCCTCGTCGAACTCCTCCGGCTCCAGCCTGTCCCACTCGGCGTCCGTGATGTCCTCCAGCCATTCCGCGCCCGCTTCGATGCGACACCGGCATCGGGCGCACGAGCCGCGCAAGCAAAATAATCCCCAGTCGACGCCGGCCCTCAGCGCGTGGTCCAATATCGACAGTCCCGCTTCGGCCGGGACGGCAGCTTCCTTCGTTCTTCCCCGCAGATAAATCATGAATCCGTACTCCTTTATGTATCTTACAGAATCGAGATCAGTCCGAGGAGAAATCCGACCATCAGCAGCATGAATGCGATCAGCGACAGAACGAACCTCAAAAACCCTTTGGTCTTGAGGCGCGCGAACGTGATCGAAACGGCCGACAGCGCCATCAGCCCGATTCCGATCAGCGAGATCCACATCTTCGTCATGGCGTCCATATTCGTCATCGTCTCCAGTTTCACATCAAGTTCCCGAACATTATACCACCTCGTCCGCGAAACAGGCAAAAAACGAGCCGGCCCCCCGCCGGAGAAGGAGACCGGCCGCGCCGGAATCCGGGCTCACCGGATCATCGTGCGGATGAGCGATTCCAGCTGCTCCATATTCATGCCGCTTTTGCGGACCGCGTTCACGATATCGTTCACCGTGTCCTCCGATACGGGCACGCCCGCGACGGCCGACACCTGCCGGATCAGACGGCGCAGTTCGGCTTCGTTCTGGAAAGTCCTCGCCGTCACGCTTCCGGCCAGCTTCTTCACCTGCTGCTCGTTGATCGGCTTGCCGGTCTTCTTCTTCACGACGTTCAGCACGTCCTTGGACAAGTTCTTGCCGCTCATGGCTCCCCTCCTCCGTTTTGCTGCATGCATCATATGCGGAGAAGGGACAATTGGTGCGGCATGTTCGCCCACCAGGCGTCAAGCGCTGCGGCGTCATTCCGCCTCGAGCCAGGCCTTCGCCACCTCTTCGCTCTCATGGGTCCTGACGCGGCCCATCAGCGCTTCCGCCGCGGCCTTCGGCGGCTTGCCCTCGAAGAGCACGGCATGGAGCTGCTCCGTGATCGGCATCGGCACGCCATACCGGCGGCTGAGCGCGTAGGCGGCGCGCGTCGTGCCGATTCCTTCGACGGCCATGCCCATCGACGCGAGCACCTCGTCCACGCCCATGCCCTGCGCCAGCATCGATCCGGCGCGCCAGTTGCGGCTGTGGCGGCTGGTGCACGTCACGACGAGATCCCCGACGCCGGCCAGTCCCGCGAACGTCAGCAGCTGGGCGCCCATCGCCTGTCCGAGCCGCCCGATTTCCGCCAGGCCGCGCGTGATCAGGGCGGCCTTCGCGTTGTCCCCGTAGCCGAGGCCGTCGGACAGTCCGGCCCCGAGCGCGATGATGTTCTTGATCGCGCCGGCGACCTCCACACCGATCACATCCGGGTTCGTATACACGCGGAAATAGGCGTTCATGAAATAGTCCTGCACCGCCTCCGCGGCTTCCTTCAACCTCGACGCGGCGACGACCGTCGTCGGACAGCGGCGGACGACTTCCTCCGCGTGGCTCGGTCCCGACAGGACGGCGATCGACGTTTCCGGCCGTCCGGTCTCCTCGGAGATGATGGTGCTGATCCGCTTGAGCGTGTCGCGTTCGAAGCCCTTGACGGCGTGGACGATCCAGGCCTCCCGCGGGATGGCGCCGGACGCCTTGCGCGCCACTTCCCGGACGGAGGCCGACGTGGCGGCGAACACGACGATGCCCGCTCCCTCGAGCGCCTCGCCCATGTCCGTCGCGGCCCGGATCCGTTCATTCAGCACGACATTCGGCAGATAGCCGCTGTTCGTATGATGCCGGTTGATCTCGTCCGCCTGTTCCGCCCGCCTGGTCCATATCGTCACGTCGCAGCCGTTGTCGGCAAGGACGGTCGCGAGAGCCGTTCCCCAGCTCCCGGCGACGAGTACGGCAGCGCGCTTATTTTCCATTCGGCACCCCTTTCCCGGCTCCGAGCTTGTGCTCCTGCCCCCGGATCAGCTTCACGATATTCGAACGATGCCGGATGAACGCGTAGGCGCAGATCAGCAGGCTGACCCAGAACAGCTCGTAGGGCATGGACAGCACAAGGATGAAGACCGGCAGCAAAGCGACGAAGATGAGCGAGCCGAGCGAGACGTAGCGGGTGATGGCGACCGCCGCGATCGCGATGACGCCGGCGATGAGCGCCGGCCAGATCGCGATCGTCGCCATGACGCCGATCGTCGTGGCGATGCCCTTGCCTCCCCTGAAGCGGAACCAGATCGGCCAGTTGTGGCCGGTGATCGCGGCCGCGCCGCACAGGATCGGCACCCAGATCTGGCCGTCGCCCAGCCATTTTCCGAGCAGCACGGAGGCTATCCCCTTGGCGACATCCAGCAGGAAGACGGCGGCGGCCGGCCCCTTGCCGAGCACGCGCAGCGTGTTCGTCGCGCCCGCGTTGCCGCTGCCGTGCTGCCGGATGTCGATCCCCTTCACCCAGCGGGCGATCAGGATGCTGAACGAGACGGATCCCAGCAAATAACTCGCCGCGACTGCGATGATCGATGCCAACACGTAAGTCTCTCCCCTAATCCTCGTCTGACTTCTTGCGCACAATGATGCGGATCGGTGTTCCCTCGAAGGCGAACGCCTCCCGAATCTTGTTCTCCAGATAACGCGAGTAGGAGAAATGCATCAGTTCGGGATCATTGACGAACAGCACGATCGTCGGCGGCTTGACCGCCACCTGGGTCGCGTAGTTGATGCGCAGCCGCTTCCCCTTGTCCGTCGGCGGCGGGTTGACCGCGACGGCGTCGGCGACGATGTCGTTCAGCAGATGCGTCTGGACCCGCATCGCGTGCTGTTCGGCCACGTGCTCCACGACGGGCAGCAGCTTGTGCAGCCGCTGCTTCGTCTTGGCCGACAGGAACACGATCGGCGCATAGTCCATGAACTGGAACTGGTCGCGGATGCGCAGCTCGAACTGGCGCATCGTCTTGTCGTCCTTCTCGATGGCGTCCCATTTGTTCACGACGAGCACCGAAGCCTTGCCCGCCTCATGGGCGTAACCGGCGATATGTTTGTCCTGTTCGATGATGCCTTCCTCGGCGTTGATCAGCACGAGCACGACATCGGCCCGCTCGATCGCCTTGAGCGACCGGAGCACGCTGTATTTCTCCGTCGTCTCGTAGATCTTGCCCCGCTTGCGCATGCCGGCGGTGTCGATCAGCACGAACTTCTGTCCGTCCTTCTCGAACGGCGTGTCGATCGCGTCGCGCGTCGTGCCCGCCACGTCGCTGACGATGACCCGCTCTTCGCCCAGAATGGCGTTCACCAGCGAAGATTTGCCGACGTTCGGACGGCCGATGAGCGCCACCCGGATCACGTCGTCCTCGTATTCCTCGCCCTCCGGCTCGGGCAGCGCCTCGGCCACCCGGTCGAGCAGGTCGCCGATGCCGGTGCCGTGCGCGCCGGAAATCGGGATCGGATCGCCGAAGCCGAGGCTGTAGAACTCGTAAATCATGTCGGCTCTGCCCGGATTGTCGACCTTGTTCACCGCGACGACGACCGGCTTGCCCGAGCGGAACAGAAGGCGCGCCACTTCCTCGTCGGCATGCGTGAGCCCGGCCTTGCCGTCGACCATGAACACGATGGTATCGGCCTCGTCGATGGCCAGCTCGGCCTGCGCCCGCACCGATCGCATGATTTCGTCGCCGGCGTCGATCTCGATGCCGCCGGTGTCGACGATGCTGAACGGCTTGCCGTTCCATTCGGCCGATCCGTATATGCGGTCCCGGGTAACGCCGGGCTTGTCTTCCACGATGGCAAGCCGATCACCGATGATGCGGTTGAAAATGGTGGACTTGCCGACATTGGGCCGCCCGACGATCGCGACAACGGGTCTTGCCATCCTCGCCCACTCCTTGGTTTTCATCCGACCAACATGCATTGATCGGAAAACTTAACTAATTCAATATACCACATCATGGCCGTTGTCCGAAAACGGATCATTCGGCCCCGCTTCCCGCATGCGGCCGCAGGCGGCCGGCCAGCGCCGCGGCTCCGCGCGCCAGCATGGCGGCCGTCCGCGCTGCGAAGAGCGATACGAGAAAACCGTCCAGCCAGGCCCAGGCTCCGGCCGGCGCGGGATCAAGCCAGTCCGCCGCGATCGCCGCAGCCGTGACGGCGGGAAGCTGCGAGCGGAAATGCCCCGCCGCCGCGGCGGCAAGAATACCCGCCGCCAGCGGGCCGTCCAGCCGCGCATCCCAGAAAATGAAGACCGGGTCGGCCGTATAGAGCTTCCGAATCCAGATCCAGACGATGCCGCCGAGCACGGCTCCGCCCATCGCCTGAAGGCGCTTGCCGGCATCGGCGTTCCGCAGCAACGCGCAGGCGCAGGCCAACGCGAGCAGCTTCGGCGCCGCCGCGGTCCCGAGCCCGCAGGCGGCCGCAAGCGCCGCGGCCGCCAAGGCGGCGCGCAGGGCGGGCACGTCATCGAGAATCTGCCTCTTCCACCCGGTCGCGAGCAAGATGCCCGCCGTCACCAACACCCAGGCCGTCGCCATTCCAGCATTCACCGGCATCCCTCCTCGCCCTATTATGCGCCGGACGGGCGCATCCGTTGCGGACATCGGACGGAACCGCAAAGAGGGCCGCCCCCGCGCGGATCGGCGATCCGGTGAAGACGGCCCCACATCATCGTCGGGTTTATTTAAGTTTGCTGAGTTTGTCGCCGAAACGCTCGCCGAGCGTGAAGCTCAGATTTTCTTTCGGGACGGTTTCCACCTGATCGCGGCCTCTGCCCCGATCCGAACGGGCCGGCGGCTCCGGCGCCTCCTCGGTCTCCTTGATGCTGAGCGAGATCCGCTTCTCGGCCGGGTTGAAGTCGAGCACCTTCGCCTTGACTTCCTGGCCTTCTTTCAGCACTTCATGCGGCGTCGCGATATGGCGATGCGCGATCTGCGAGATGTGGACGAGGCCTTCCACACCGGGCGCCACTTCGACGAACGCGCCGAAGTTGACGATGCGGCGGACGATGCCGGTGACGATGTCGCCGTTGTGGAACTTGTCGACCGCCAGATCCCACGGACCGGGCTGCGCCGCCTTGATGCTCAGGCTGATCTTGCCCGCTTCGGGATCGACCTTCAGCACCTTCACCTTCACCTGCTGTCCTTCGGAGACGACATCGCGCGGATGGGCGACATGCTCCCAGGCCAGCTCCGAAACGTGCACGAGGCCGTCGATGCCGCCGATGTCGACGAACGCGCCGAACGGCGTCAGGCGCTGCACGGTGCCTTCGATGATCTGGCCCGGCTGGAGCGATTCCATGATGCGCCGCTTGTTCGCCTCGTACTCTTCCTCGAGCACTTCCTTCGCCGACAGGATGACCTTGTTCGTCTCGCGGTCAAGCTCCTTGATCTTCACGCGGAGCTTGCGGCCCTTGTAGCTGCTGAAATCTTCGACGTAATGGCGCTCGACCATCGAAGCCGGAATGAAGCCGCGCACGCCCACGTCGACGACGAGGCCGCCCTTGACGACGTCGGCAACCGTCACTTCAAGCACTTCGCCTTTCTCAAACTGCTCCCGCAGCCGGTCCCACGCCTTCTCGGCATCCGCCTGGCGCTTCGAAAGGACGAGGCGCTCCTTGTCATCGTCGATGCTGACGACCTTGAGCTCCAATTCCTGGCCGACCTGGACGGCATCCGCCGCGTTCTCGAGTTGAACCGCCGACAATTCCCGGAGCGGGATGACACCGTCATATTTATATCCAAGGCTTACATAAGCCTGGTTGTTCTCGATCTTGATGACCGTGCCTTTGACCTTGTCGCCTTTTTTCAGGGTGACCAGCTGATCCAGATTCTGTTCCGTGATGGTCTCCGCCGCGGTATCGGCTTGGGTTTCCGCTGCCGCGGTTTCCAGGTTTTTCGTTTCTTCAGACATGGACACTAACCTCCTCGATTCTGCCCCAACTTTATTTAAACCCGCCGGCCGACCGTGAAACGGTGTCCGGCGCATTTAAAACGAATGAATGATGCATTTGAACTAGCCGACTTGCAACTCGCGGATGCGTTGCATGATGAGTTCGGTCGCCTGATCCAGCGCTTCGCCGTCCGTACTGCCGGCGAACGGCGACAGATCGACCGGCGGACCGTAGATGACGTGCGTCCTTCGGAACAGCCGGTAGCCGGGAACGATCCGGCACGGCACGACCGCCGCTCCGCTTCGGATCGCGAGCAACGCGGCTCCGCGTTTGGCGGAGGAAGCGTCCGAATTGCGTGTTCCCTCCGGGAACATGAGGATCGCATGTCCGTCCCGCAGCAGCTGCAGTGACGTCTTGATCGCCTCTTTGCTGACGCCGCCCCGCTTGACGGGAAACGCCCCGAGCGCGGTGATGAGCGCGGCGAACGGCTTGAAGGCGAACAGCTCCGACTTGGCCATGTAGCGCAGGCGCCTCGGCACATGGATGCCGAGCGTCGGAGGGTCCAGCACGCTGATATGGTTCGAGCACATCAGCACGCCGCCTTCCCGCGGAATGTTCTCCACGCCGTGCGCCTTGAGCCGGAACAGCACCGTAAACAGGATCCGCAGCACAACCCGGGCAATCTCGTAGAAGCTCATGATCCGCCCGCCTCCGCGAACGCCCGGTTGGCGAGCATGGCGACGCGGTCCGCCGCCTCCTCGGCCGTCAGGCTCGTCGTGTCGAGGACGATCGCGTCCTCGGCCTGCACGAGCGGGGCGATCTCCCGGCTTGCGTCCTGCCGGTCCCGTTCGGCGATCTCCTTCTCGAGCATCTCCAGCGTGAGCCCCTGAGCCCGACCGCTCTCCTCGTACCGCCTGCGCGCGCGTTCCCGCACGCTGGCCGTCATGAAGATTTTGAGCTCGGCGTCGGGCAGCACATGGGTGCCGATATCCCGGCCGTCCATGACGACGCCGCCTTCCCTCGCCATGGCGCGCTGCAGCTCGACCAACCTCGCACGCACGGCCGGCACGGCGGCGTAGGCCGGAACGACGGACGTCACGTCGCGGGACCGGATCTCCTCCGTCACGTCCTCCCCGTTCAGAAGGACGCGCTGCGCGTTCTCGCCCGGCTCAAGCCGGATGTCCAGCCCGGACACCAGCCGCGCAAGCTCGTTCGTCTCTCCGGGCCCGACGCCCGCCCGAAGCGCGGCCAACGCCACCGCCCGATACATCGCGCCCGTATCGATGTAGAGATAGCCGAACCGGCCCGCGACCAGGCGGGCGACCGTGCTCTTGCCCGCTCCCGCCGGTCCGTCGATGGCGATCGCGATGCGCCGCGGACTCAAGTCCTGCGCAAATGTCGTCAGCGTAGACCCCTCCAGCGACCATCATGAAAAAAGCAGGCACGGCCTGCCAAACGCGAAAATTATACCACATACCCGGGCAGGATGCAAAATCACCTGTCCCCGTACGGCACACCCTCGAGGCGTTCCGTCCTGGACAGGAGCGGCCCGAAGCCGTCCGCGTGCAGCGCCGTCTGCGCCAGGGCGACGAGCGCGAGCAGCACGGCGATGATGACGGCCAGCCGCCTGCAGATCCTGTCCGCAACGGCCGTCCAGAACGAACGGCCGCGCCGACCCGTATTCCGCCCATCCATCCGCCGCACCCACCTTCCTCGAGAAGGTTAGTATTCCCGAATGATGGGAATCCGATGCGCGGCGGGCGGATGCGCGTCAACGCTTGCGGAATTCGAGCTGGCGCTCGAAGCAGTATCGGATAATTTTCTGTCGTTCGCTGTCCGAGATTTCGATGAACTTGGCCATAATCTGGTTCCGGCCGGATTCGAGCTTCTTCACCCGCACGATTTCCGGCTTGAAGAACGCGTGCTCGATCGTCCCGTTCTTGTAGGGCAGGAGCAGCCAGCACTCCATTGCGTCTCCGGGCTTGAGCGCCCATCTCGGGTCGGTGACGAAGGAGATGCCGCCCCCGCCGATGTCATCCGTGTACGCCAGAAACCGGACCTGGTTCGAGAGCTTGACGGCCAGCTCCAGCACCGCCGGAACGCGGAGGAAGCTGCGCCGCTGCACCTTCCGGATCGAATCGGGATCCGGCTTGCGGATGGCAACCAGCTTGATGACATCGTCGCGGAATCCGATCACATGCGTGTTGAAATAATTTTTGACGCCGCCTTCCGTCAGGAAATAAGCCGAGAGTTCGTCCCCGAGAAACAGCCGCTTGAGCCGGCCGGTATTTTCTTCGAGCGGCACCTCGATGTACAGGATATCGTCCTCCACGTCAGCGATGCGCGATTTGTAGACGACCTTCGCTTCATCTTCATCCGGAGATGCCACCTGCAGATACAGGAACGTGTTGACCTTCGGCTCCAACTCGGTCTTCCCCCCCATTACAAGAAATTATATCATGGGAAGAAAGACACAACCAGCAGAAATTGCGGCGTGTAACGCTTATTATCCGGCCTGCGCCCGCTCCCGTCCCGCTCCGGCGTCGTCTGCCGTCCGATATCGTTCGATTTTCTCTTCGATGCCGCTTGTCGCGTTGATGTAGATCTTGTACCGCCCGCCGTTGATCCGCCCGGCGAACTCGTAGCAGAGCACTTCCTCGTCCAGGTCGTTCCGGATGACGGCGAGCTGCGATCGCTCGACCGCAAAGCCGGGATTGAGCCGCTTCCTCGCTTCCGCTTCGCCGAACGCCGGTTTCGGCAATTTCCGCTCCCTGCGCTCGTAGACGTAATCTGCCGCCTGCAGTCCGACCACTTCGCCGCGGTCGAGCGCCACCTTGACCGTCAGCTTCTCCGGATAGACAACCGCCCCGTCCATGACGGGCGCGAACGTCAGATTCACGGCGTTGTCGTACGGGTCGGCCGCGATCGCCCGCATTTCGGGATAACCGCGCTCCTTCAGGAACGCGAGCGCCGCCCGCTCGGCTTCCTCGAGGCCGACGGAACGCCCGCCGCCGATCTCGCGCGGGTTCATGAACCAGATCAGCTCGCCGCCCCGCGTCGTGAAGTCCATCTGGACCTTCACGCCGTCCCCCTGGTCCACGGTCGCGGAATAGACGGCGTATTCCGTGCCCCGCGCGTTCTCCGTCACCCGGACGGCGGACGGATCGTCCAGGCCGAGCAGCTTTGCCGCCTTCCTGCGCACGTCATCGGCCGTTACGGGCTCTCCCGACAGGATGTCGACCGTCCGCTTGCGGTACATGGCGGCGACCGGCCGGCCCCAGTCCAGCTCCGCGTATTTGGCGACCCTGCCCTCCACCGTCTTGAAGCCGTCGATGATCGCGTTGTCCCGCGGCGACTCTTCGGTGGCCAGCGCCAACTCCACGTCCATCCAACGCAGGTTGTCGGCCAGCACCTTCTCCTGCACGGAGCGCAAATCCTGCGCGATCGTCTCGGCCGATTCATACAACGTTTTCATCGTGGCGACCTCTTGCTCGCTGAGCGGCTGTTTCGACAGATCGCGGATCGCCGTCTTGTACGAGAAATTGGCGATCCTCGACAGAAATTCCTCCGTCCGGTTGAACGGAAGCAACGTGAGCGGCAACTGGTTGATTTCGCTCTGCGCCTGGCTTGTGATGCGCCAGATGTTGATCAGGCCCTTGCGCTGGAAATCGTGGGACGACGCGTTCACCGCGAGCGTGTTGCCCAACTGCTCGTGCAACTCCCCGATATGCGCGTTGAGCTCGTGGAACGCCCGCTGATACTGGTTCTCCGCCTTGATGAGCAGGCTGTTCTTCTCCTGATGCTCCCTGTACCCCCAGAAGGCCGTGCCCGCAAGAAGTACGGCGAAGACCGGAAACAGCGCTGCGCTTAGACGCGTATACATGCGGCAAAGCTCCTTTCGCTGGCAAACTTGGCGTTAGTTTGCTTGCGCGAAAGGAGCTTTATGCACCGCTGACGCTTATTCCCAATGTTCTTCGATGTCGAAATCGTCGGTGTTGTCGCACAGGCACTGGCGGAATCCGGTGTCGATCCGGCCCTTTTCCCGTCTGCCGCGGAGGATGAACTTCTCGCCGCACCGTCTGCAGAGGATGCGCACCTTCACCCGGTTGGATGCTGCCGTCGTCATGTCCGCCGACC